>ERZ1643247.59-NODE-59-length-151718-cov-7.188827_pt1 | contig 151718 bp, 137 predicted proteins | sample MGYA00579264_ERZ1643247 | MGnify/ENA primary metagenome ERZ1643247 (study PRJEB29033, sample SAMEA4952262) | chicken gut metagenome | biome: Broiler Chicken; feature: Gastrointestinal Tract; material: Caecum | place: Ireland | collected 2018 | study: Broiler... | reverse complement strand
GGACAGGTGATTTCCAAAACACCGGACAGGCGCTTTCAGCGCACCGGTATATCCAAGCACCACGCCGAAGCTGTTGATGATGACGGCGAGAACCAGCGCCAGCTCTCCGCGGAATATGTGATGAGTTTCATTTGTCAGCATGTAAAATCCCTCCCGGTAATAAGATACATTTTCATTATCGTGCAGTGTAAATGCACGATTTAGTATAATTGTACGGTATAAATGTACCACCGGGAGGGGGATAATTCTAATGAATATTTTTTATGAAATTATAGATTGTGTCTATATTATTGCAAATGTATGGGTAGCGTGACTATCTTGTACATTTATTTAGTTCAATGTATTTATTTAGTTCTGTGCATTTACTTGATTTGGTACATTTCTTTATAAAGAAGCTACTTGGTATTGTAGAGACATCCGTCTCCGCCCATCAGCGCAGTCATCTCTTCAATGCGTTCCAGCGGAAATGGCGGTCTTGACAGCGGGCGCATGGCGATAGACATGAGCTTCATGGGATTGTCGTCCGCGGCGACCCGGTTGGAACTTAAATGTCCGCAGCGTTTACAGCGGTGGATGATGGCCCATTCGCCTTTGTTTCTGACCCAGACGCCCACTGGTTCCATGATGCCGCCGCAGTCGGATTCCCGGTCGCCTGGCTCGATGTCCAGATGCAGGCTTGAAAGACAGTTCGGGCAGTGGTTGCGGTGATTGCTGCCGGAACCGGCGGATACGACCGGCCGGCCGCAGACCTTGCAGGTGAAGCTGTCATTGCATGGATGTGTTTTATAGTAGCCTTTCTGATATAATTTTCTCTTATTTTCTCTGTTCATTTTGTACCTCCCTGAGAGGGACGGCGTCTGCAAAATATATCTTCTTCTGCATTAAAAAGCGTTTTCCATATATTTTTTCAGTCCGTCCCTATACTTTTGGGTGAGGAGTAAATATTGCTGTTGTTCTTCTTCTGTCCAATCTTCCCAGATTTTGTTTTCTATTTCGAATAATGGATAAATCTTTTGGCGGGCAAAAGCTTTGCCTTCCCCGGTAAGACAGACGATCGTATTTCTCCCCTTACCCTGTTCCAGTGTGATGATTCCTTCTTTTTCCAACTTGTGAATGGCGGAATTAATGGTCTGCCGGCTGATGCCTGTCAGTTTGCTGATTTCGCTCTGAAGGCAGCGGTCTCCCTTTTCACAAATGACATATAAAATGTTCTGCACGCTGTCAGAGACGCCTGTTTTTACGGCTGCCTCGTGATAGAGAGCATTGATCTCGCCGGCAAGATATGTATATTGATTTGCTTTCAAATAGTGCATAAGTCAACCCCTTTTTAAATTTATGTATGATTTCGTACATAATTATTATATACGATTTCGTACATAAGTCAACTGTTTTTGTGGGAAATGTAAAGATTTTAAAAGAGGAGGGGTGTTTTATCAGATTTATAAAGATAAAAAATAGCCGCCAACTACTGCAATAGCTGACGGCAGATACATAAAGTATTTCGTAAAAGCTTTGGAGGGGAAGTTGTTTTCTGGTTTCCCCTTTTGTATTATTAAATATAACATATTTGAGGAAGTAATTCAAGAATATTGTTGTGTCATATATCCTTATTACATAAGTAAATGCTTATTTTGGGAGATAAAAAATCTACAGGCGGAAAGGGCAGATTTTTGGTAGAATAGTAATATAGCAGAGTGAAGGATAAGACAAAAAAATAAGATATAAAGCTGTCTGACAGACAGAATTATTTGATGATGGAGAAGGGGAAGAAATATGGATGTGGATAAAAATTACAGGATTGACGCAAATTTCCGATGGCTGGGCAGTGAGATCAAGGCCAATGAGGAATTGTGTCTGACGGTATGTGGGATTGAGAGGTGTAAGCCGGATAAGTCTTACGGGCCGTCGATGCGGGAGGATTATCATGTGCATTTTGTTCTGCACGGGAAGGGAACGCTGGAGATTGGCGGAAAGTCATATCAGCTGCAGCGGGGGCAGATTTTTGTGATTCCGCCGGGGATTGAGACGTTTTATTATGCTGACCCGGAAGACCCGTGGAATTATACGTGGGTGTCTTTTGGAGGAACGAGGGCAGGATATTTTCTGGAGAAGGCGGGGATTACGGAGGAGAAGCCGGTGCGGGATACGTACATTGAGCCGGAACGTTTTCTGGAGATTACGGAGAAGATTCTCAATCATCATGAGCTGACGGTGGCCAATGAGCTCATCCGCACATCGCTGCTGTATGAAATCATCGCGCTTCTGGTGGAGTCGCAGTATGAGAACATGGATCAGAAGGATAAAGAGGAGATCTATGATTATTCGCCGGATATTTATGTGAACACAGCGCTGGAATATATGCATGAGCATTATTCCCACACCCGCATCAGCGAGGTTGCCTCCTTTATCGGAATATCCCGGTATTATCTTACGCACATTTTCAAGGAAAAGCTGCACATTTCTCCGCAGGAATATCTGCTGAATTACCGCATGGAACAGGCAAACCGTCTGCTGCGGACCACATCTCTGTCCGTGCAGGCCATTTCGGAGAAGGTGGGATATGAGAATCCCCTTACATTTTCCAAAACATTTAAGGGAAAGTACGGGCTCAGTCCGAAGAAGTACAGGGAGAAGCTGAAAGGGGAAGAGCTGAGACATCTGGAGGAGACCCGGCAGTAGAAAAGAGCTGATTGCGTCCATGAAAATGTACAGACGACGACAGGAAGAAACAATTACCGATACATTTTGAAAAGAGGTTCATCTTTTATGATGGAAACTTGGGAAAAAAACGGCCGTCCGATATTTTCGGACAGCCGTTTTCCGTAAACAGGCCTTGCTGTTTATATTTTATAATGAAAGACGAATGGCATTGGAACGCCGATGCTTTCATTACTGGAGAAGGATATATCAATGAGCGATTGGTGTGGCGTTTTTCCAATACTCTTCGATATCGGTGGCAAGCTGTGCGCGGTCGATTTTGTCTGCAAGATATTCCTGCATGTGTGCGCCCACAACAGTCAGGTGGTCGTCCGGGTCAAAATCGTAGTTAGGAACCATTTTGCCGGTGTCGGCGTACTGTTTTACCATGGCGCCCAGCTCATTGCTGCATTCTATGGTGTTGCTCTTGAATGGAGAAACCATACCGCAGGTTTCGGAGATAAAGGTCTTGCCTTCATCAGAATCTACAATCCAGTTCAGGAAGCCTTTGGCAGCTTCTCTCTGTTCGTCGGTCGTGTATTCGCTGCTGTCAATGTAGAAGAATTTGGAACCGCCGCCGACGATGCTTCCGGTATAAGCATCCTGTGTATTCTGAGGAAGCGGCATGATTCCTACATTACCTGTATAGTCAAAGTCGATGATATCGTTCCATTCCCAGGAACCGCCGAACTGGAAGGCAACCTCGCCCTCTGACAGAGCCTGATGTACCAGCTCGTCTTCTACGGATACGGCAGAATCAGCAAACTTGTTGTATTTCTTTAAAACATCGAAAGTATCCATGATGGAGTTGAATTTGGCGTCGTTGGCAAGGTCTGCCGTTCCGTCAAGAAGGGAGGTCACGAAGCCTTCCACATCTTCTCTCTCTTCATAAATCTGCTGGAAATAGTGTGCGCCCAGGGACCAGTCAGGTTTTAAGATGGCGGTCGGAGTTTCCATGCCGCCGGCTACCAGTCTGTCGCACATGGCGGTCAGATCATCGAGTGTCTGGATAGTTGCTGGGTCAAAAGGCTCTCCGGTGATGGCTTCAATGGCATCTGCGTTATAGAGAAGACCACGTGCCTCCACGCATACCGGGAAGCCGACTACTTTTCCGTCCACGGAGATGGCGTAGTCTGTGTCGCCTACCCATGACTGATCGCTTAAATCGGTGCAGTACTCATTGGCGAGACTGTAAATATCTTTCGCATCGGTCATGGCGATGGTGTACGGATCAGAAGATGCGTACTTGGATGAGAGATGGGCGGCAACAGTATCGTTGGAGTAATATACTTCAATGTCCACGTTGTTGGCTTCGCCGTACTCAGCCGCAGCTTCCTCCAGATATTCCTGAATCTCTGTCTTGGAATTGAAAATACTGATGCTCACTTTTCCGTCGTCAGCGCTTTCGCCGCCTGAGCTGCAGGCCGCCATGGAAAGGGTCATAACTCCGGCCATACCGAGAGCAGCCGCTTTTTTGAATAATTTTTTCATAGAATTTCCTCCTTCATTTTGAAAAATTTGTTTGTAAATGTTTATTCATAAGAATCCGGATGGAATAAAGTACATCCGATCCTCTTAAAAAACCGTATTTTGTTCTGCAGATCCTCCTCGCTGACTTCAAAGGCGGCGGCAAGGCAGGACAGGCAGTAAAATTGATCGGTACCGCGGTTGACAAGCTTTTTTGTCAGGGCAATCTCATCATGGGAGAGAGAAACGCTACATTTGGTACACATAAAGTTAGCGGCAGACGGTTTTGACTGCTCAGTGCTGACAGGAGCCGTCCTGACTTTTTTTGGGACATAAACAAGAGAAGCATCACCCATGACAGTTCACCAGCCTGCATTTGTACAGTCGGCAGTCGTGTCCCGGAACCTGTACCCGCTGATAATCCCGTACCACGCCGATGGATTCTCCTGTAAAGACGTCTTCCATGGCAAATCCGTATCCGCTGGAGTAAGGGATGCCGGCGTCCGCGAAGGTAAACAGCATTTCCTGCTCCTGCTCAAACAGATTGTAGTAGGCAAGGACAAACTCGTTATGTGAGAGAATTTTGATGAAAATGTAAAGTTGATCCTTGATGCACCGGAGCGGCTCCACTGCATTTTCTCTGTCCTCTTCCGGAATCTTTACGCTGCGCTGGGATACCAGATAAGGCGGGCGGCATTCCGGGTCCTGATTGATGGCGATCAGCCGTTTGTTGAGAAGCAGTTCCTTCATGGCCGGGTTCAGGATGCGGATATCGGCTCCGATAAAGAGCGGTGAGCCGGCCAGACACCAGAGAGAAAACTGCATCCGGTACTCGCTGTCGGTACAGGTTTTGCCGATGGCCACATTTCCTTTGTTGTACATGCCCACAGTCAGCATATCGATATCGTTGAAACAGAAAGGAGCGGACTGACTGAAATGCTGCATCTGAGACTGGAAAATCCGGATGAAGGACTGGTAATTGTCGAAAATGTCTCCGGTGGAGCGATAGGTGTGGGCTCCGATGGAGCGCATCCAGTTCCAGGAATCCTCCGTTCCCCAGTTGCATGCCGCGAACAGGATATCTCTTCCGCTGGCCTTCAGGGCCATGCTCATGGTCAGATAGCGGTTTTTGCAGTCTGCATTATCCGGGAAATTGCAGAAATCATATTTCAGATAGTCAACGCCCCACTGGGCAAACTGTCTGGCGTCCTGGTATTCGTGGTCGTAGCTGGACGGATATCCGGCGCAGGTCAGGATGCCGGCACAGGAATAGATGCCGAATTTCAGACCCTTGCTGTGTACGTAATCGGCCACTGCTTTCATGCCGTGAGGAAATTTCTCCGGGTCAGGAACCAGATTACCGGCTTCGTCCCGTTCTTTCAACGCCCAGCAGTCATCCACGATGACATATTCATATCCGGCGTCCAGGTAACCTTCCTCTATAATTGTATCTGCAATTTGGAATAATAATTCTTCTGATATATCTTTTCCAAAAGTATTCCATGAATTCCATCCCATAGGCGGTAATTGTGCAATCATTTTGTTCATCCCCTTTCTTTTTCTGATATTATACGGGGGAATGTAAAAATGGTACATGGTTTAATGTTGACTGAAACAGGCGTTATGTGCGATATTTGTCATCTGTGAGACAATTGTTTCTGCTTTTGGAAAGCATTTCATTTACAAAACAATTTTTCCTTCGCCTTCTCCCAGAAAATCCTGCTCGGTCACATATTCCCGGAAGAGCTGGACTGCTGGCGGAAGATAGGAGTTTGCGCTGCTGACCATGTAAATCTTTCGTTTGTAGACGGGGTTGGTGATGGTGAGAATCTGTACATCCAGCCGCAGCAGCAGATCCATGTAGGGAACGATGGCGATGCCGAAGTTCCGGGCCACCAGACCGGCGATCACCTGGTCTTCCTCCACCTCGTAGGCGATGGACGGCTTTTCTCCGAGGAGCCGGAACAGTTCGTTGACGTCGCTGCGGATGCCGGCACCCTTTGCGAAGTAAATGTAAGGGTAGGGCAGAGTCTCCTCCAGGGATACCGAGCGCCGACCTGCCAGGGGATGATTTTTCGGGACGATGACGACCAGATCCTGATAGGCGACCGGCTCGCTGGTCAGGTGATATTCTTTATATTCTTCGGGCGCCTGCGAGCTGAAAATCAGGTCGTAGTCTTTGGCGGCGAGACCGTCCAGCAGATAGGAAGTTGAGCCGGTGCAGAAAATGAAGTCAATGTCCAGCTCGGGATGCTGCTGTAAGAAGCCTGCGGCCAGAGACGGGATAAATTCCACGCCCAACGGGCGAAGAAATCCGAGACGGATGAGACCGTTGCCCCGGGCGCTGTGCTTCAGAGATTCGATACCGTTATCGAGGATGCTCAGAGAATTTTCTGCGTAGGCGAGAAATTCCTTGCCAAACCGGGTGAGGGATGTGTTTCTTCCGCTGCGTTCAAACAGCGGGACACCCAGCTCATTTTCCAGCTGTGAGATGGCGTGGCTTAAGCTTGGCTGGGTGATGCCCAGTCTGGCTGCGGCTTTGGTGTAGTGTCTGGTGTGGACCAGTTCGATAAAATAGCGAAGATGATACAGATTCATAGGAAAAAATATTTGTACATTTTATTGTAAAAAGTAAATGGAGGAGGAGAAACATGAGTAAGATTATCTGTTCACCGGGAGAGTATATTCAGGGCAAGGGAGAGATGAAACGGCTGGCGGATTACTATGAGTCTGCGGACAGAAAGGGTTTATTTCTCGTAAAGGGAGCTTACATGATCGTGGACAGCTTTTTCAGCACGGAACAGTATAAGAAGCAGATTACAGAGAGCTTCCAAAAGAAAAATATTCCATTTTCCTTCAATGTATTTGGCGGGGAGTGCTGTATGAAGGAAATAGAGAAGCACAAAAATAATATGGACAAGTACGATATGGTCATCGGCATCGGAGGCGGTAAAACCCTTGATACCGCCAAAGCAGTTTCTTTTTATGCACATATGCCGGTGATGATCGTACCGACGGCGGCGTCCTCCGACGCACCGTGCAGCCGCCTGGCGGTTATCTATAAAGAGGACGGAACCTTTGAAAAGTATCTTCCTCTGCGCTCCAATCCGGACATGGTCATCATGGATACGGAAGTCATCGCAAAGGCGCCGGTACGTTTTCTGGTGGCCGGAATCGGAGATGCTCTGGCAACCTGTTACGAGGCCGAGGCCTGCGAACAGTCCGGCATCGTGACCATGGCGGGCGGACAGTCCACGCGGGCGGCCATCGCCCTCAGCCAGCTGTGCCGGGAGATTCTGTTTGAAGACGGCTTGAAGGCCAAAATTGCCGTGGAAGAAAATGTAAGTTCAAAAGCGGTGGAAAATATTGTGGAAGCCAATACATACTTAAGCGGCGTAGGATTTGAGAGCAGCGGATTGGCAGCCGCCCACGCTATTCACAACGGAATGACCAAACTGAAAGAGACCCACTCGCTGCTTCACGGCGAGAAGGTGGCATTTGGGGCAATCGTGCAGGTTATCCTGGAAAATCGTCCGTTTGAGGAAATCGTAAAGTTGATTTCTTTCTGCAAGAGCCTGGGACTTCCGACCACATTCAAAGATTTGAATCTTTCCGATGTAAGAGATGAAGCGCTGATGAGCGCTGCGCAGGCAAGCTGTGATAAAGATGACACCATGGGCAATATGCCATTTACTGTGACGCCGGAAGATGTATTTGCCGCCATGAAGACGGCCAACCGGCTTGCGTCCTTTGTTCCCCAAATGTATTAATAAAAGTGGACATCCTCTCCCGGATAAAGTATACTTAAGCCAAAAAGGAGGGAGAGGATACCATGAAAAAGAGAAATGTGATTATAACTCTGTGTCTCTTATGTGCGGCTGTGCTTCTGCCGGCGGCAGGGGTCAACGCGGCGTCCGCGAAGAAAAACAGGAAAGCGCTGGAAGCTTATCAGCAATTCCTGTCGCAGAGTCAGATCAAATGGTCAAAATGGACAAACGTGCCTTCTTCTCAGGTGCAGTTTGCCAGTGCGGATATCAATAAAGACGGCGTGAAAGAGTTAATTTTAAGCTATCCGCAGGCGGCCCACATGGACGGCTGGCATCGGATCTATACCTATACCAAAGGAAAAGTAAAATCACTGGGACGCTTTACAAGCGTATCTATCTTTAAGAATAAGAATTATTTTGTGGATACCTATGCTAACACAGGAACTATGGAAGTGTCCTGCTATCGTCTGGGCAAGAACGGCAAAAAGGCCAGTCTGGTGAAGTATCAGAGATCCGATACCTATCCGGCGTTTGCGAAGGGAAAGGTCGTCAGAAAGTACAGTGACTCTTATGGGTACGACGTTTACTATTCTTCCATGAAAGTGAACGGCAAAAAAGCTTCCTATAAAAAATGTATGAAAAAAATCCGGTCTCTGGAGAAAAACGCAAAACGGCTGAATCTTAATTTCTATGATAATACGGCCTATAATGTGGGGACATATCTGGTAAAATAAAGAACGAGATTTTTGTGTTGACAAAGAATTTCAAATATGCAATTATATAAATGATTTTAAGAATTTGCCGGGAAGACAGAGATTTTTCTGACAAGACATCATACAAAGTAATATTGTTACTGTTTGCAGTGACAAACACCGGCCGCTGACGGATTTGTGAGTTTACACAGTGTGGCCGGGGAGGCAGCGTTTCATCGCTGTCTGTTATCAGCCGACCGTCTGGGCAGCTTCTTTTTGAAGTTGCCCTTTTCTTATTTTACGGCGTTTAGTCAAAACGGGGGATTTTCCGGCGCGTAAGCGCTGATAAAGTAGTGGCAATCGTGGCAATCCTCCGCTGTGGAAGGCTGCATTTTCAAAAGGATACTATTGATAGAAAGATAAAAAGAAAGGAAAGTATTTATGAAAACAGATATTCAGATTGCACAGGAAGCCAATATGCTGCCGATTCGCGATGTGGCTGCGAAATACGGAATCGGTGAAGATGACCTGGAATTATACGGAAAATATAAAGCAAAGTTTTCAGATGAACTGCTGAAACGGGTGGAAGACCGCCCGGATGGTAAGCTGGTTCTCGTGACCGCCATCAATCCGACTCCGGCAGGAGAGGGAAAAACCACCACCAGCATCGGTCTGGCCCAGGCATTTGCAAAGCTTGATAAGAAATGTCTTCTCGCTCTCCGCGAGCCGTCTCTGGGACCTTGCTTTGGCATTAAGGGCGGCGCTGCCGGCGGCGGATATGCGCAGGTTGTTCCGATGGAAGATCTGAACCTGCATTTTACCGGCGACTTCCACGCCATCACCTCTGCCAACAACCTGCTGGCAGCTATGCTGGACAATCACATTCAGCAGGGCAATGAGCTGCGCATCGACACAAGACAGGTGATCTGGAAACGTTGTCTTGATATGAATGACCGCGCTCTACGTAACATTGTCATCGGTCTTGGTAAGAAAACAGACGGTTTCGTGCGGGAGGATCATTTCGTTATCACTGTTGCCACAGAGATTATGGCGATTCTCTGCCTGGCAGAAAATATCGCTGACTTAAAAGAGCGTCTGTCCAGAATCATTGTAGCCTACGATCTGGACGGCAACCCGGTGACTGCCGGACAGCTCAACGCAGTGGGCGCCATGGCTGCGCTGCTGAAAGACGCAATCAAACCAAACCTGATTCAGACTCTGGAGAATACCGGAGCCATCGTGCACGGCGGCCCGTTTGCCAATATCGCTCACGGCTGCAACAGTGTCCGCGCTACCAAGAGCGCATTAAAGCTTGCTGACATTGTCATCACAGAAGCAGGCTTCGGCGCAGACCTGGGTGCAGAGAAATTCATGGATATCAAGTGCCGGATGGCAGACCTGAAACCGGACGCCGTTGTTCTGGTTGCCACTGTCCGCGCCCTGAAATACAACGGCGGCGTACCGAAGGACCAGCTCTCCGAAGAGAATCTGGACGCGCTGGCAAAAGGTATCTGCAATCTGGAAAAACACATTGAGAACCTGCAGAAGTTCGGTGTGCCGATTGTGGTAACTCTCAATTCCTTCGTGACCGACACTCAGGCCGAATACGAATACATCCGTAATTTCTGCGAGGAGAGAGGATGTGAATTTGCCCTGTCCGAAGTATGGGCTAAAGGCGGCGAGGGCGGAATCGCTCTGGCAGAAAAGGTGCTGAATACTCTGGAGAACAAAGAGAGCAACTTCCACGTACTCTATCCGGACGATATGCCGTTGAAAGAGAAAATCAACACCATCGCAAAAGAAATCTACGGTGCCAACGGCGTTGTCTTCGACTCGGCTGCTTCAAAGATGCTTGATAAGCTGACAGACCTGGGCTTCGGAAACCTTCCGGTCTGCATGGCAAAAACCCAGTATTCCCTCTCCGACGACCAGAACAAGCTGGGACGTCCGGAAGGCTTCAACATCACCGTCCGCGACGTCTTCGTCAACGCAGGCGCCGGCTTCGTAGTTGCCCTCACCGGAGCCATCATGACCATGCCGGGCCTGCCGAAGAAACCGGCGGCCTTCGGTATCGACGTGGACGACGACGGAAAGATTACAGGGCTGTTCTAAAGAAATTTTTGGAAAATAAATGTTTTGAATCAAAGATATTGTCAAAAAAAGGCAGGAACCAAATCGGCTCCTGCCTTTTTGCATTTTCTTTAATATTATTCACTGATATCCACCCATATTACCGGTTTAATACTAAAGGTGTCATCTGTACAGTCATAACCGTAATTCATAACCGTCTTGTCCGGGTAGACGAAGCTCATGGAGCCTTTGGATGCCCCTGGAGTTCGCAGCCACCAGCAGGTTTTTGTACCGTGAAGAATGTCATGATAACGGGAAGCTTCGCTGGAGCTTAAGAGATAAACTTTGTCAATAGTATCGTTGCCGCCGTCGGTGCCATATACCGGATTATCTTCAGCGGTGACATTGGTATCTTTTAGAGCGGCGATCTCTGTGTCACAGAAATTCTCGTCCAGGAAGTTGCTGTTCAGCCATTTTCTGGCGAAGGAATTCTCCCAGTCAGCTGTCTCATCTTCTGTCTGAAAAGCGATATCGCTGATGGACTCGTCCTTGATGAGCAGTGCCTGGTCGTCCTGTTTTTCCAGAACACGCCAGTTCAGGTTGGCAAATGTGACGATGTCCCCCAGTTCTTCTGTCTGGCGGATGCTCTCTTTTTCGATGTCGATGAGGTGCTCAGCACTATCTTTATAATTGTCTCTGGCCAGAGTATAGAAGCTTGTGTAGACTGCTTCCATGGTGTCCTCATCGGTGCTGTCTTCGGCAGCGACAGCCGCCTGATATCGTTGTTCCTGATAATCTTCATAGGCAGCAGAATCTCCGGTGCGTTCATATACTCTCTGATAACAATGCCATGCTGTTTCATGGTCGCCAATGAAAGACAGGGCTGCTCCGGCACACTGATAGAAGGCAGTTGTCCTTGAGAATGCGAGAAGAGCAATGATAACAGCAATGACGGCGAGACTCATAAAAAGGCTGTGCCGCTTCATCTCGGCTGCTTTCTGTGCTGCCATTTGTCCGCATTCGATGGCCTGCTGTTCAGAATCAGCACAGTGGCTGAGCCGTTCGTATAATTCTTCAGAAACTTTCCGTTTCGGAATCTTATGTTTCAGCTCATGGCGATGGATTCTGTCGAAAACTGTCTGGGCAGAATAATAGTCATTGGGAGTTGCCGCTTTGTCACGAATCTGACAGGCTTCTTCGTAGAGGGCAATTTTTCCCTCTGCCCGTGCAGTATATTTCTTTTTGCGGAGATCCCGTAGTAATGGACGAACCTCCATATATGGACGGGCAAGCCGGAGATATTTGATTGCCCTGTGATAATATTTATCCTGATCTTCAAATTGCTTCATATGTTCGGCAATGTTGATGTACCTGAGAGCGGTATTATAATGCTGCTGTGCGAGCTCTTCCGCCGTCAGATCTTCTTCCGAGCCATCTGTAAGCTGGATATCTATTTTTTCATCATTTCTCATGGGAAAAAGCCATTCCTTTCTAAAAAAGTAATCAGGTTATCTTAACATTTTTTTTGAGTGAATACAAGCCCCAGGCGCATGAATACGGCATATATTTCAAATTCCGGTGAAACGGAAAAAGGCTGTCCTGCTGAGAGGACAGCCAAAATCAATATGTATGTCAGGTTAAGTCAATTATGCCCGCTCAGCGAGAAATGCCTCGATGGCATCTTTTGCAGGAAGAGACGGCTGCGCGCCCAGATGCTGTACAGAAATAGCTGCGGCTGCGCTGGCGTATCTGGCTGATGCCACGATGTCGCCGGTCTCCGCGTATTGTTTTACCAGTACGCCGGTGAAGCAGTCGCCGGCTGCAGTCGGGTCAACGGCGTCCACTTTAAAAGTAGGAACCATCTGGCAGATATCTTCGCCGTAGATGAAAGAGCCTTTGTCGCCCATCTTTAAAACAACGTATTTGCAGTTGGAGCGTTCATGAAGAATCTTGCAGGCTGCAATACAGGTATCGTCGTCTTTTGGAAGAATACCAACCAGGGCTTCAGTCTCTGTCTCATTTGGGGAGAGAATGGTGATACCCTGGAACTTCTCAATCGGGTAATCCTGTGCCGGGCCAGCGTCAAGACAGGTGATCATACCTCTCTCCTTTGCAAGTTCAAATGCCCGTACATTGCTCTCCAGAGGAATCTCAAGCTGCATCATCAGCGCGTCGTATTCCTTGTCTTTGAAAGCTTCCTCGACGGATTTCGGCGTGGTGTCGTTGTTTGCGCCTGTGTAGATGGCGAGACGATTCATGCCGTCTTCCTCCAGCATGATCACAGCCATTCCGGTGTTGGAGCCATCCTTTAGATGGAGATTGGAAACATCAATCCCTACATTTTTTAACATGTCAAGAAGCGCCTCTCCGTTGGCGTCCTGACCCAGAGTGCCGCAAACCGAAACTTCTCCGCCGGCCTTTGCGGCTGCAACAGCAGAATTGCTGCCTTTTCCACCGCCCGCGTTGGAATAAGTAGTGCCGAGGATACTCTCGCTTGGATGCGGAATCCGCGGTATCTGAAGAATCAGATCCATCATAATACTGCCAACCATTAAAATTTTTGCTGCCATAATACCTTCTCTCCGTAAATTCCATATATAATGCATGAAAATTTGTCAATTATATTGTAATTTTAATGAAATTGTGTAGAAAAGTCAAGATTTATCTGGAAATGTAAAAATGCTATAATTATATTAAATTTTGTCTTGATACAGGAGTGTAAGCTTATGATATATTTTGATAACGCGGCAACAACTTTGAAGAAGCCGGAGGCAGTTGCCAGAGCCGTGGCAGACGCCGTCTGTACTGTGGGAAATGCATCGAGGGGCTCTCATGAGGCGTCGTTGTCCGGTATGAGGATTCTTTATAAAACCAGAGCGATGCTGTGCGAGATGTTTCATGGCGACAGTCCGGAGCGGACCGTATTTACAGCCAATGCGACCATGGCACTAAACATGACTATTCAGGGGATGTTTAATCCGGGAGACCATGTGATCACCACTGTTTTGGAACATAATTCTGTACTTCGTCCTCTGTATCTCATGGAAAGCAGAGGGGTAGACATGACGGTGGTTTCGGCGGATAAACAGGGAAATATCGATTACGATGATATAGAGAAAAATATCCGTCCGACCACGAGGGCGGTGGTCTGCACCCATGCTTCCAATCTCACAGGAAATGTACTGGATATTTCTTATATAGGAGATATCTGCCGCAGGCACGGCCTGTATCTGGTGCTGGACGCCTCTCAGACTGCCGGCGTGCTGCCCATTGACATGCAGGAAACGCACATTTCCGTACTCTGCTTCACCGGCCATAAAGGGCTCATGGGTCCCCAGGGAACCGGAGGAATGTTGGTGAGGGAGGGCGTGAACATTCGTCCGCTGCTGGTGGGAGGAAGCGGTGTTCATTCCTACAGCAGAACTCATCCGGCGGAGCTGCCTACGGCCCTTGAAGCAGGGACGCTTAACTCCCATGGCATCGCCGGACTGTATGCTGCACTCGAATACCTCCGGGAAGGAGGGATTCATCATTTGTATGAGAAAGAACATCGTCTTATGGAGATCTTCTATGAAGGCGTCCGAAACATCCCGTCGGTAAAGGTGTACGGTGATTTTACACAGAAAAAACGTGCGCCGATTGTAACCTTGAATATTGGAGACTATGATTCTGGTCAGGTCAGCGATGAGCTGCTGACCCGTTTTGCAATCGCCACCCGGGCGGGCGCCCACTGTGCGCCTCTGATGCACGAAGCGCTGGGAACGAAAGAGCAGGGCGCCGTGCGGTTCAGTTTCTCGCATTTTAATACGATAGAAGAGATCAGACAAGGGATCGAGGCGGTAAAAATTTTGGCGACTGAGAGTTGAAAATTATTGTTTGTCAAAAGTGAAATGTGTTTTTTTTATGACTTTTTTGTGAATAATTAACGAAAAATAGTTGTTGCAAGGGAAAGTTTTGTATGATATTCTAGTGTCAGGAAACTAATAATTCTTCAAACAACAAAAAGGAGTAATGCTATGAAAAATTTAAGAAAGTCATTGGGATTATTTGCAGCGGCTTTCGCACTGTGTATGGTATTTGCGTTGGGAGCGAAAGTGAACGCAGCAGATGTTGAGATGCAGATTGGAAATGCTGACGCAGGAAAAGGGCAGGTTCAGACCATGGCAATTCCGGACTTTGCTATCAGCTATATCAGTTCGGATAAGTCTCAGGCAAGTTTCAGTATCGCATATCAGTATGGTACCTGGACAAGAATAGGAGTCTTTGATGAGAATGACAGACTGGTGGCATATGACGATGCATTATCTTATGCAACAGTTACCGGTCTTCAGAAGAATAAGGTATATTATTACAGAGCTCAGACAGTTTCCGATGAATATGGAACGCCTACATCACAGTGGTCTGATGCAAAGGCTTTTTCAACAATTGACAGCAAAAAGATCAAGTTTAAAGGCGTTAAAAATCAGAAAGCCTGCACGATTAAGGTACCTAAGGTAAATGGAGTAAAGAACTATACTCTTTATATGTCAACGAAATATGACAAAGGTTTTAAAAAGGTTAAAAATATAAAACCTGGCAAAAAGATTAAACTGACAAAGTTTAAGAAAAAATCATTTAAGATTGGAAAGAGATATTATATCAGACTTCAGGTAAATACTAAGAAAGGTGTTACCTGCGGTAATTATTACCAGGGCTCTGTTTATTTCTACAGAACACTCAAATTCTAAAAAGATATATAAGTATCTGAATTATAAAATATTTACATAAGATTTAACGGAGCAAGAATATTTTTTAAAAATGTAGATTGATGTGAAAGAGACTGCTGCAGAACTTGTCTCAAAAGAATAGCGTATTTATCATAATACTGTTATTTTTGAGATGATTGATTCTCAGGAGTCTCTTTTTAGTGCCTTAATCTCATTTAGTATCGTCTGTGGCCGCTTTTGCTGAATATAAATTTTTATATAAATTGTAAAAGATGTTTTTATTTCCTTTTCTGTGAAATATATATATGTTATAATTTTTTTAATATTCATGTGGCGTCTGAAATCATGCATTGGAAGAAGAATTGAGGAAATTATATATGAATGATAAGATTATGGACAAAATCAATATTATTCTGTACTATGTGGTAGCGCCGGTTCTGGTACTGGAATTTCTGCTCACGGATTTGGGGATTATTGCTTTTACCATCCCTTTGTTTGCAGGATCAGCTTTGGTTCTTCTGGCGCTGATAGCCGTGTCGTTTTTTTATAAAAGGAAGCATCCGGAATATGATTTTAAAGCTAATGATTTTTATACGAAAATACTGGTTGTTATTATATTGATGGAATGTTTTTATACGGCAGGATTTTTTAATTGAGAAATTGCCGGATGAGAGGATGTGCAGGCCATAGGGCAGGATAGCTGGAGCAGAGAAAAGATTTTTGTTTGTTCCAGAATAGTTTTTAAGAATAAAACCCCTCCGGACGGAGCGTGAATGTTTCCGTTCGGAGGGGATATTTTTATGTCTGTTTTAATTATTCAGCTTTTGGGCCTGCTGCCTTGATGTTCTCCGGCATGTTCGGGTATTTTTTCTCGAAGTTTTCCTGGAACATTTTAGCCAGCTTCTTAGCCTGTGCATCGTAAGCGTCTTTGTCTGCCCATGTATCGCGAGGGTTCATGATCTCGGATGGAACATCCGGGCAGCTCTGCGGGATGTCAAGGTTGAATACATCGTCGTGTTTGTATTCCACGTTGTCGAAGCTTCCGTTTAAGGCAGCTGTTACCATGGCGCGGGTATATTTCAGTTTCATACGGCTTCCGACTCCGTAAGGGCCGCCGGTCCAGCCTGTATTTACCAGGTAAACCTTTGTGTTGTATTTCTGGATTCTCTCACCAAGCATGTTAGCGTATACAGAAGGCTCCATCGGCATGAAAGGTTCGCCGAATAAGGTGGAGAAGGTTGGCTGCGGTTCTGTGATTCCGCGCTCGGTTCCTGCCAGCTTGGAGGTAAATCCTGTTACGAAGTGGTACATTGCCGCATCCTGATCCAGTCTTGCGATTGGAGGCAGTACGCCGAATGCGTCTGCTGTCAGGAAGATAACTACTTTAGGGATGCCGCCGACGCCCGGTACCTGTGCGTTGGAGATGAAGTCTACCGGATATCCCACACGGGTATTCTCTGTGAGGGAATCATCTGTGAAGTCAAATTCACGGGTCTCTTCATCCATCACTACATTTTCCACGAGGCTGCCGAACTTGATGGCGTTGTAGATCTCCGGTTCATTTTCCTCTGTAAGGTCGATACATTTTGCATAACAGCCGCCCTCGAAGTTGAAGATGCCTCTGTCGGACCAGCCGTGCTCGTCGTCACCGATCAGCTTACGGTTCGGGTCAGCGGAAAGTGTTGTCTTACCTGTTCCGGACAGACCGAAAAATACGGCTGTCTCCTGGGTTTCAGGATCCATGTTAGCGGAGCAGTGCATCGGAAGCACGCCTTCCTTCGGCATTAAGTAGTTCATAACGGAGAATACGGATTTCTTGATCTCTCCGGAATACTGAGAACCACAGATAACGACTAATTTCTCTTCATAGTCAACCATGATGGCTGCTTCGGAGTTCACGCCGTCGATTTCCGGTACGCATTTGAAGCCAGGAGCGGCGATGATCGTGAAGTCAGGCTCGCCGTAGTTTGCAAGCTCCTCCGCTGTCGGACGGATTAACAGGTCGCGGATGAAAAGATTCTGGCTTGCCAGTTCGTTGACAATACGGAACTTTCTTGTGCAGACAGAATCTGCTCCTGCCATACCGTCGAATAAGAAGATCTCTCTGTTCTGAAGATATGCAACTACTTTAGCCTTAATAGCATTAAATTTTTCCTTTTCAATCGGAACGTTTACGCTGCCCCATGCAATGTCATCATGAACAGCCGGGGTGTCTACGATAAATTTATCTTTTGGAGAACGTCCGGTGTATTTTCCTGTTGTAACAACTAAAGCACCTGTGTTGGACAGTTTTCCTTCGCCTCTGGCGAGAGCTGCTTCTGTCAGCTGTGCAGGTGTTAAATTGCGGTAAACTGCTTTTGGATTTACGATACCTAATTTCTCAAGTCCATATGTTTCCATCATAATAACCTCCTGAATATGTTCTGTTTTATCTTTTGAAGTCAGATATTCGACTTCATGATACCCGCAGTTCCAAAGCTGCGCCGGTGGGAACTGTCGCAGCTTTGGAACTGCGGGTATCAGATTATGCAAGATTCGCTATGAAATGTTGCAAAAAGTCTTCTCTCTTATACAGGGGTATTATACACTCTTTTCGGCATTTTTCAAACATAAAATTCACTTTTATGGAAGAAATTTTTCGGGCGGTAAAATTCAATTTTGAAGGAAGGAGAAAAAGAAAAGGTAAAATCCTTCATTTGAAAGTTTTTCTCATTCAGTCATTAGTGTGCTGACTCTTTCCTCAAGCAGGGAAAACGGGCAGGAGCCGCAGGAGAGAACAGCCTCGTGGAACTCTCCGATGTCAAAATGGCTGCCAAGTTCCTCTTCCATGGTGTTTCGAAGTTGTTCCAATTTGTACCATCCGATGCTGTAAGAAAGATAGGTGGTTGGGTTTTCCACGACATATTCGTATATGGAACGGGCATTGTCTTCTGCAATACCATATCCGGAAAGATATTCACACAGGTTATCCAGCGTATAATTTTCGTAATTGACGTATAAATCGCTGAGGGATGACAAAGCTAAAGAAAGGATATCATTATCCCGGTACAGCTGCTGCAGAAGAGAGGTAGTCTCCTGGTCTGTGTTTTTAAATTCCAGATAATTATAGCTGTACAACTGAGCGTAGGTGCCCCATCCTTCATCATAGCCGTCGCAGCGGAGCATGGAACGGATAGGGGAGGGGTCTGTGCTCAGGTAATAATTCGTCTGATACAGATGCCCCGGATATCCTTCGTGGGCCAGGGTGGAAAATTGTTCTTCATCACTGACACGGCTCTGATTTATATAGATGATATTGGCGTCATCGCTGTCAATGGGCGGCAGAAGATAGAAGGCGCTGGCTGAGGTGGACGCGAGGGCGTCCGGTACATTTTTTAAGGTGTAGGATACATCAGGAGGCTCCGGAAAATCGATATAGGTATCGTTTTCAAGCTCTGTGAGAATCTCCTGAGCGTCGGTGAGCGACGGCTCTGCCGCCAGATAATCCGTGTAAAGATCAGGATTCTCCCGGGTGAGGGCGACAATGTTGGAGGCGGTCTCCTGAAGTGTGTTTTCCAGAGCTGTTATACATTCCTCCGGCGTCATGTCTGTTCCCACATTGGCGGACAAAAGAAGTTTATAATATTCTTTGCCGCCGTCGTACTGGCAGAGGCGTTCCTTATCAGAGCTGCCGCTTTTGGCTGCGGCGCTGCATGAACCGCCGCCGGTGCCGGATGCATCAGCGCCGTCATCCAGATATTCCTCCAGGGAATCCCGGAGGGATGCAAAGGCCGGAAATACTACCTGCCGCACCAGGGAGCGGTTGTTGTTTATGTAGGTCTGTTTCTGATCGCCGCCCAAGTCCGGTACATTTTCTATTTTATCTTCAAAGGTTTCGATGAGCAGGTTATCTTCTTCGGAGGCATTCAGAAACTGGTCGATTTGATCGATGGTATCATTGAGCACAAAATCGGGGCTTATGAGTCCGGCGTCCCGGCGCTGCTGCTCAAAGACAAGAAGCTGGTCAAAAAGCTCCGGTACCTGGTTCACGAGGGCAAGATAGTCCTGAATGTCCTTTTCATCGTCAAAATAGTATTCGGACAGGGTGACGGGAATCTGGGACTGCAGTCCGTTGGTGCCAAGGAGAGACTGATAGAGAATATAGTCCTCGGAGGCAGCGGAAGATTCCAGAAAGTTTTTAAAAATCTGCCAGGTGAAGGCGCCTTCCTCCGATAAAGTATCGGGGTCGAAGGAATTGAGTTCCTCGAGAAGTTCGGCGGAACGATCGCAGAGTTCCTGCTGCTTTTCCACGGAAAAATCCCCGTAGGAAGGAGAGGTGTTTTCTTCTATACCGTAAGAAGACGGGTCGGAAATTTTGAAATGCAGAGTGACGGTGTCGGCAGATACGTATTCCTGAAAACAGTCATTAAGAAATGCGTCAAACCGCTCCTGATCAGAGTGCTCTCTGGTGCCGCAGCCGGTGAGAGCCAGAATAAACAGGAGTGGCACAAGGAGACGGCGTGCGGAGCGGGCCGCCAAAAGCCTGCGCCCGGCGCCGGATACGGTCAGGGAAAGCTGCCGCACGCGTGAAAAAAAGGTTACAAATGATGTCGGTAACATATCGGAGGACTCCCTTCAATCGATGGTGAACGAAAAGTTTTCCATATTATACTATGTTTTGGAACCGAAAACTATTAATTTTTCAGTATTTTGACCATAGACGAACCGACATGTTTATTTTATAATAAAAAAATACGCAAAAGAAGCACCGGGAACGCGGCCGGTGCGATATATGGAACAGGAGGCAGAGATGAGTAAGAAACCATACTATATTACAACAGCGATTGCATATACATCCGGTAAACCGCATATCGGCAATACTTATGAGATTGTTCTGGCTGATGCTATTGCCAGATTTAAGAGAAAAGAGGGGTATGACGTCCGTTTCCAGACAGGAACCGACGAGCATGGACAGAAGATTGAATTAAAGGCTCAGGAGGCCGGCGTTTCCCCGAAAGAGTTCGTGGATGATGTGGCCGGAGAGATCAAAAGAATCTGGGATTTAATGAACACTTCTTACGATAAGTTTATCCGTACCACAGACGAAGACCATGAGAAACAGGTACAGAAGATTTTTAAGAAGCTTTACGATCAGGGAGACATCTATAAAGGATATTATGAGGGAATGTACTGTACTCCTTGTGAGTCCTTCTTTACGGAGTCTCAGCTGGTGGACGGTAAATGTCCGGACTGCGGGCGTCCGTGTCAGCCAGCGAAGGAAGAAGCATATTTCTTTAAGATGAGCAAATATGCAGACCGTCTTATTCAGCATATCAATACTCATCCTGAATTTATTCAGCCGGAATCCCGCAAAAATGAGATGATGAATAACTTCCTGCTCCCTGGACTTCAGGATTTATGTGTGTCACGTACCTCTTTTTCCTGGGGTATTCCGGTAGATTTTGATCCGAAGCATGTGGTTTACGTATGGCTTGATGCGCTGACCAACTACATTACGGGTCTTGGCTATGATGTGGACGGCGATAATGGCGAGTTATTTGACAAATACTGGCCGGCGGACCTGCATCTGATCGGTAAGGATATTATCCGTTTCCACACTATTTACTGGCCGATCTTCCTGATGGCGCTTGATCTGCCTCTGCCGAAGCAGGTATTCGGTCATCCGTGGCTGCTGCAGGGCGACGGCAAGATGAGCAAGTCAAAAGGAAATGTGATCTATGCCGACGATATGGCAGATTTGTTCGGCGTGGACGCGGTACGTTATTTCGTGCTTCATGAGATGCCGTTTGAGAATGACGGCGTGATCACATGGGAGCTTATCGTGGAGCGTATGAATTCTGACCTGGCCAACACCCTTGGTAATCTGGTGAATCGTACCATCTCCATGTCCAACAAGTATTTCGGAGGCGTGGTGGCCAACTGCGGCGTTACCGACGGCTTTGATAAGGATCTGATCACGGTTGCGTTAAGCACAAAACATAATGTGGTGAAGAAAATGGCGAAGCTCCGTGTGGCCGACGCCATGACAGAGATATTCAATCTGTTCAAGCGCTGCAACAAATATATCGACGAGACCATGCCTTGGGCGCTGGCAAAAGATCCGGAGCAGAAAGAAAGATTATCCACAGTTCTTTATAATCTGGTGGAGAGCATTACCATCGGCGCTTCCCTGCTGGCTCCGTTTATGCCGGAAACTGCAGAGCGGATTTTTAAACAGCTGAATTCTTCCGAGAGAACTATGGACGAGCTGGAGATGTTCGGTTTGTACCGGTCCGGCGATAAGGTTGTGGAAAAACCGGAGATTCTCTTTGCGAGACTGGATGTGAAAGAGGTTCTCGACAAGGTGGAAGAAATGTATGCGGCAAGAGCCGAGGGTGAAGGCGAGCCGGGAGCAGAGGAAGAACCTGTGATCGATATCGAGAACAAGGAAGAGATTACATTTGAGGATTTTGAGAAAATGCAGTTCCAGGTGGGAGAGATCATCTCCTGCGAAGCTGTGAAGAAGTCCAGAAAGCTTCTCTGTTCCCAGGTGAAGATCGGCAGCCAGGTAAAACAGATCGTATCCGGTATCAAAGGTCATTACACACCGGAAGAGATGGTTGGCAAGAAAGTGATGGTTCTTGTGAACCTGAAACCGGCAAAGCTGGCAGGCGTGCTGTCTGAAGGTATGCTTCTCTGTGCAGAAGATGAGAACGGCGAGCTGTCTCTCATGGTTCCTGAGAAGAAGATGCCTGCCGGAGCGGAGATCTGCTGATAATTGTTTATGTTTTGCGGAAGGCGCGGGAGGATTTGCCGGAAAAGGGAGATTCGAACCAGGATTTCCGCAAATGGAAATAGGCTGCTGCCCATGTAAAGTGGGCGGCAGTTTTTCTGTATGTGGACTTGGAAAAGGAGGAAGCCATGATTTTTGATTCACATGCCCATTATGACGACAAGCAGTTTGATGAAGACCGGGAAGAGGTGCTGCTCCACTTAAAGGACGCCGGAGTGGAGCGGGTTGTCAACATCAGCAATGGCTGGGACGATATGCTCCGCTCGTTTGTTCTCATTGAGAAATACCCTTTTATGTACGGAACGGCGGGAATCCATCCATGTAAGGTCAGTGATCTGAATGAGGAACGCATGGAGGAGCTTCGGCAGTACTGCCGCCGGGATAAAATCGTGGCGGTGGGGGAAATCGGTCTGGATTATTATTGGATGACCGACCCCAAAGAAGTTCAGAGGGAATGGTTCATCCGTCAGCTGCGGCTGGCAAAGGAAGAGAATCTGCCGGTGGTCATTCACAGCCGGGACGCCTCCCAGGATACCTTCGATATCATGAAGGCGGAACATGCCGGAACAACCGGCGGCGTCATCCACTGTTATTCCGGCTCTTTGGAGATGGCCAGAGAGTATGTGAAGCTAGGATACTATCTGGGAATCGGAGGTGTGGTAACCTTCAAGAATTCCAAGGTGTTAAAAAAGGTTGCGGCGGAGATTCCTCTGGAACATATCGTGGTGGAGACGGACTGCCCGTATCTGGCGCCAACGCCTCACCGCGGCAAACGGAACAGCTCCGCGTATCTTCCTCTGGTCATTAAAGAGATCGCAGCCCTGCGGGACATTTCTCCGGAAGAAGTGGAGCAGGCAACTTATGAAAATGCCTGCCGGCTGTATGGTCTGCAGTAAGGAAATGTAAAAGAATCCGGCGGTGCAGTGATTGTCGGAACAATATAATATAGTAGGAGAAAAAAATATGGAAACATTAGGAAATCCGCAGGAAACCATTGCGGTCCTTCAGAAATACGGATTTAATTTTCAGAAAAAGTTCGGGCAGAACTTTCTCATTGACACTCATGTGCTGGATAAGATCATTGCTGCCGCTGAGATAGGCCCGGATGATTTTGTGCTGGAGATAGGCCCGGGCATCGGCACCATGACCCAGTATCTGGCAGAAGCGGCCCGGGAGGTCACCGCCGTGGAGATTGACAAAAACCTTATACCGATCCTTGCCGACACTCTCTCGGCATACTCCAACGTGACGGTCATCAATGACGATATTCTGAAGGTGGATATCGCGGCTCTGGCCAGGGAGAAAAACGGGGGAAAGCCGATCAAAGTGGTGGCAAATCTTCCATATTATATTACGACGCCTATCATTATGGGATTGTTTGAGAGCGATGTTCCGTTGGAATCCATCACTGTGATGGTTCAGAAAGAAGTGGCAGACCGGATGCAGACTGGCCCCGGCTCCAAAGATTACGGCGCATTGTCCCTGGCGGTGCAATATTACGCCGAGCCTTACATCGTGGCAAATGTACCGCCTAACTGCTTTATGCCCCGTCCGGCGGTGGGTTCTGCGGTCATCCGTCTGACCCGCCACGAAAAGAAGCCGGTGGAGGTGAAAGACGCAAAGTTTATGTTCAAGCTCATACGCGCCTCCTTCAACCAGAGAAGAAAGACTCTCCAGAACGGCCTTCACAATTCCAGTGAACTCCAGATTCCAAAAGAAAAAGTGGTAAAGGCTCTGGAAGCCATGGAGCTTCCGGCGTCCATCCGGGGTGAGAAGCTTGATCTGGAGCAGTTTGCCAGACTGGCAGATCTGCTGATGGAGTAATTGGGAGTCATAATCTGCAATACCGGGAATACATTAATGAAAAAAGGAGTTTTTTCATGGCCGACTATTACAGAATACTCTCGTATTTGTATCGTTATGATAAAAAGAACAAGACAGACTGCAAAGGATTTGTCAAAGCAGAGCAGAAAAAGAACGGGATGAAAATCACTCTGCAGATTGACGACGACCGGCTGTTGGAGGACATAAAGCTGGAACTCTGCTTTTATGGAAAAGAGGAGAATCAGTGGAAAATGCGGCGGCTTGCCTTTCTGGAATCCACCCGGCATCATGAAGAAACCGTACTGTTTTATCCGGCGGAAAAATTGCCGGAGGGATTTGATATAAGAAAACAATATGGTGTTATTCTTTTCTATCAGGAATCATTTTTTTATGGCAGTGTATGGATTGGCGATGAGATTCCGGTGGAAGAGCTGCTGAACATTTATCAGAAAGAAATTATTTCTTCTATCCGGGATGGCGAAGCTGGTATCCGTCAGAATAAGGATGAAGGACAGGAACAAGAAGAAGCTGTCCATCAGGGCAAAATGCAGATTCCCGGGAGCCCCTCTGTGGAGAAAATGCAGAGGGACAGCCAGAGTTTTGAGGAAAAAGAGAGAGACGATGCCCCGGGAGCTTCGCCTTCTGAAAAACAGGATTCCTCCTGCATGGAGGAGGAGCATACGCCGCATATGGACGCCGGGAACCGTCCGCAGGGCCGCCCGCTGGGGGAAAGGTCACATCCCGCACCGTCTCCTGCGCCATCCGGGCAAAGAGAAGCTGCAGAAAATCCGCGGAGTTTTTCAGAAACCGCCCGGCATAATTATCATCCGGAAGAAAGTGCCGTTCGGGAAGCAGAAAAGATAGAACAAAATTCATCCACAGAATCGGGAGATCTTTTGAAAAATATGTGGATAGATACCGAAAAAAATGTAAAACCTGTGGATAACATTTTTAATCCCGCCTTCCGGAGCGGTTATCAGATTTCGCTGGAGCAGCTGGGAGCTTTCAGCCCCGAAGCCCGGAGACTGTCCGACAATCAGTTTCTGGCAAAGGGGTACGCCATGTATCATCATCTGCTGGCCGGAAAAGTTATCTATGCCGGCGAAGAGAGGTACTGCGTCGGGGTTCCGGGTATTTATGAGAATCGAGAACGGTATATGGCGCAGCTATATCAGTTTCCGATATTTTTATCGCTGACAGAAAACCGGATTAAAACCGGAGGCTTTGGATACTGGCTGCATCTGCTGCAGGAGTGATAAATACTGAAAATGAGAAAGGAAGAACGGGCGGAAAATGAGAAAATATACCGAAGATGAGAAATTTATGAAAGAGGCCATCCGCCAGGCAAAAAAGGCGGAAGCCATCGGAGATGTGCCTATCGGCTGTGTGATCGTAAGGGACGGCAGGATCATCGCCCGTGGCTACAATAAACGAAACAAAAATAAGACGGTGCTGGCCCACGCGGAGCTGCTTGCCATGAGCAAGGCATGCAGGAAGGCAGGAGACTGGCGTCTTGAAGACTGTACCATGTACATTACTCTGGAACCCTGCCAGATGTGCGCCGGCGCTATCGTGCAGGCGCGGATTCCACGGGTAGTCATCGGCAGCATGAACCCGAAGGCCGGATGCGGAGGTTCTATTCTGAACCTTCTTCAGATGAAGGAATTCAATCATCAGGTGGAAGTCACCAGAGGCGTCCTTGAAGAAGAATGTTCCGAAATGCTGTCGGCGTTCTTCCGGAAACTTCGCCAGAAAAAGAAAGAGAAAAAGGCGGAAGTTTCAGAACAGTAATTCGGAAATAAGGCATGGGGAAATATTTTTTCAATAAATTTTTGCGCTGTTATCCATTGACAGATATTTTAAAATCATTTATACTGGTACTTACCGTGCAGCTGGGGAGTTAGCGGCGTCCTGTACCTGCAATCCGCTATAGCAGGAGTGATGGTTGGCCCCGGACGTTCTGTGGATGGAGCTGCCCTTTATAAGTGGTGTTGACAATTGGGTCTCGCGCAACAGGAACCTCTGAACCGTGTCAGGTCGGGAACGAAGCAGCACTAAGGAGTGCTTCTTGTGTGCCGTGAGGGTGCCTGGTTCGAGCTAACTGTAGAGGTAACGTCTGTTGGCAGTCGTACAAAGCCAACCGCACGGTAAAAAAGTGAGAGAAGATGGATATCCCATCAGTTATCATAAACAGCGTTGAAACTGTCGTTCTGCAAGAAGCAGGATGGCAGTTTTTTTATTCAATAGAATAATTTTAAAAAAATATTTTATTTTGAAAAGCTATATATCTTTATTGCTTTTTCTCTATAAGGCGGATATAATGAAAATATGGAAAATATTGTCGGAATGCGCTGTATGCTTGCAGAGACAATAAAAAGAACAGAGGATGAAAAAGCGGCAAAACGAAAGGTAAAGTAAAAGGAAGCAATGACAACATCAGCAGTAAGGAGGCAGAGAAGCTATATGAGCCAAAGTTCTACACCTTATGACGATGTCTTTCGGACAATACTGAACGATTGCCGGGAACTGATTCCTCCTCTTCTCAATGAGATATTCTCGGAGAGTTATACTGGAACTGAGGCAATCTATTTCGGGAAGAATGAGCATCTGATGAGCCGACAGCGTGGCGGGGGGGAAAAGCGAATTACAGATTCCAGTTTTACGGTGGATAGCGTTCTCGTTATCCGATATCATCTGGAATGTCAGAGTAGCGGAGACGCCAGTATCGACAGAAGGATGTTTGAATATGATTCTCAGATTGCGCTGGAAGATAGCGAGGAAAAAGAAGATGGACTGTATCTTCCCTTTCCGAAATCAGCAGTATTGTTTTTAAGACGTACAGCACATACGACAGAGAAAATGCAGATATATATCGAGCAAAACGGCAGAGAATTTTGCATGGAGATACCAATCGTACATATTATAGATTACACGATGGAAGAACTTTTTCGGAAGAAACTTCTTATCCTGTTGCCATTCCATTTGTTTCGCTATGAGAGCCTTTTTCCAAAAATGGAAGAAGATGAGAGAGAAAGGCAGGCCTTGCGAGATGCCTTTTGCCATATGCGCAGACAGCTGGAAGAGTTAAATCAGCAGGGGAGTATTACAGAATATGTTTGTCGGACAATCCTTGATCTGAGCAGAAAAGTGGCAGACAATCTGTGTATAAAATATGAAAAGGTAAGAGAGGAGGTGCTTGAGGTTTTGGGAGGCGAAATACTGGAATACGAAGCCAAGACTATTCTAAACCAGGGAATAGAGAAAGGCTGGACAAAAGGTCGGACAGAAGCTTATGTAGATTTAGTTCGGGATGGTCTGCTGAGCTTGCAGGAAGCCGCGGCGCGTATACCGATGGAGGAAGCGGAACTGGAACGGCTGCTGAATCTGGAGAAGAAAGGACAGTGTGAGGATAAGGAAGGATAAAATGACTAGGAATGAAAAAAATAAGAATACTCCTTTAACCGCCGGCCAGCGTGAGATCGCCTGGATGGCGGATGCCTATCCCATCCCATTGACAGAGAGCCAGGAGATGAACTGGAATACGTATATTGAGTCGGGCAATGCCAGCGATGAGAAGCTGTTCCGGGACTGGATCAGCCAGGTGCCGGGCAGCCTGTCGCCCAGCCATCTGGTGGTGGCGGCTATACAGTGCATGAGGAATCGGGGATATGACGTCCGGGAGGCGGAGAAATATATTGATGAAGGGCTGAGGGCGGCGAAAGAGAAAGACGGGGTTGCTCTGCAGAGAATCACGGCGCGGATATATCATCTTCTCAATACAGCGCCGAAGGATAAGACATCAGATTATTGGAAATACCATATTTATACGAATTGGGAGAAAATCCGGGCAAACAGTACGTTTCTGGAGATGGGAGACCAGGAGGATAGTATTTCTGTGAAGGAAGGCCAGGAGGCCAGCATCGTCTCGGAGCGAAGCCGGGAGACTGGAACGGATGTTTCCTGGCCATCAGGAAGAGCAGCCGTGGATGTATTCTCTGATGATTATGCTGACCGGATTCGTGCCGGATGGACGGCGCAGCTCATCGGCGGTGCGCTGGGAACTCAGGTGGAAGGGTATAATACCGATAATATTGAGAAAGTGTACGGAACGATTACATCTTACCTGCGTTCGCCGGAGACGTACAACGATGATATCACCTATGAGATTGCATTTCTTGACAGTTTCCGGGAGCATGGCTATGCGGTCACATCGGAGCAGATTGCGGAAAAATGGCTGGAGCTGATCGCCGACGGGTATTCGGCGGAGGAAGTGGCGCTTCGTAACCTGCGGCTGGGAATCCACCCGCCGGAGAGCGGGACGCATCTTAATTATTACTCGGACTGGATTGGCGTGCAAATGCGGACGATGATTCACGGCATGACAGCGCCGGGCAATCCTGCGCTGGCGGCGGAGCTTGCCGTGCGGGACGGCGTGATTTCCCATTCCAACAGCGGACTGCTGGGTGGAATCTTTAATGCGATTCTCGTATCCATGGCTTTTGTGCTGCAGGATGTGCGGGAGCTGGTAGTGAGAGCGGTAGACTGCATTCCGTATGACAGCGAATTCTACCAGGTTCTGATTTTCGCGTTGCGGCAGTGCAGGGAGAAGGACAACTGGAGGGAGGCATGGCGGCAGTGCGAGAAAAAATATGAAGACTATAACTGGATTCATGTGTATCCCAACGCAGCCGCGGAGATTATCGCGCTCTGGTACGGCAACGGAGATTTTGACAGGACAGCCACCATCATCTGTATGGAAGGCAAGGATGCGGACTGCACAGCCGCGCCGGTGCTCAATATCCTGGGAGTTATGTACGGGACGAAGATTCTGACTCCGAAGTGGACGGAGCCGCTGGGAACGACAGTATACACTATTATGCGGAAGTACCGAAAGATATCCCTGCAGACGCTCTGCCAGGAGACCGTGGAGAGCGTGCGGCGGGCACGGAAGCATTTGCTTTTCCCTCAAACTTCCCCTTGCAATGCCCTGTGCCATTTGCTATAATGACTTATTGGCTGTGAGCCGCATAGAAAGCGGCTCTCAAGGGATTTTCATTTATATTTAGGAGGAAAAGCGATGCATTGGTCTGAGAAGATTGCAAAAGATATCATTAAAAGGTCTCCGGACAAAGAAGAGTACGTATGCGCGGCGGGAATCAGTCCGTCGGGTTCCATTCACATTGGTAATTTCAGAGATATAGCTACCAGCTATTTTGTATATAAAGCACTTTTGAAACAGGGAAAAAAGGCGAGACTGTTATTTTCCTGGGATGAGTTTGACCGTTTAAGAAAGGTTCCGGTAAATGTAAAAGAAATCGCGCCGGAGCTGGAGGAAGATATCGGCAAGCCTTACGTGGACGTGAAGGATCCGTATGGCTGCTGCAGTTCCTATGCGGAGCATTTTGAGAAAGAATTTGAGCGGTCTTTAGCCCGCTTCGGCATCAAGGTAGACGCCAGAAGACAGAGCGAGAATTACAGAAGCGGCAAATACGCCAAATATGTGGTTCAGGCTATCCAGAAGAGAAAAGAGATTTTTGATATTCTGGACAAGTTCCGTCAGCAGGAGGCTACTCCGGAAGAGAGAGAAGCCTACTATCCGGTGAGCATTTACTGTCCGGTCTGCGGCAAGGATGATACGACGATCACTTCCTCTTCCGAGGACGGCGTGAGCTGCGAGTACACCTGTAAATGCGGTCACAGCGGACACTGGGATTTCAGCAAGGATTTCAACTGCAAGCTGGCGTGGAAGATTGACTGGCCGATGCGCTGGATGGTGGAAGGCGTTGATTTTGAGCCGGGCGGAAAGGATCATGCAAGTCCGGGCGGAAGCTACGACACCAGCAAGATTATCGCCAAGAAGATATTCGGCATCAATGCGCCAATGTTCAAAGGATATGAGTTTATCGGAATCAAAGGTACCACAGGAAAGATGTCCGGTTCCACCGGTCTTAACCTGACGCCGGAGACCCTGCTTAAGATTTATCAGCCGGAAGTGATTCTGTGGCTTTACTCCAAGTCTGAGCCGAACAAAGCATTTGATTTCTGTTTTGACGATGAGATTCTTCGTCAGTATTTTGAGTTTGACAAGATGCTCAAAACGTATCAGGCTGGAAAAGGCAAGAACTTTGATTATATCGAAGGCATCATGCATAACTGCCTGATTGAAGGAAGAACCGTTCATCCGGTACCGATGCAGCAGATTGTGAACTTTGGTTCCGTGGTTGACTTCAATGCGGACATGCTGGAGACAGTCTTTGAGAAGATTGGCACTCCATATAAGAAGGAAGAGTTTGCAGGGCGTCTGGAGCTGGCTAAATACTGGCTGGAGAAGTGCGCGCCGCAGAACATGAATACTCTTCTCGGATACCGGAACTGGGATTACTATAACCAGTTAAATGAGGTAGAGAAGAAGGAAATCGCCCTGCTCCATGATTACATTCAAAAGGGTGAATATGATCTTGACGCGCTGAATACATTTATTTATACCATTCCGAGGGAAGCAGATCCGAACTTTGATGAGGAAAATAAGAAGGCGGCACAGGCTAACTTCTTTAAGAACGCATATAATCTGATGATCGGCAAGGCAGCAGGCCCGAGACTTTATCTGTTCCTCTACGCTGTGGAGCCGGAGAGATATCTCTCCCTTTTGGACTTCTCCACACCGCAGACCGAGGAGGAGAAAGAGCTGGCAGCGGCAGCTAAAGCTGAGGCAGAGAGAATCGCAGCAGAGGAAGCGGCAGCAGCTAAGGCAGCGGCAGAAGAAGAGGCGAGAAGAGCAGCTATCGATCCGGTAAAACCGCAGATTACCATCGATGATTTTGACAAGATGGATATGCGTGTCTGCAAAGTTACAGCCTGCGAGATTGTGAAAAATGCGGAGAAGCTTTTAAAAATCACACTCTTTGACGGACTGGGAGAGAGAATCATCGTCTCATCCATCCGTGACGAGTATACACCGGAAGAGCTGATCGGCAGAAAGATCATTGTTCTGGCTAACCTGAAACCGGCGAAGTTTGCCGGCGTGAAGAGTAACGGAATGTTGCTGGCGGCTACTCACGATGACTGCGGCTGCAAGCTGATCTTTGTGGATGACAGTGTTCCGGAGGGAACAGCAATTCATTAATCTATACAGATAGCGACAGATAGGATATAATGGGCGCATGGGCGACAGAAAATGTTGTCCGTGCGCCTTTGTGCGTGTTGATGGCAGATTTTAAGAAAGGAAGATATACATATGAAAACATTGATTTTTGATTTGGGAATGGTTCTGGTACATTTTCGCTGGAGAGAGTTTCTGACAGATATGGGTTATGAGGGAGAGAAGAAAGAAGGTCTGGCGAAGGCCATGTTCCAGAATCCACTGTGGCAGGAGTTTGACCGGGGAGTCATGGGCGACGCCAATGTCATCGCGGAGATGAAAAAAGAGTCCCCTCAGTATGCGGAGGATATCGACCGTATCTGGCAGAAGGAGAATTTCTGTAATGTGTGTCATCCGTTTGCCTATTCGGAGGAGCTGCTGCGCACACTTCATGAGATGGGATATAAGATTTATATTTTATCTAATTATGGGGAGACGCTGCTGGGGCTGAACCGGGAAAAGTATACATTTTTAAATTATGCCGATGGCGGCGTATTTTCTTATGAGGTGAAACAGATGAAGCCGGACGATGTGATCTATCAGACTCTCATTGAAAGGTGCGGCATTGAACCGGAAAATGCCGTCTTTTTTGATGATCTGGAGGCAAACTGTGAGGGCGCCCGCCGGGCAGGCATCACAGCGGTACAGGTGACAGACGGCCTGGCTTCGATTCTGAAGGGGTTGAAGGAGGAATGTGACATCCGTCTGCCGGAGATGGAAAAATATCTGTAAGCGCCGTGAAGCAGTTTTTATTCTGAATGGCTGCGGGAATTAACCGCTTGCCGAATAAACGGATTTTTTGTATACTGAAACAAAAACAAGTAATGAAACGGAACAGAACAGGAGACGATAATACGATGGGGCACAGGATTCACAGTGTTGCATACAGAGACCCGCAGACCATATTGATTGTAGATGACGATGAGATCAACCGGGGGATTCTTGACAATATTTTTGCAGATGACTATCAGGTGGAGGAAGCAGAGAACGGCAGAATCGGGCTGGAAAAGATTCTGGATACACCGGAGAAATACTGCGCGGTACTTCTTGATGTTATGATGCCGGAAATGGACGGCCTGGAGACGCTGCGACATTTGAAGCATGAGGAGCTTCTGGACGAAATTCCGGTCTTTCTCATCACTGCGGAAGCTAATGATGCTGTGATGAAAGAGGCATATCGGATGGGAGTTATGGATGTGATCAGTAAACCGGTGATTCCCTATGTTGTAATGCGGCGGATCAATTCTGTTGTGGAACTGTTTCGGGCTCGCCGAAGCTTGTCCAATCAGGTTATGGCGCAGCAGTCGGAGCTTCTGAGACAGGCAGAACAGATTATCCGGCTTAATAGGGGGATGATTGAAGGACTTGCCACAGCCATAGAGTTTCGCAGCGCAGAATCGGGAGATCATGTCCGGCGTATTCATGATATCACGCGATATATGCTTAAATATACCGAATGGGGAGAAGGAATGGAGGATTATGATATTGAGCAGATCGCGCAGGCGTCCATCATGCACGATATCGGGAAGATCGCTATTCCTGACGCAGTCCTGAACAAACCGGGCCGGCTGACGCCGGAGGAATTTGAGATTATGAAAACACACACTGTTCAGGGAGAACAGCTTCTGGAAAAAATACCGGAACTAAAAGAAAATCTTGCTTATGAGTACGCCAAGGATATTGCGCGGCATCATCATGAAAGATGGGATGGCAGAGGGTATCCGGATGGTCTTAAAGGCGATGAGATTTCGCCGTGGGCGCAGATTGTCTCTCTGGCTGATGTGTATGACGCTTTGAGCTGTAAACGTATTTATAAGGATGCATTTCCCAGAGAGAAGGTGGTGGAGATGATCCGGGACGGTTCCTGCGGGGTGTTTAATCCCCGCCTGCTGGATGCGTTTTTTTCGGTGGAAGATGAAATTGCGAAAATGTATGACGCCAATGGCAAAGAAGATGCAAAATAAAATACGGAAGCCGGTGCGGCGATATATTTCCGTAGGAGTGTAAGTTGTCCGCATGATGGCTTTATGGGAAAAAGGAGAGGATAAGAGATGGATACTTTACGAAAAGAAACTCTGACAGCGGCTGGGATTGATGTGGATAACGCTCTGGAGCGGTTTATGGGTAAGGATGATTTTCTGGAACGAATGCTGAAGAAATTCGCAGCGGATGTGAATTATCAAAGACTTGTGGAAGCGGTGGAGAGGCAGGATGCAGAGGCGGCGCTGCAGGCTTCACACACGATGAAGGGAATGTGCGGTAATCTCTCCATGATGGAACTGTCAGAGCTTTTTACCCGTCAGGTGGAGCTCTTTCGAGAAGAGAAGCCTGCAGATGCTTTTGCTATGATGCCTGAGATCAGCCGGTTGTATGAGAAAGTAAAAGAAGCGATCGGTGCGCCGGAGGCGTAACAGATGAATGGGGAGAGGGTATGAATACATTAAAAAATAAGATACACGGGGGCAGAACGGCAGCATTAAATAAAAAAATTATCCGTTTCCTGTGGGTCAGTTTTGTCTGTCTGCTGATACTTTGCGTCAGTGTGTTTTTGCTCATTAACCGGTTTATGATAAGACAGAATACCGATACTCTGAATCAAGTGGTGGATACTTATATGAAAGGAATGAGCGCACAGCTTCAACAGCATTTTCAGACACTGGTGAATCTTCGCCTGGGGCAGGTGGAAGGCATTGTGCGGGTGGTACGGCCGGATAGTGAGACGCAGCTGGATGAGGAAGAACGGGTAAAACTGGAAATGCGGGGGAGAGCGCAGGGATTCAGCTATCTTTCGATTTACAGTACCGAGGGGGAAGCAGAAGTTATTTACGGAGACGATTTGACCATAGAGGATGAAAGTGACTTTCTGGAAGCGATGAATAGTAGTGAAAAGATGGTTACTATCGGGGAGACGAACGATGGTGAAATGATACTTCTTTACGGCATTTCAGTGGGTTACCCTGACGGTAAGGGCTACGCTATGTCCAATGGGCGGACATGTACAGCTCTGCTGGCGGGGGTACCTGTCAGTAATCTCAGCAAGGCGTTGGCTTTGGAAGAGAACAATAGTTTGATTTATACGCATATTATCCGTTATGACGGTACATTTATTGTGAAGAACTCAAATTTGAAAGAAGACAACTGCTATGAATGGCTTCGGAAATGTGGATATGAAGATGGCGTCGAAGATATTGACGATATAGTGGAGCGAATGAAGCAGACGGTCATGGAACAGAAAGAATGCAGTATACTGACCTCCATTTTTAATGAACGGCAGCATGTGTATTGTGTCCCAATGCCAAATACGGAATGGAGCATGGTGACGGTCATGCCCCACAGTATTCTTGATGAGGCTCTTGCCGATCTGGGCAGTCAGCGTATCTGGACTTCGCTGGCCGGATGCGGGATTCTGGTACTGGCGACGCTTCTTGTATTTGCTATGTATTTCCGGCTTTCATTAAAGCAGATGTCAGAGCTGGACAAAGTCAGAAAGGAAGCGGAACATGCCAGTCAGGCGAAGAGTGAATTTCTGGCAAATATGAGTCATGATATCCGCACGCCGATGAACGCTATCGTGGGGATGACTGCCATTGCCACCACAAATATTGATAAGCCGGAGCAGGTTAAAGACTGCCTGCGAAAAATTACTCTTTCCAGCAGACATCTGCTGGGACTGATTAATGATGTTCTTGATATGTCAAAGATTGAGAGCGGGAAGCTGACGCTGAATAAAGAACGAACTTCTCTCCGTGAAGTTATGGAAAGTATTGTAGGCATCGTACAGCCGCAGACCCGTGCCAGACGGCAGCAATTTGATATTCTGGTACAGAATGTGGAGGAGGAAGTGGTCTGCTGCGATGGTGTCCGTCTGAATCAGGTACTGATCAATCTTTTGTCCAATGCATTGAAATTTACGCCGGCCGGAGGCAGGATTGAGGTTACTGTCTCACAGGAGGCGTCTCCGAAAGGAGCGAACTATGTACGGACTCATTTTTGGGTCAGAGATACCGGAATGGGAATGTCAGAGGAATTTCAGAAACATATTTTTGAATCTTTTGCCCGGGAAGACAGTAAGAGAGTGCACCGAACAGAGGGAAGCGGCCTGGGAATGGCGATAACAAAATATATTGTAGATGCCATGCAAGGTGAGATTCAGGTGAAGAGTGAGTTGAACCGGGGCAGCGAGTTTCATATTATTCTTGATTTGGAGAAAGAGGATCAGCCGGAAGAAAATATGATACTGAAACCGTGGGATGTGCTGGTGGTAGACGATGACGAGCAGCTGTGTATCAGTGCTGCGGAAGCTCTTGAAGAGATCGGACAGAAGGCAGAATGGGTCATGGACGGACCGTCGGCTGTGGAGAAAGCCAGAAAACGTCACGATGAACACCGGGATTACCAGGCAATTCTTCTGGATTGGCAGATGCCGGGTATGGATGGTATCGAGACAGCCAGAAGAATCCGGGAAACGATAGGAGAAGATATTACCATACTGCTGATTTCCGCTTATGACTGGACAGAAATAGAAGAAGACGCAAAAAAGGCAGGCGTTAACGGGTTTATATCAAAACCTTTGTTTAAGTCGACGTTGTATTATGGTCTAGGATATTTTATGGATGACACGGGAGAGACTCCGGAGGCCGCCGAAGATGCTCTTCCTGATTTTGAGGGCCGGAGACTTTTGGTTGCGGAGGATAACGAACTGAACTGGGAGATTGCTGATGAACTGTTGTCATCTTTTGGATTTATATTAACCTGGGCTGAAAACGGGGAAATATGTGTGGAAAAATTCTGTCAGTCAGAACCGGGATATTATGATGCCATTTTAATGGATCTGCGGATGCCGGTGATGAACGGATATGAAGCTACGGAGGCAATCCGTTCCTCCGGACGGGAAGACTCGGATATACCGATTGTCGCTATGACGGCGGACGCCTTTTCAGAAGATATCCGGCGCTGCATGGAATATGGAATGAATGCCCATACTGCAAAACCTCTGGATATGCGGGAGATACTGCGTATTCTTCATCAGCTGCTATAAACGGACAGATTTGAGAGACTGGGAGAGAATAATATGAAAAAAAGCAAAAAAAACGGAGGAAAGGCTGGAAGTATTATTGGCAGCGAAACAGGTTTTATATGATAACTCTTCTGGCGTTTTTGATTTTATCTTTTGCCAGCCTGCACATTTTGCAGAATAGTCTGCTGGAAAATGCCCAGCGCACAGGCGCTTCGCTGGCGAGGAGTTTTTCTGTGGAAGAAGAGCGAAGCCTTTCTTCTTATGAAGCGCTCATTCGAATGGGAGCAGGCAGTCTTGACCGGATGGTTCAGGAAACATCCAACACTGAGGAATTGCAGAAATGGATCAATGGTTTTTTTGAAGATATTCAAAATGTGACCAGCGGTACGGTAGATCCTTACGCCGTTCTCAATGGTACGTTTACCGGAAAAGGAGAATGGGCACAGGGACAGGATTACGATTATGCGTCCACAGAATGGTATCAGCGTGCCATAGAGGCGGAGGGAGAAGTGATATATACAGATCTCTACGAGGATGCGGTTTATAACCGGGAGGTGGTCACCATCGCTGTCAGAAGCGGGGACAGCGGAAATGTACTGGCCTTTGATATTTTTCCGGAAGATTTTCAGGTGACGGATCATCAGATCACTCTGCCGGAGGGAAGTTCCTACTTCCTCTGCGACCGCCAGGGAAGGCTTCTCTATGCGAAAACAGATCTGACGGTCAGCAGGGAGGAGATGCAGGCATATCTCGATGATATCATGAAACGCATGGAGAACGGAGAACTCAGCAGTCAGAATTCCTATATTGTGGATTTGGATGGTCAGAGACGAAATGTATATTACAGCATATCGGAAAATGGCTGGTTTTCCATTGTGACGGTTCCGCGCCATACTATTTTGGGAGACCTGCGTCAGTTTACTCTGGGATTTTCCATCATGTTCCTTCTGTTTTTAGGTTTCACCGTGTTTATGAGCATTCGTAATTCCCGTCTGAACCGGAGAGTGGAGAGAACCAACGACACGGTACGGGTGCTTGGAAATGCTTATTATGCCATATATCGTCTTGATTATGAAGAGGGAACCTATGAAATGATCAAGGGATCCGACTATATCCGCAAACGTATTCCGAAGAAAGGCGATTATCAGCTTTTTCTCGATGAGGCGGCGGCTATCATTGAAGAGAACGCTTATATGGAATTCAAACAGAGTTTTTCCATAGAAAATGTCAAAAAACTGGTGAAACGCCGGGTTCGGGATTATGGAGGAGATTTTCTCCGGCTGTTTAATGATGAATACCGTTGGGTAAATGTACGACTTTTGTTTGATGAGTCTTTGAGTCAGGGTGAAGTGGTCATATGTTTCCGGGAGATTGATGAGGAGAAACAGGTACAGCTTCACCATATGGCGCTGATGGAAAATGCGCTGGATAAAGCAAGGAAAAACGAAGAATCTCAGAATCGATTCTTTTCCACCATGTCCCATGATATGAGAACGCCGCTCAACGCTATTATCGGTCTGACCGAACTGGCAGAGAAAAGTTCTGGAAATGTGAAACAGACGGCGGAATATCTGACAAAGATTAATACGGCAAGCCACCAGCTGCTGACGCTTATTAACGATTTGCTGGAGATATCCCGTCTGGAACAGGGGAAAATAGATCTGAACAGGGAACCGTTTGATATAAGGGCATGTGTGGAATCCTGTGCAGAGATTTTCCGGGCGCAGGCAGGGAGAGAAAAGAAACAGTTTCATCTTTCTTTTGATCTGCAGAATCCGGTGGTGCTGGGAGATTCCTCCCGTATCACACAGATTCTCAATAATCTGATTTCTAATGCGGTAAAATACAGTGATGAGGGAGATTCGATCACAGTCAGAGTACGTCAGATGGGCAGTCAGAAAATAAAAAAATATCAGTTTATCATTTCAGATACCGGAAGAGGAATGACTCCGGAATTTCTTGATAAACTCTTTGAACCATATGAAAGGGAAGTCCGGTTTGGCGCAAAAGGCATTGCGGGAACCGGTCTGGGCATGCCGATCGTGAAGAGCCTTGTTTCCCAGATGGACGGACAGATTACCGTGGAAAGTCGGCTGGGCGAGGGCAGCACCTTCATGGTAACATTGTCTCTCGAGAGTGTGGAAAAACAGAAATCTGCTGCCGGGAAAGAACGGAGTCAAAAAGAGAAGGAGATCCTGCAGCTGGCCGGCAAACGTATTCTCGTGGCGGAAGATAATGATGTGAATATGGAGATTGCCACGGAAATTCTGGAGATGCACGACATAAAAGTCTCCCAGGCGTGGAATGGCCGTGAGGCAGTGGAGAGTTTCTCGCAGTCACCGGAAGGATATTTTGACGCCATCCTCATGGACATGCAGATGCCGGAGATGGACGGCTGTCAGGCCGCCCGCGCTATCCGCACCATGAACCGTACTGACGCCCGAACGATCCCGATTCTTGCCGTGACAGCCAATGCTTTCGCGGAAGATATCGCTGCGACCACAGAGGCGGGTATGGACGCGCATATCTCAAAACCGATTGACTTCTCGGTGTTGTATCAGACACTGGCGGAGCTGATGGGGAAATAGAGAAGCGTTATGAATTAATTGTCTGTGGTACCCAATTGGTTGATGGTATCTTCCACGTATTCTTTGCACAACTGAATGGCTTCGGCGCACTCGTCCAATTCTTCCCGGGTTAATGTGGTGGAATCTTCTCCGGGATATCTGGTAGAAAAATAGAAGCCGTTCACAGAATTGAGGGATGTTACCAACGTTTTTGACATGGGAAGTTCCATGTTATGGCGCAAAAAATTGCTTAAAACACGCAGATTGTGACTTCTGAGAGCGCGTTCTTTGATGTCGCTCTCGCTGTCATTTTCTGGTTCGGCGTATTCTGCGATCAGATGTTTTAAATATCGTTCGCAGATACTCTGTGCCATGGCGCCCATTTCATTAAAAATCTGACCGTTGTCATAGGCAAACATAAAATATGCGTAAGAATTATCCGCAAAATCTTTATATGTTCTCAGTTCTGCCATAAAATCACCCCGTCTCGTTTGATCTTATTCAAAAAGAAATCATCATTTTTTGAAAACATTTCATCAGATACAATTTTTAAGTCCACATCTATGGGAATCTGTATATTTAATTCGGCTTTGATGTGGAGAATATCTTTAGTCGAAGGAATTTCTTTCACTACGACCAGTAAATCTATATCGCTTTCGTAACGTGACTGACTTCGGGCGCAGCTTCCGAATAAAATGATTTTCTGCAGGGAAAATCCGGTTTCCTTAATGATGGCGATACAGTTTTTAATGGCTTGGAGCTGTCTTGCCGATACCTGGCAGGATCTGTTTATGCCCTGCAGGCTCTCTTTTTTCATTTTATGATATAAAAGCATTGTTCTCACATCCCCGTCATAATTGTGTGTTCTGATATAAATTGCAGGTACTGTTTCTCTGTATGAGAAAGAGAGATTCGTCATGATAACAGTATACCATACACAAGAAAAAATGTATCACAAATATCAAAGTTCGTGTATAATGAAATAATGTTAAGGATGTGAGATATACTAGTGTACTGTATCAATCTGCGGAAAGTGAATGATGCGGCATACGAAAAAGAACAACGGAGAATAATAATGAAAAGATTAGTATTAGCAGAGAAACCTTCTGTGGCAAGAGATATCGCCCGGGTTTTGGGCTGCAAAAAACAGACAAAGAATTATATAGAGGGCGATAAATACGTGGTCACCTGGGGGCTTGGGCATCTGGTGACGCTGGCGGACCCGGAGGGCTATGACAAGAAACTTAAGACCTGGCGGATGGAAGACCTGCCGATGATGCCGGAGCATCTGAAGCTGGTGGTGATTCCTCAGACCAGAGGACAGTTTCAGGCGGTGAAGAGCCAGATGGAACGCAAAGATATCTCTGAGGTGATCATCGCCACCGATGCCGGTCGGGAAGGTGAGCTGGTGGCGCGGTGGATTCTGGTGAAAGCCGGCTGCAAGAAACCGCTCAGGCGGCTGTGGATTTCCTCGGTGACAGATAAGGCCATCCGGGAGGGATTCGCTCATCTGAAAGATGCAAAGGAATACGATAATCTTTACCGGGCGGCAGTAGCAAGGGCGGAGTCCGACTGGCTGGTGGGTATCAATGCCACCCGGGCGCTGACCTGCAAATATAATGCGCAGCTTTCCTGTGGCCGGGTGCAGACTCCGACCCTTGCCATGATCGCGGCCAGAGAGGAAGAGATCCGGCATTTTGTGCCGAAGCCGTATTATGGTCTGCAGGCCCGGTGGAAGGGCGTTACATTTACATGGAAGGAAAAAGGCAGCAACAGCTCCTCTGTTTTCTCAAAAGAGTCGAGAGATAAAGCCTATGACCGGGCGAAGAACAGCGATGGAAAGGTGATTTCCGTCAAAAAGACAAAGAAAAGTTCCCATCTTGACGGTTTGTATGACCTGACAACTCTGCAGAGGGACGCCAACCAGCGCTTCGGATTCTCTGCCAAGCAGACGCTGAATCTGATGCAGAGCCTTTATGAGCATCACAAGGTGCTGACTTATCCGAGAACCGATTCCCGGTATCTAACCACCGATGTGGCGGAGACGCTTCGGGAGCGGGTGTCGGCGGTGGCCGTGGGCCCGTACCGGACCTACGCCAATACCATTCTCAAAGGAAAAATCAAGACCGGACCGTCTTTTGTCAATAACAAAAAGGTGTCCGACCACCACGCCATCATCCCGACAGAACAGCCGGTGATTCTGGCGCAGCTCTCAGTGGATGAACGGAAGATTTTTGATCTGGTGGCGCGGCGTTTTCTGGCAGTGCTGTATCCGGCTTATGAATATGAACAGACGGCGGTGACCGTGGACTGCGGCGGAGAGACGTTTGAGGTGAAAGGAAATGTACCGCTTCGCATGGGATATAAGGAAGTGCTCACGGATCAGGACGGCGAAGAAGAAGCCGTGCTTCCGGCGTGGACGGAAGGCGAGCGGCTGGGCAGCCCGGCCCTGAAACAGACCGAGGGCAAGACCAAACCGCCGGCGAGATTTACTGAAGGCACTCTCCTGCAGGCCATGGAGAATCCGGTAAAATATATGCAGAGCAAGGATAAAAATGCGGCGAAAACCCTGCAGGAGACCGGCGGTCTCGGCACCGTCGCTACCCGGGCGGACATTATCGATAAACTGTTCCGTTCCTTCCTCATTGAGAAAAAGGAAAATGAAATCCACATGACGGGCAAAGCAAAACAGCTTCTTAATCTGGTACCGGAGGATCTGAAGAAACCGGAGCTTACGGCTCAGTGGGAGATGAAGCTGTCTAATATAGCGGCAGGAAAAATGAGGCAGAACGCATTTATGAAGGAGATCCGTTCCTATGCCACAGAGCTTACGGAAGAGATCAAAGGCGGCGAGGGCACCTTCCGCCACGACAACCTGACTAACAAGCACTGTCCCCAGTGCGGCAAGCGGCTGCTGGCTGTCAATGGCAAACAGGGTAAGATGCTCGTCTGTCAGGACAGAGAGTGTGGATATAAAGAGCGGGTTTCCCGTCTCACCAACGCACGGTGTCCGGTGTGTCATAAAAAGATGGAGCTCATCGGCCAGAAAGACAATCAGAAGTTTGTCTGCGTCTGCGGTCATAAAGAGTCCATGAAAGCATTCGAGGAGAGACGGAAACGGGAAGGAGCAGGCGTGTCGAAAAAGGATGTCCAGAATTATATGAAGAAAATGAAAAAAGAAGAAAAACAGCCGGTCAACAATGCGCTGGCGGACGCCCTTGCCAACATAAAACTGTGTCTGCTGCTGGCATTTGGAATCCTTTCGCTTATGACGGTGCGCACGGAAGCGGCGGATACGGCAGAAACGGCGGTCAGTGGGAGCAGCGCATCTGTCTCTACTGAAGCGCAGAAGATAAATGACGACGGACAGCAGGTTGCCCGCGCGTTTCCAACGGATATGGACGTACAGCCGTTGATTGCCCACTCCATCAATTACGGTACAGTAAATGTATATGCTGATTCTGCCCTGACACAGCAGACCGGGCAGGTGGATGGCGGCGGCCTGCGCCTCACTTCCTACCGGGCGGAGGACAACGCCATATACGGTGACTATGTCAGCGGAGATGTCCAGGGCAGCGGATGGTTTTCTATCGATACCTTTGTGGAGAATCCGGACTATGAACCAGTTTACGCCACAACCAGGGACGCCATGTATGCCTATACTGACAGCAGTTTTGATCAGGTGCGCGGCACCATCAAAAAATATACAGGAATCATTGTGGTGAGCCGGGAAGGAAATAACCGGCAGGTGATTTACGAGACCAGCGACGGTTATGAGATGGGCTGGATGACAGGCGATGCGTTTTCTAATTGTCTGCTTTATGACGGACGGGAGAAACAGGCTCTCTCGGACGGTACCTATCTGTTCCAATGCGGTTATGCGGATGATGCCGACGGCGGCGCGGCCCTCGAAAGCCAGACCGGACTTGCTGCTTATGACAGCTATACGCTGGAACTTACCTACGTTTCCGATAACGATTATTTTATAAAAAATACAGCGACGGGAGAATACTTGTCTGTGGAGTGGACATCCTCCGGGACTAGCACGGTGGCTGCTGGTCAGGAAACTGCTTCCGATAAGACATCCTCCGGGACTGATGCGGCGGCTTCCAGCCAGGCGACTACTTCCGACGCAGCTTCTTCCGGCGATAATGCTTCCTGGACGCCAGTCTGGACAGATGAGCCGGATGAGGAATATGGCCTGTTTCATTTTAACCGGAATACAGGTTCCTTTGCCATTCAGAGTACGGCCTGCCGCCTGTTTCTGGCACAAAATGAACAGAGAGAATTAATCTTGCTTGAAAACCGTCAGAGCGATGCCAGTCATTGGAGAGTCAGCGCTGTGGAAAAAACGCTGAACCGGGCGCAGCCGATGGTATTTACTCAGTATGATCCGCAGTGGTGCGGGACTCCATATGGGGGAGGCGGAAGTATGGGAACGGCCGGCTGTGGTGTGCTGGCTGCCGTCAATGCGGTTTACGCACTGTCCGGTCAGTATATGGATGTGATGGAGCTGGCAGATTATGCGGTGGAGAAGAATTACCGGATTGTGGGCAGTGGTACAGATGACGGAATCTTTAAAGCGGCGTGCCAGAAATTTGGCAGAAAATATAATTTTGCCTGGGACGGCAAAAGTGGAAGTATTGATATGCTGAAAGAAAAACTGCAGGCCGGTGATGTGGCCATTGTTCATGTGGAAGGCCATTATGTGGTCATTGGCGCTTACAGTAAAAAGAGAGATAAATATCTTCTGCTGGATTCCAATTATCTGCCGAAACGTGCTACCAGCGCTTTTGGCGACTGGATTTCCGTGGACCGGCTTCTTTCCGGCAGTCTTGAAGTGCAGAGTTTTTATTTCTACAAGCTGCGGGATGCAGCCGGCAGCGCAACATCATAGAAAAGAGGAAATGCATGAATAAAATAGAAGAGCTGCGGCGGGTGCTGCAGCGAATCAATCATAAAAGTTATGGAATGTATAAAAGTCTGGCAGGCGCTTACGACTGCGGAAAGTACGTGCTGTACATTGACCATGTGCAGGGAGATCCTTTCGCTTCTCCGTCCCGCCTGCGGTTTGAAATCAGGAAGAACAATCATGGTTTTCCGGAGGAATACTGGCAGGACAAGCACCGGAGACTGGCACTGGAGGATCAGGTACTCCGGCGGTTCAACGGATTTTTGAGGAAAATGGATAGGGGAAACATGGGGTCTGGCAAAAGCGGGAGAATTACAACCTGCCGCACCGGACAAAAAGTGTTGGAGAGGATTGCCGTAGTTTTCTCGGAAAATAAGATGGAACTTCGGTTTGAGATGGGATTTCCGGCCAGAGGCAGGAGTATCCTTGCTGATGAGATGATAAAACTTCTTTTTGATACGTTGCCAAAGCTGGCAGAGGGATGTTTGTTTTATAATAAATGGGACGCCAAAAGCCGGCAGAGACTGCAGGATGCGGTCTTTCTGGCGGATGACCAGAAGGCGCTGCGGGAAGAACTGGAGAAAAGAAAGCTTGCTGCCTTTGTGGCGGACGGATCCGTTCTTCCACGGGAGAGCGGTATTTCTGATCTGCCTATGAAAGGGGCGGTGGCATTTCAGTCGCCGGAGACGCTGCGGACGCAGATTCGTCTCCCACATAAAGGCGTGATTACCGGCATGGGGATACCGGAAGGTATCACCGTCATTGTGGGCGGCGGTTACCACGGAAAGTCCACTTTACTGAAGGCGCTGGAGCAGGGCGTTTATAATCACATTGCCGGAGACGGCAGAGAGTACGTTCTGGCCCGGGACTATGCCATGAAAATCCGGGCGGAGGACGGCAGAAGCGTTCTTCACACGGATATTTCCATGTTTATCAATCATCTGCCAAATGGACAGGATACTACGGATTTTTCCACGGAGAACGCCAGCGGAAGCACCTCGCAGGCTGCCAATCTGGTAGAGGCGCTGGAAGCCGGTTCCCGGCTGCTGCTTCTGGATGAGGATACTTCCGCCACTAATTTTATGATACGGGACAAGGTGATGGCGCGTCTGGTGTCCGATGACCGGGAGCCGATCACGACGCTGCTGCGGCACATACGTTCACTTTATGAGCGTCACGGTGTTTCCTTTGTGATTGTGGTGGGGAGCTCCGGTGATTACCTGTCTGTGGCTGATCATGTGCTGCAGATGGATCGCTATGAGGTCAAGGATGTGACGGAGGCGGCCGGAATCATATGCCGGGAGGAGCGGATTGAAGGACAGTATCCGGCGGGCAGCCTGGATTTTCCGGATTTTACCAGAGCATTGAAGCCGGCGGGGGCCGGACGGATGAAAATGAAAGCCATGGGAACCGATACGGTGATGATTGACCGGGATATGGTGGATGTGCGGTATCTGGAACAGCTGGCAGACGACGGACAGACGGTGGGGCTTGCCTATCTGATGGGATGGATTCTGGCAAACCAGCGGCAGAAAACCGCCATTACCAGCCTTCTTGACGACATGTACCGCCAGATAGAAAAGAAAGGATTACAGACTTTTATTCCACCAAATTATTCCTGTGGACATCCGGTTCTTCCAAGAAAGCAGGAATTGTTTGCCTGTCTGAACCGTTACCGGAAGGCAAAGATCATCCGGGAGTGACAGAAGGTTTGCCGTGACGGAAAATGGTCAGGTGGAGCCAGCAGCAGCCATGTCGGTACAAAGCGAGTGTTCAGGCTGAGCAATAACAGCAAATAATTTAGATATTAATTCAGGGAGGGTTATGAGAATGAAAACAACAGCAGTAAGAATTCACGGAGTCAGAGATCTGAGAATGGATACCTTTGAATTGCCTGAAATACGGGAAGATGAGATTCTGGCGCGAATCGTGACGGACAGTCTCTGTCTGTCCACTTACAAGGTGGCGCAGAAAGGTTCTGCTCATAAGAAGCTGCCGGAGAATCTGGAAGAGAATCCGGTGATCATGGGACATGAGTTCTGCGGCGTTATCGAGAAGGTGGGAGAAAAATGGAAAGATAAATACCGGCCGGGAGATAAGTTTGTGGCGCAGCCTAATCTGGGGAGAGCCGATACATTTTCTCTGGGATATTCCTTCCCGTATGTAGGCGGAGAATCCACCTATAGTGTCATTATGAATGAAGCCATTGAGAAGGGATGCCTTCTGCCATACAAGGGAGATACTTTCTTTGAGGGAGCCATGGCGGAGCCGCTGTCCTGTGTGATCGCCGGATTCAAGGCAAACTTCCATCTGCGTGACAGGAATGACTATGATTATGTGATGGGAATCAGGGAAGGCGGAAATATGGCTATCATTGGCGGAACAGGCCCGATGGGATTTCTCGCCATTGACCTGGCTGTTCACGGAGAACGCCGGCCGGGCCTTTTGGTGGTGGCAGGAAGAAATGAGGAGAAGCTGAACCGTCTGAGAAAGCTTTATCCTGAGGAAGAAGCCGGGAAAAACGGTGTTCGTCTCGTGTACTATAATACCAGCGGGCAGGAGGATTTCAGCCCGGCCATGCGTCAGTATACCGATGGCAAAGGTTTTGACGATGTGTTTGTGATGGTGGCTGACGAAAAGGTGGTCAACCAGAGCGAAAAGCTGCTGGGCTGGGACGGATGTCTGAATTTCTTTGCGGGACCGATCGACGCGGGCTTTACTGCGCCGGTGAATTTCTACAATATTCATTATAATGCGACTCATTATGTCGGAACCAGCGGGAGCAATACTCAGGATATGATCGATGCGGTGAAACTTATTGAAAACAAAACGGTCAGCGTAGGTAAGATCGCTACCCATGTGATGGGTCTGGACGCTGTCTGCGACACGGTTCTTCAGCTGCCTTCCATTCCGGGAGGTAAGAAAATCTGCTATTCCGGCAAGTCTTATCCGCTGACCGCTGTGGACGCCTTTGGAGAAAAATGTGGACAGTTTGAGAAAGAACTGGCTGCAATTGTGGATAAAAACGGCGGCGTATGGAGTTTGGAAGCGGAGAGATATTTCCTGGAGAATGCAACCGATATTCAATAGAAATGTGACAATAAAGGGTCAATATATGTAGTTTTTGTGAAGAATGTTGAGTTTTCCGAAACAAAATGATAAAGTAGAAGAAATTTTTGTATGAATTGCCGTATAATAATAAAATTACGGCTTTGAAACTGGATGGCAGAGGTCAGGATAGCCTGACAAAAAGATTTTTAATAAGGAGTTTAATTTATGAGAAAGTTTATATCAGCAGCGATACTTGCGGCAGCTCTTCTGGCGCTTGGCGGCTGCGGTAATTCCAAAGACAATGCCCCGGAGGCGACCACAGCGGCGGAGAGCCAGACCGGACAATCACAGACCATCAATATTGATGCGGGTGAATATGTGCAGCTGGGTGAATATAAAGGTCTCACCGTAGAGAGAACGCCGGTGGAAGTGACAGATGAGGAAGTTGAAGAACAGGTTCAGCTTCTGGCGGAGGATTATGCGGAATATAAGGAGATTACCGGCAGAGATACCGTGCAGGAAAATGATTATGTCAATATGGACTATACCTGCACCATCGATGGAACTGCCAGCGAAGATTATTCGGAGACTGATGTGGACACGCAGATCGGAGCTCAGGAATACAGCGTTGATGGAGCGTTTGATCTGGACAAAGAGCTGACAGGAGCTAAAGTTGGCGATACCGTCACAATTAACTTTACATTCCCGGATGATTATGATGATACAGAAGTGGCAGGAAAAGACTGCGTGATGGAAGTGAAAGTGAACTCCATTGAAGAAGAGGTGCTTCCGGAGATTACCGATGAATTCATCAGTGAAAATACAGACTGTAAAACTGTAGACGAATACAGGGAACAGACCAGGCAGGAGCTGGAGGATTCCTATAACAGCGAGGCGGAGCAGGCGGTGCAGGACGACCTCTGGAATATGATCGTGGAAAACTGTACGCAGCTGAAAGATTTCCCGCAGGACATCATTGATCAGGAAGTAGCTAATCTGACAGCGGAAAATGAAGAATGGGCAGGATATTTCGGTATGGAGGTCGAAGATTTTATTGAGGAATACTATGGCCTGTCTCTGGAAGATTACGCCCAGGAGACACTGATGAACCAGTGCGTTCAGGAGCTTCTTGTGGAAGCAGAAGGGCTGACAGTGACAGATGAAGAATATCAGGCTGAGATACAGACTTATATTGACGATTATGGCTACGAAGACGAAGAAGAGATTATGGAGTACTATACAGAAGATGAGATTCGTTCTGATCTGTTATACAGTAAGCTGATGACGAACCTGCTCAACTATACCAACGTAGTGGAGAGCACCGCATCCTCTGATACCGCAGCCGAGACGGATACGGCGGCGGAATAGGCAGATTTGTTTGAGAAAATATAAAAAATCAGATAAAATATAGAAAAAAAGTTGAAAAACAAAGGAATTAGTTGTAAAATAGTAATAACAAAATAAACGTACAGGACGGAGCGTATTAGAGAACCTGCCAGACATAGAAAAAGAAGCACGAGTGTGCTTCGCCGTGTCGGGCGGGTTCTTTTTTTAGAAAGGAGAAGGTGATGAAAAAAAAGTTTTATTTTGGAACAAATACAAAAATGTATAAAACGATCAAAGATACGAGAGCTTTTGTGTCAGAACTTCAGGAATTGACAAAAGATATCAGCAGAGATGATATTACTCTTTTTGTGATTCCATCATATACGACGTTGAAGGATGCCAATGAATTAAAAAATGAGGATCTTCTGATGATAGGTGCTCAGAATATGGGCTGGGAAGAACAAGGACAGTTTACCGGAGAAATTTCTCCGTTGATGCTGCAGGAGATTGGAACAGATTTGATTATGGTCGGACATTCAGAGCGCAGACATGTCCTCGGCGAGACAGATGAACAGGAAAATAAAAAAGTGATCTGTGCGCTTAACCATAATTTTACCACGTTGCTCTGTGTAGGAGAAACGGAAGAACAGAAAGAATATGGGATTTCTGAGGAGATTATTCGTATTCAGTTAAAAAAAGGACTTTACGGCGTGACGAAAGAAATGCTGGATAAATTATGGATTGCTTACGAGCCGGTATGGGCCATCGGCGTAAACGGGAAGCCGGCCACTAAAGAGTATGCGGAGCAGATACATATTGTAATTCGGGAGACTCTTGTGGAGTTATTCGGAGAAGAAGCAGGGGAACAGATCCCGATTCTGTATGGAGGAAGTGTCAACAGAGAAAATGCAGTGCCGTTAAGCCGCATGGAACATATTGACGGCCTGTTTATCGGGCGTTCTGCATGGCAGGCAGATAATTTCAATGCCATTATCCGGGATGTTCTTGGACTTTAAAAATGAGCGAATGCCGAATTATAAAAAACGCACAATTTGAGAAAGAAAAAGATAAATTTTTTGTACATAATTATATTTTATTCTTGAATTTTCATGATGCATGAGATAGAATAATTATAATATGTAGCAAAACAACAATAGGAAAGGGCATAATATATGGCAAAAATAGGAGTTGTGATTGTATCCCACAGCGAATACATAGCAAATGGACTGAAAGATCTGGTCAACGAAATGAATGATGGTTCCGTGCCGGTGATTGCGGCGGGAGGAGCGGACGGCGGGAGAATTGGCACCAGTGCTATCCGGATTCAGAATGCCATAGAATCTTTAGAAGACTGCGAACATATTCTCATTTATGCGGATCTGGGAAGTTCCGTCTTAAGTGCGGAGACAGCGATAGATATTGTTGATGAAGATCTCGCTGAGAAGGTACAGATTGTGGACGCTCCAATTGTGGAGGGAGCTCTGGCAGGAGTGGTGCAGGCAACCATTTCTGATGATGTGGAGGAGGTTATCCGTGTATCGGAAGATGCAAGGAATACACATAAGGTATAATAAAACAAAGCTTAAATTATGAGGAGGTAATTTATCATGGCCAAAATTAAAAGATTATTTAATGATCCTTACGATGTTGTAGAAGAGATGATTGAGGGATATGTGAGTGCACATAAAGAGTATGTAAAGATGTGTGATCTGGACGAAGCCCAGGGAAGAGTAGTGCTGGCAAAGGATGCCGGAACGAAGGATAAAGTCGGCGTTATTATCGGCGGCGGTTCCGGACATGAGCCTCTGTTTATCGGATATGTGGGAGAGGACTTTGCTGATGGTGTTGTTATTGGTAATATCAATACATCTCCTTCACCGGATCCATGTTATGCAGCTGCAAAGGCTTGTGATAACGGCAAAGGATGTATCTATTTATACGGCAACTACGCAGGAGATGTTATGAACTTTGATATGGGTGCTGAAAAAGCCGATGAAGAAGATGACATCAGAGTAGAAACTGTGCTGGTTACCGATGATGTGGTATCCTCCGATAATATTGCCGACAGACGTGGTATCGCAGGAGACTTCTTTGTATTTAAGGTTGCAGGAGCAAAAGCAGCGACAGGTGCAGATTTGGATGAAGTCGTTGCAGCAGCAGAGAAAGCTAATGCCAATACACGTTCCATGGGCGTTGCAATGTCTTCCGCTACACTGCCATCCAAAGGCGGCCCGATCTTTGAAATGGAAGACGGCGACATGGAAATCGGAATGGGAATTCACGGAGAGCCGGGTGTAAGAAGAGGAAAGATCGATACGGCAGATAAAGTCATTGATGAGATCATGGATCCGATCTTAAAAGATCTTCCGTTCGTAGAGGGTGATGAAGTTTACGTACTGGTAAATAGCCTTGGCGCTACTCCGCTGATCGACCTTCATATCTGCTACCGGAGAGTGGCACAGATTCTTGAAGAAAAAGGAATCAAAGTATATAAAGCACTGGTTGGACCGTTTGCATGTTCCATGGATATGGCAGGAATGTCTGTAACCTTGATGAAACTTGACGACGAGTTAAAAGAGTTGATGGATGCTCCTTGTGATACTCCATACTTTACTCAGAAATAATAACAGAATAAAAGGCGATAGTGATGAGTGAATATATTTTAAACAAAGAATATTTTGTACAGGTAATCAGAGACTTGATTGTACTGGCTGAAAACAGAAAAGATTATTTTACAGAATTGGATTCCGCCATCGGCGATGGCGACCATGGAATGAATCTGTCCATTGGATTCAGAGAAGTAGATAAGCATATTGAAGAATGGAAAGAGTTAAGTGTTAAGGATCTTTACAAAAATGTAGGAACGGCTCTTCTGGATAAGGTGGGCGGCTCTTCAGGACCTCTTTACGGAAGCTTTTTCATGAAGTTCGGTCTTCCAATTAAAAAGAAAGGACCAGAAGAGGGTGCGACTTTCTCTGAATTTATTGAGATGATGGAGACGGGGGTTGCCATTATCAAAAAACGTGGAAAATCAACCACGGGAGAGAAAACGATGCTCGATACCTTTGTTCCGGCGGTGGAGACACTGCGGGCAGAATACGAAGGAGGAACTTCGGCCAGGGAGGCCATGGCAAAAGCTGTGGAAGCAGGCAAAGAAGGATTGGAATCCACCAGAAATATTGTGGCCACAAAGGGACGTGCCATGAGACTAGGAGAACGTGCTATCGGACATCTGGATCCGGGAGCTGCATCAGCTGCCGAAATACTGGAAGTCTTTTATAACGATATGCCGGATTAATTCAGAGTAATTCTGCGTAGCCGGATTTTTCCTGTATAACAAAAGAGCCATGTAGGAAAGAGTAAGCTCCTGCTTAGTAAGACCGTACAGATATTTGAGAAGGGACGGTCTTATTAGGCAGGACTTTTTATTACAAAAAATAAAGGAGGTTACACAATGAGAAGGTATATTTTAGTAATGGATCAGGGAACGACGGGTTCAAGAGGCGTGGTTTATGATGAGCAGGGTAAACTCATTGCTTTCGATTATGAAGAATACGAACAGTTCTATCCTCATTCCGGATGGTGGGAGCAGAATGGAAAGATAGTCTGGGATGTCACTCTGCGGATGGCACAGAGCGCAGTGAAAAAAGCGGGGCTTACAGGTAAAGATATCGCTGCCATCGGTATTGCCAACCAGAGAGAGACAACAACGGTGTGGGATAAGGCGACAGGTGAGCCGATTGCGCCGACCATCGTCTGGGGCTGCCGTCGGACAGCGGATATCTGTGCGGACTTAATCAATAAAGGTTACAATGATATGGTAAACAAAAAGACAGGACTTGTCATTGATCCTACTTATTCCGGTTCTAAGATCCGCTGGATTCTTGACAATGTGGAAGGTGCTCAGGAGAGAGCAGAGAAAGGTGAGCTGTTATTCGGAAGTATCGACTGCTGGCTGCTCTATAACCTGACCAAAGGTAAAGTTCATGCTACAGATTATTCCAATGCGGCAAGAAGTATGGTAATGAACGCACACGAATTAAAATGGGATGACGAACTGCTCGAAATGCTGAATATTCCGAAATGTATGCTGCCGGAAATCAAACCGTCTGTAGGAGTGTTCGGATATACTGATCCGGAATATTTTGGCGCAGAAATCCCTGTCACCGGTATTGCAGGAGACCAGTCGGCAGCCTTGTTCGGACAGGCATGTTTCGAGGAAGGTTCTGCAAAGAATACTTACGGAACCAGTGCCGTGCCGTTAATGTATACAGGAGATACAGCGCCGGAGACAGAGAAAGGTCTGCTGACTGTGGCATGGGGCAAAGACGGCAAAGTAAAATATTCCATGGGAGCCAGCATCCTGATTGCCGGTCAGGTGGTACAATGGCTGAGAGATAAGATTAATATTGTGGAGACAGCGGCACAGACAGAAGAAATGGCAGAAAGTATTCCGGATAACGGAGGACTGTTCTTTGTTCCGGCATTCACCGGACTGGGAGCTCCGCACTGGAACACCGGCGCCAGAGGTATGATGATCGGAATAACCGCCGCTACCACAAAAGAGCAGATGGCAAGAGCGGCACTGGAATCTATGGCATATCAGACAAGAGACCTGCTGGAAGAAATGGAAAGAAATTCCGGCATCAAATTAAAAGAATTAAAAGTTGATGGCGGTGCTTCTCAAAATGATTTCCTGATGCAGTTCCAGGCAGATATTTTAAATTGTAACGTCGTGCGTCCGAAAGACATTGAGACAACTGCTCTTGGCGCATGTTACCTGGCAGGGCTGGGCTGTGGTATTTTTGAAAGCGAAGATGATATCAAGAAGCTTTGGGAAGTAGATAAGGTATTTACTCCGAAAATGGATGAGGAGACAAGAGAGAAGTTGTACAGTCAGTGGTGCAAAGCAGTAGAAAAATGTAAAGACTGGCTGTAAAATGAAATGATAACAAAATAGAAGTACGGGATTGCGTGAAGAATAGAGCCTGCCTGACAGTATAATTGAATTGGTATACCGGTGTTTCCTGGCCTTACAGCGGGAAACACCGGAAGAAGTTTTCATTGTCCGGCAGGTTCTTTTTAGGAAAGGAGTTCAAAATGAAATACGATGTTATAATTATCGGGGGTGGAATTACGGGAACCGCCATCGCCCATGAGTTGGCAAAATTTCAATTAAAAACGATTTTGCTGGAGGGAGGAACGGATATCGCAGTTGCAGCCACAAAACAAAACGGCGGCGTGATTCATCCGGGATATGATCCTCATCCGGGAACCCTGAAAGCCAAATTAAATCCTCCGGGAGCCAGAATGTATCCGGATCTTTCTAAAAAACTCGGATTCCATATTCGCCATACGGGAACGCTGGTTGTCGCTTATTCAGATCAGGATCTGAAAAAGGTCGATGAACTGATGGAAAATGCCAGGGTGAACGGCGTGGAAGGTGTGGAAAAACTGAATGCACAGCAATTACAGGCAAGGGAACCGCATATCAACAAAAAAGCACTGGGGGCGCTTCTTGCCAATACGACAGTGATGGTAGATCCGTTTGAAGTTGCCATTGCATTTATGGAAAATGCTATGGACAACGGCGTGGAGTTGGGGCTTTGCCAGAAGGTTCGTAAAATAACGAAACGTGGAAAAGAAGATTTTGTTGTATACACAGAAGATAAAGAGTATGAAACCCGTTTTATTGTAAATGCAGCCGGAGTACATGCAGATGATGTGGCGGCAATGGCAGGTATTCATGAATATAAAATGCAGGGACGGCATGGCAACCTTTGTGTGCTGGATAAAGTGATTCCGATACATACTGTCATGTTTCCGTGTCCGGGTCCTGATACAAAAGGAATCGCGCTGATTCCGACGGTATCGGGAAATTGCCTGATCGGTTCCACCGCCACCATGCGGGAGGATAAATATGATGTGACCAATGACGCCCATGGAATTGAAGAACTGATTGAGGGTGCCAAGCTGTTGATTCCGGATTTTGACGCTAAAAGTGTTATTCGTACATTTGCAGGCCAGAGACCGGTGGCTTTGGATAATGGAAATGATTTCTATATTAAAGAATCTGATACGGTCAAAGGATTCATTCATGCAGCAGGAATCCAGTCTCCGGGTATAGCTTCCGCTCCGGCTATCGCGGAATACGTGCGCGATTTATTGGCGAATGCAGGACTGGATATAAAAGAGAAAGCAGATTATGATCCGTATCGTCAGCCGATTCCTGATTTTAGTGAGATGACATTGGAAGAACAGGATGCCATGATTAAGCAGGATTCCCGTTGGGGTAAAATTGTATGTCGGTGCGAGACAGTTCCGGAAGGAGAGATTGTGGCGGCCATTCACAGAACGCTGGGAGCCACGACGGTAGAAGGTGTAAAGAGAAGAACCCGCGCCGGAATGGGACGGTGTCAGAGTGGTTTCTGTCAGTACAAGGTTATGCAGATTCTTTCCAGAGAACTGGGAATTCCTGAAGAAGAAGTTCTTTTTGAAGAAAAAGGAGCGCAGGTATTGTTTGGAAAGTTAAAAGGGATGAGGTGAAGAAAATGAAAACATTAAAATATGATGTTGTAGTAATCGGCGGTGGTCCGGCGGGTCTGGCGGCAGCGCTGAAAGCAAGAGAGACTGTGGAAAAGGTTGCTGTCCTGGAAAGAAATGATGAGCTGGGCGGTATCCTGAATCAGTGTATTCACAGTGGTTTTGGACTCCATGTATTTAAGGAAGAGCTGACCGGACCGGAGTACGCGCAGCGGTTTGTGGATAAAACAGCCGAAACAGACATTGCCTGTTATCTGAATACCATGGTCATCGATATCACAAAAGATAAACAGATTGTTGCCATGACAGAAGAAGGCATGCAGATTTTTGAAGCTGGAGCTATTGTACTGGCCATGGGATGCCGGGAGAGAACACGGGGACAGATCAAGATTCCGGGAACCCGTCCGGCAGGTATTTTTACAGCAGGACTGGCACAGCGTTATGTGAATCTTGAGAATTTCAGACCGGGCAGTCGTGTGGTCATCCTGGGTTCAGGAGATATTGGGCTCATTATGGCGAGAAGACTGACGCTGGAAGGAATCAGGGTTATGGGTGTATATGAGCTGATGCCATATGCCAACGGTTTATACAGAAATATTAAAAACTGTCTGGATGACTTTGGAATTCCGTTACATTTAAGTACCACAGTAACTAAAATTATTGGTTCACAGAGAATACAGGCCGTGGAAGTATCTGCCGTAGATGATAATCTCCAGCCGATTCCGGGAACGGAAGAAATTGTTCCGTGCGATACGCTTCTGTTGTCCATCGGATTGATACCGGAAAATGAATTGTCCAAAAAAGCAGGCGTGGAGCTGAACCCGGCGACTAACGGCCCGAAAGTGGACAATTCTCTGGAAACCAGCGTGGAGGGAATTTTTGCCTGTGGAAATGTTCTACATGTTCATGATCTGGTGGATCAGGTGACTCAGGAAGCCCAGGATGCGGGACAATTTGCAGCTGCCTATGTAAATAATAAAAAGAAGGTATCCGCAGAACAGGAGGAGAAAGACAAGGCTATCTCTGTTGTGCCGGAAGGACTGGTTCGCTATACGGTTCCATCAGAAATTTATCCGGAAAAAACGCCGGTTGTGAAAATTAAATTTCGGGTGGGAAGACCGGAAAATAGTGGAAAGATTCTGGTGACTGCCGGAGATCAGGTATTATTTGAAAGCAAAAAAGCAAGAAAATTTGTGCCGAGTATCATGGAAAGTGTAAATATAAAAGCAGATATGCTGAAAAGCTCTTGCCAGGAAATTAAAGTGACTGTAAAATCGGAGGTGGATTAAAATGAAAGAAGTAACGATGTGCTGTACGACCTGCCCTTCCGGATGTGCTCTGCGGGTAACTATTGACGAACAGAATCAGGTGCAAAAAGTAGAGGGAAATACATGTCCAAGAGGAGAGGCATTTGCATATAAAGAATGGGTAGATCCTGAAAGAATGCTCACAAGTACCGTTTATGCCGTGATTAATGGAAAAGAAACATTAATTCCGGTAAAAACCAGAGAAGCAATTTCTAAAAAGCTGATGAAAAAGGCAATGGAAGAAGTTCAGGAAATCTGTGTAAAGCAGCCTGTTAAAATGGGAGATGTTATAAAAACAAATCTGGCAGGAAGCGGAGTAGATCTGGTGGCATGTAAGACACTGCGATGAATAAAAGTTCCGTGCAGGCAGAGAAATACAGACAATAAATATACACGATGTAACAGAGTTCAGGGAGATAGAAGATGGAGAATACATTTCGGATTATACCGTCAGTGAGGGAAATGAAGTATCTGAAATATGCACTGTCACTGGAAAACGAATATATACAGCCGACAGGTGCTCATATAGGAAGTCTGCAGCAGTGGATCACTCTCTGCCATCAGGCGGGAAAAAAAGTTGTGGTGAATCATGAGCTGATCGGAGGACTTGGCAACGATAAAATGGCGTTTCAGATGCTGAAGCAAATGTATCATGTAGATACAGTGATTGGTTCCAGCGTGACAAAGCTCCATATGATGAAAAATCTGAAAATGAAAACAATTTACCGAATTTCTCTTGTGGACTCTATTTCTGTTCAGAATGCATTGAAATTTATTGAAGAGGTAAAATTCAATGCTATCGAGCTCAGGCCCTATTACCATGCGCTGGAACTCCTTCCGGTATTTCGAGAGGTCTGGCAGGGAGATTACTACGTTGCCGGGTTTGTCAATACAAGAGAAAAAATGGAGCAGTGCAAGAAGGCCGGATTTCGGGGAGCCATGACCAGCACCAGAGAACTCTGGTCATTGAGGTTGTAATGATTTTCGAAAGATACACTAGCGGATAGTAAGAAAAAGCCTGGCCGGAGGTATCCCGGCATTGTGTCTGCCAGTTTCCATTCCGGATGCTATAAATATTAATTTTTCAGAAAAACAGAAAAATTAAAAAAAATAAAAAAAGTACTTGCATTTTAAGAAAACCTGTGGTATCATTCATTCTTGTAAGCGGATATGGCGGAATTGGCAGACGCGCTAGATTCAGGTTCTAGTGAGCAATATCGCTCATGCAAGTTCAAGTCTTGTTATCCGCACTGAATGATAAGGCATCCGGAAGTACTTATATAGAGTACGTCCGGGTGCCTTTTTCAGTTAGATAATTCTTCTGAAATTACAATTTTTTTACTGCTATGGAATTTAATAGATAAGAAAACAATCAGGAGGAAGAATAAAATGTATGTAGTAGATGAAAAAGACAGACAATATCGCTACGGCGACCATGGTCCGAAATATTTAATGCAGGGACCGAGATCAAGTTTTGGTATTTGTCAGCTTAAACCGAGAGAGGTATATGCCCCTCATGAACACCGCATAATGGAAGAGAATTTCTATGTGCTGAAAGGCACCCTGCAAGTAGAAATTGACGGGGTGGTGACAATGGTGGAGGAAGGACAAATGTTACATGTGGAGCCGGGAGAATTTCATAAATGCTCCAATCCGACGGATGACTATATTCAGTACATCATCACCTGCGCGCCATTTGCCGCAAACGACAAATATATGGAAAAAGGATGACGGCAGTGGAGGGATTTTTGTATCTCAGGTTATTCATTTTACATTGATAGGAAATCAGCGCTGTGATAATATAAAAACAAGATATCTGGAAATGCAAAGAGATTAAAGGAAATGGTGATGGCAAATGATGTATAATCCCCAGCTGGAGACGTTTTTGCGGGTGGCGGATGCCGGGAGTTTTAACAAGGCGGCGGAAGAGTCTTTCATCACACCGACGGCAGTGATCAAACAGATTAATCTGCTGGAAGCGTCTCTGGATGTGCAGCTTTTTGAAAGGACGCACAGAGGAATCATTTTGACGAAGGCGGGAAAATCCCTGTATCAGGATGCAAAATATGTGATTCAATACAGTAAAGAGGCCGTGATCCGGGCACAGAATGCCATGCAGGAGAATACGGATGTCATCCGGATCGGAACGTCTCCTATGACGCCGGTGCAGTTTCTCATGCAGCTGTGGCCGAAGATTCAGGAGAATTGTCCGGGGATGAAGTTTCAGATTGTACCCTTTGAGAACACACCGGAAAACGCAAGAAATATTCTGGGTAATCTCGGACAGAACATTGATGTGGTCGGCGGTATATTTGACGAGACCATGCTCCGGCTGCGCGGCTGTGCAGGGCTGGAATTGTTTTATACGCCTCTCTGCTGTGCGGTATCGGTGTACCATCCTCTGGCGGAGAAAAACATCCTGCGGATGGAGGATCTGTACGGGCAGAATCTGATGCTCATGCGCCGGAACTGGAGCATGTATGTGGATCGTCTCCGGGATGATATCTGGCAGAATCATCCACAGATCAATATCATTGATTTTGATTTTTATGATGTCAACGTTTTTAACCGCTGTGAAAACGGTAATGATATTTTGATGGCTGTTTCTGTGTGGGAAAATGTACATCCGCTTTTAAAGATTATTCCGGTGGAATGGAAACACAGTATTCCGTACGGCCTGCTGCATTCACAGCAGCCTTCCGATACGGTAAAGCGTTTTTTAGAAGCGACCAAAAAGGCGACAGAATAAAAAAGAATATAGAATCCAGGTATTAACCGATGAATAAAACGAGATCCCGGCAGAGATCTCGTTTGTTTTGGTTCTTAAAAAAGTATTTCTATTAAAAAATAAAAAACTCTCCGGGAAGCACTCGTGACTGTGCCGGCGGCATTAATCCATCGGATGATTTTTTGCGTTAAAACAGTAGACAGTAAGGGTGATATCGCCTTTGAGACGGGCAGTATATCCTGCGACGGAATCTTCCAGCAATTCCTCATCTTCTCCAAGCTTATCATATTCTTCTACTGTTGGAATGGTTACTATCCCTTCCTGACCGGCGAGATTAAACTGAATCTCATCATCGTCATCATAATAATTGAAAAAGCAGGAATCAAAAGAAATCCAGATTCCTCCGATTCTCATATTGCCGACGATTCCCCGGTAATTATGCAGCAAAGTGTGAAACTCTGCTGTTTTTGATATTGTATTTGCCATGATGATTTCCCTCTTTCTTCCATAAAATACATATTAACATTCATATCGAAATGTACATCAAATATAAGCATATCCGATATTTATCCGTTATTGACGGCACTTAAATTATTATAGCATATCTTTTTCTTCCTGACAGAGAAAAGTATTCAGATAGTCATCCTGCTTTAATTTATGAAGGAAAATATTTATAAATACAGAAAACGAAAGAATGTTTGCCTTTTCTGCATCAAAATGATATGATAAATTCACACTTTTATTGATATTTTGTATAGGAAGGGGGAGCATAAATGAAAAAAAGGTTTCGTGCGATAGTATTCATTTTGGTATGCTGTTTCTTTGGTGGATTCTTCTTCCACAGTACTGTGGAAGCAAGGACGACGGCAGAACAGAAAAAAGAATATGTGGCTGCGCTCTCCCAGTTGATGAAGGATGGCGTGGAGAAGAAAAATATGGATATCTATGCCCAGATTGCCAAAGGCAATACCGGAAAGAATGCGCTGAGGCAGGCGGCTGTACAGAACCGGGCAGCGCTGATGGCAGAAGGGATAGATTTTCTTGACGGTAATTGGATAAACTATTATGCGGTGGAGTCCTCAGGAGAGCACACAGTATTTAACAGTACGAAGACGATCAGCAGAAAACTGTATCGCAGACGCTATCAGAAAATCATGCGGGCGCTGGGAGAAGTGCTGTCGTGTGTGGAGCCTGGAATGAGTGACGCGGACAAGGCCATGGCTGTCTATTACTACCTGGCTAAAAATACGGTGTATGAGAATACCGAAGACTGTCATACAGGATATGACGTGCTGGTCAATCACGCAGGTGTTTGTGACGGGTTTGCCAATGCCTATGCTCTGGCGCTCAATACACTGGGCATACGCTGCGCGGTAGTAAGTAATTATTCCAAAGATCATTCCTGGAATCTTGTGCGTATCGACGGAACCTGGTATTTTTGTGATCTGACCAATGGAATCGGTACGGGAAACAATGAGGGTACGGTGATCAGTTATTCAAGCTGTCTGGTGGGAGTGGGTTCTTTTCTGTCTTCTCATCCGGGATATACGATGCAGGATGTATATGGAGAAGGGAATTCTGACGGACTGAATACCCGGAAGATCGCGCTGGCACAGTCTGATTATATTCCGGTCCGTTCTGCCATACGTACAGGTATCTCCGCCAAAACCTGCCTGTTTTATCAAAAAGGATACTGGTATTGGATTTCGACAGGTAATATGCTCAAGAAGTCAAAATTAGACGGCAGTGAGGAAACGACGGTATACGCACCGGCAGACGATAAACACATCGGCTGGGCAGAGGAATTTAACGAGATGATTTTTATTTCTCTGAACGATACTATTTACCGTATGGATTATAAAGGAAATCTGAAAGAACAGGTGCGGCAGGTGTCGGCAGCGGAATATAAGCATGAGGTATCCTCCTATTTCTGGCAGCTTGCCTATGTGGGACGTTTTTACAGAAATTCAGACAGTACTATCGGTTATTACATTACAGACCTGACTGGAGCCAGGAGGGGAGCAGGGAGTATTTCTGTTGATTACGCCGGCAGACAATACGGCAGGCCGAAACTGTCGGAGCGTTGTCTGAAGATGCGCGCAGGCTATGAGCAGCAGCTATATGTTATGAGAACCACACCGGCGGGAGCCGGAAAGATCCGCTGGAAGAGTTCTAACACAAGTGTGGCGGAGGTTGACCAGTTTGGCTGTGTTACGGCGAAGAAGAAGGGAAACGCCGTCATAACGGCAACCATTGGAAATAAAAAGCTGAAGTGTACTGTGAAGGTAAGCGGCTATACTATCACATATAAAAAAGCGGGAATCAATTCTTCGGATAATGTGGCTACTGCTTCGGGGAAAAGAAAGATCGTGCTGAAAGAACCAGAGAAAGAAGGATTTGATTTTGAGGGATGGTATACCGATAAAACCTATGAAAATGAGGTGACCGTCATTAAAAAAGGAAATAGTCAAAATTATACCCTTTATGCAAAATGGGAAAAAGAAGAATAGATATGATCGGAGCTTTCAATGGCTCCGGTTTTTCTTTTATAGAAATTCTTTTACATCCCAAAGAGGATAAGGTATAATGGAAATACCAAAAATATTAAGAAACAATAATTTTTCATGCAGGAATTCTCGAAGGGGAGGAAAGGAGGACGGCATGGCAAAATGTGAACGGTGCGGCGCAACCTTTGATTATGAAGAAAGACAAGGTGTGTGTCCGAGATGTTGTTTTTATAACCGGAAGCCAGGAGCGGTTCAGCAGGATACAGAATGGATGAAACATTATAATATTGAAGATAATAGTTATCAGCTTCCTAAAAGCGAAGGTCTGGAAGAACTCTTTCCGGAAAAACATTCCAGATGGTCGAAGAAAAAGCACATAAACCGGAGAGAGAAAGAAATGTCAGAAAAGTCCCGCCGGAAAAGCACTGGCCATCGCTTGACGGATTCCCGCCGGGACAGATGGAAAGGAGACGGCGCTGACCGGTCATATGGACGGGCAGAGAGAGACAGCAGAGCCCCGATCATCGGAAAAGTAGTCGCGTTCTGCGTGGTGGTCTGTATTGTGCTGATCGCTGTGACAGTGCTGCTGCGGATTGCTGATACACGGGGATGGAATTTTGGTCAGGGCGAAAACACAGAGGAATACAAGATGATGCAGGTTAAGAAGATCACCGCAGAGGAAGCGGCATCCGGCATCAATGTAGGAGATCTTACCTACTACGTGGGAGAGGCTAAGACACTATTCCAGGAAGGTGAACTGTCTGATCTTCCGGCAGGGGAGAAATGTATTGGGATATGGATGGAAAATAATCAGTCCACGCTGGATTACGATGGCTATGACTGGGAGAAACCTTACGTTTTTGATGGTACGAATTTCCGGGAGATGGTGGATGCAGACGCACTGGATGATGGATATCGGTTTACGGAGGAGGGAATAGAGACAGCGTCAGTTTATGGCGCCGGATATAAGGATATGTACGGTTATGGAATATTTTTTGTGGACGCCGATACCCAGTCGGTAATTCTGAGTTTGCCATGTCAAGTTGTGGATCCGGATCATACGGATGTGGCAGCATACTCTGAAGTTATTGATATTTCTATTTCATTAAACCAGTAAAGCGGGGGGAAAGAGAATGGAAAAAGAGAAAAAACGTAATCTGCCTGTGGTAAAATATATTATAATTATCATTGTGCTTGCCAATGTATTGATTTCTGTCGTGCCGACTCTGATAGATTCAGCAGGAGATTTGTTCGGAGAATCGGAAACTGAAAGTTATTCGGATCTGCGGATTATCAATGTCAGTTCTCAGGTGGTTCCTGATTTCCAGGGACGGACAGCCGGAGACGGGTATCAGATGTACCGGTTTGATCTGACAGTTGATAATCAGGGCAGTCAGCCGGAAAAAGTGGAATATTCTTCATTTTATCTGAACAGCAGCGATGGGGAGGTCTATATGCAGTATGAGAATACAGATTCCGCCTCAGCGGCTGACAAAGAAGATACAAGAATTCTTCCGGTCGGGAGATATGCGACAGTCACTCTTTATGCAGAGATCAGCAATGGAACCACCAGTATTGAAATCAGTAATTACAATACGCCGGATAGTGAAGAAGAGATCTTTATGTATATGCTGGCAGAAGGAACAGTCTGATGGAAAATAACGAGATAGAAAGGCGGTAATAGCAATGGAAGAAGTAAAAGCAGTCCCGAAAAGAGAGGAATGCGACCCGAAATACCAGTGGCATATCGAGGATTTATACGCCTCCGATGACCTCTGGCAGAAAGATTATGAACTTCTGGAAAAGAGCATCCCGGAGCTTGCGTCCTATGAGGGAAGACTGGGAGAGAGCGTTCATACATTTCTGGAATATATGAATAAAAAGCAGGAGATCATGAAGCGTTTTGAAGCGGTTTACGTTTATGCCAATCAGAAGTATCATGAGGATACGGGAAACGCAGTCTACCAGAAGCTGACGGCGCAGGCGCAGATGCTTTCTCTGAAGCTGAGCAGCGTAACAGTATTTGAGGAACCGGAGCTGCTGGCTGTGGGAAAAGAAACCGTTGACGGCTGGTTTAAAGAGACAGAGGACATGGAACTGTACCGGAGATTCTTTTATGAACTGTTTCGTCAGCAGGAGCATGTGCTTTCCAAAGAGATGGAGGCGGTCCTTGCTGATGTGAGCGATATGTCCGAGGATATTTCAAACATTTTCTCCATGTTCAATAACGCGGATGTGAAGTTTCCATCTATCAAAGGAAAGGACGGGGAGGAGATTCCGGTGTCTCACGGGCGATACAGTCTGCTCATGGAGAGCCGGGACCGGGATGTGAGAAAAGAAGCTTTTTCTTCTGTCTATTCTCAATACGGACAGTACAGAAATACTTTGGCTGCCACCTACAGCGCTAACCTGAAGAGCAGCGCCTTTTTTGCAAAAATGCGGCGCTATGATTCAGCGCTTGCCATGGCTCTTGACGGAGGCGAGATCCCTGTTTCCGTATATACACAGCTCATTGACACTGTACATGAGAGTCTGCCTCTGATGTACCGCTATGTGGCGCTTCGCAAAAAAGCGCTGGGCGTGGATGAGCTTCACATGTATGACCTTTATGCGCCGATGGTGGATGAGGTCAGCATGAAGATTCCTTTTGAGGAAGCAAAGGAAATAGTCAAAAAAGGACTGGAGCCTCTGGGAGAAGAATATATTCAGGTGCTTTCTGAAGGTATGGACGGCGGCTGGATTGACGTCTATGAGAATCAGGGTAAGAGAAGCGGCGCTTATTCTTGGGGAGCCTACGGCTGCCATCCGTTCGTGCTCATGAACTATCAGGATAATCTTAACAATGTGTTTACCCTGGCTCATGAGATGGGACATTCCATGCATTCCTATTATTCCGATAAGAATCAGCCGTACCTTTACGCCGGCTATCGCATTTTTGTGGCGGAGGTGGCTTCCACCTGCAATGAGGCGCTGCTGATGGAATATCTTCTCAGGCATACGGAAGATAAGAAAGAAAAAGCTTACTTGATCAATTATTTTCTGGAACAGTTTAAAGGAACTCTCTACCGCCAGACTATGTTTGCGGAGTTTGAGAAGATCACCCATGAGATGGCGGGAAGAGGAGAACCGCTGACCGCGGAGATATTAAACGACATTTATTATAAACTCAATGAACAGTATTTTGGAGACGGCATCGTCATTGATAAGGAGATTGCCCTGGAATGGTCGAGAATTCCGCATTTTTACACGCCATTTTATGTATATCAGTATGCGACAGGATACTCCGCGGCTATCGCCATCAGCCGGAAGATCTTAAGCGGCGACGCGGCTGCCAGAGAAGGATATATGAAGTTCTTAAGCGGCGGCAGCTCCAGGAATCCGATCGACCTGTTAAAGCTCTGCGGCGTGGATATGACCACACCGGAGCCGGTGCAGTCGGCACTCAGGCTGTTTGGCGAGCTGCTGGATGAGATGGAGGCGCTGCTGGCGTAGAGGCGGACAGAAGCGATACCGTTTGTGCCGGAGAAAAATCCGGTGGCAGAAAGAAAGGGGAAAACAATGTTTGAATTTTCATTGCTGAAAAGTCTGTTCTTTGAGATGGACAAATATAAAATGGAGGGGATCACCCAGACGAAAAAGGGAAAGTCTACCTACCGGGAGAAAGAAGTGCATTATGAAAATGTGCCGGAAATCACCACGATCACGGCGGAGGAAAGGATTCTTCCTTACGTGGACCGATATTATTTTTATGTCAACGACGAGCGGATGCCGGCGGATTTGAAACGACCGGAAGTAAAACAGGTCATTTATGAATTTTATAAAGAGCATTTTCCAAAATATCTGAAAGACGGAATACCGGAGGATCTGACGGACGTGAATATCCTGGACTGCTTTGAGGTGTTCAATATGCCGGATTACCGGCCGAAGCACGCGTTCCCGGGACTGGTAACCCTGGAGGACATCAGAAACGGAAATATCCACGATGAGGATAAACCGCGCCACTCCTTCCCGGGGCTGGAGCTTTTCTCCGGCAGAAAGCGGGAAGACGGAAAGCCGTCCATAGCCGATTATGAAGGATACACTGCCTTTGACGGAGACCGGGACAGCGCACAGAATAAGATTGACGAGATGAAAAAGCAGTTCGCCTCCCAGCTTGACAGCATGAATGTAGACGGGATGCTTGATGACATTTTAAAAGAGGAGGATCCGGAACATGTATCGTGAAGTATCGAAGCTGATTTTATATAGAAATCTGGGAGAAGACAGTATTCTGCGGAGGCTCTCTGAGATATTTAAACGCTTTGACAGCTGTCATTATCGCAGCGAGGAACTGATTACAGATATTTACAGAGAGGTAAAAGCAATTCTCGATCTGGCGACTACTTACGGTTTTGACAAGAATCTCTGGCACAATTATCTGACCTTTGTGCTGGTGACCAATGAGAATTCCTTCAGCCTTACCTGTGAAAAAGTGGGAGACAATGACGGGACAGTCAATCATTTTGCACGGAATGATTTTCAGGCGTTTATGAACCTGTTCCATTATGATTTCCGTCCGATAGAAGAAACACTGGGTATCGACTGTTTCTCCACCCTGCTTGAATATGAGGCGGTTGTCAAGCAGGAGCGCATGTACAATAAAAATGTCAGCGAGAAGGTCAGAGCGCTCTCAGATGAGCTGGCCGCTGCAGAAAATGTGGAGCAGTTTTTTGATGCAGTGGTGACTTTCTACAAAAAATACGGCGTGGGAATGTTTGGGCTGAATAAAGCTTTCCGTATTGTGGAGAAGAATGGCGAACCGGATTTTGTGCCGATCAATAATCTGGATAAAGTGGTCCTTGATGATCTCACCGGATATGAGATTCAGAAAAAGAAACTCATTGATAATACGGAAGCTTTTGTCAATGGGAGAGAGGCGAATAATTGTCTGCTTTATGGAGATGCCGGAACAGGTAAATCCACCAGCATTAAAGCGATTTTAAATGAATACTATGACCGGGGTCTGCGAATGATAGAGATCTACAAACATCAATTTAAATATCTGTCCCAGGTTATCAGCCATGTGAAGAACCGCAACTATCGTTTTGTCATTTACATGGACGACCTGTCCTTCGAGGAATTTGAGATTGAGTACAAATATCTCAAGGCGGTTATCGAGGGCGGTATGGAGACAAGGCCGGACAATGTGCTCATCTATGCCACCTCCAACCGCCGTCACCTGATTCGGGAGACCTGGAACGACCGTTCTGACATGGATCAGGAACTGCACCGTTCCGATACCATGCAGGAGAAACTGTCTCTGGTATACCGGTTTGGAATCACCATCAACTTCTCCAAACCGTCCCAGAAAGAATACTTCGAGATTGTCCGCAATCTGGCGAAGAAATATCCGCAGATTACTCTGTCCGATGAGGAGCTCTGCGCCCAGGCCAATAAATGGGAGCTGTCCCACGGGGGGACTTCCGGCAGGACCGCACAGCAGTTTATCAGTTATCTGGCTGGACAAATGTAAAGAAGAACAGAAATTACATTTTCGCACCACATTTTCATGGTAAAATGTTACAGAAAAGTTACAAAATCATCCAGAACTTGTGGAAACAAGGCCGGAATCAAGGAAAAGGAGGTATTTATGATGCGATTGCAATGGAAAAGCAGACTTTTTGTATTGCTGGCAGCAGGGGTTCTTGCCTGCGGCATGGCGGGTTATTCCGTGAAGGCGGCGGAAACGTCCGGCGGCACCGGTACGGAGACGACGACACCGGGGGATTCGGAAACTACGGAGACGATTGATATTTCCGGTTTTGAAGTGACTTTGGCCAATAATGAGTATACATATTCCGGAAGTGCTATCACACCGGAGGTTACTGTCAAGGGCACAGTGCAGAATGATAATACAGGAGACAGCGGAACAGGAACCGGCGATGGATCTGATACCGGTAATGCCGGCGCGCAGACCGGAGATACCGAAACTGGCGGAGAGAACGGCAGCGGCGATTCCGGGACTGATACATCTCAGGAAGTGACCCTGGTACAAGGTACTGATTACACAGTAAAATACGATAATAATACCAATGCAGGAGAAGCTAGTGTCACAGTGGAGGGCATTAATAATTATACGGGAACTAAAACGGTTACCTTTACCATCAATAAGAAAGATATCGCTGATTTGCAGATGGAAGGCAAAGACAAGGTATACCGGGGCAGTCCGATTAATGCCGATGTAAATATGTATTATAATGATATAAAGCTGGAGCGCGGCAAAGATTACCGGGTGAAAGATTATGTGAATAATGAAAATGTGGGAACGGCTTCCGCCACAGTAAAGGGCATCGGGAACTATACCGGAGAGAGAACGATGACTTTTGAGATATCTGCGAAGAATATTTACGACCTGCCATACACACCGAACCTTTCGGATAAAACCTACACCTATACCGGAAAGGCCCTGACTCCGAAAGTGGAATTTACCTTTACGGTTACCGGTAAACAGAATGCGGTGCTGGGAAAAAGGATACTGACGGAAGGTACGGATTATACGATCAGCTACGTGGATAACAAAAAGGTTGGCGTAGCGAACGTTATGGTCATCGGCAAAGGCAATTTCACCGGATCAAGGATCATGAGTTTCAAGATCCGCCCTCAGGAAACCAAGCTGAAAAGGCTTGTGAAGGGTAAGAAGCAGATCAAAGCGAAGTGGGCGGAAAAGGAAAAACAGGTTACCGGATATGTTGTTATGTGTTCCACAAAGAAAGATTTTTCTTCCAACGTGAAGAAGGTTAAGGTAAAAAAAGGAACAAAGAAATATACATTTAAGAATCTCAAATCAAAGAAAAAATATTTTGTGAGAGTGCGTACTTATAAGAAAGCGGCCGGCATGACATATTATTCAGAATGGTCCAACGTTTTGAAAATCAAGACCAGATAACTTGAAATGTTTTCAGAAATGAACAACCCCCGGTAAACGGAAATTTACCGGGGGTTAGCACTTAAAAAAAGGAGGAAGCCCATATGCCTTAACCTATGGGCTTCAAAATATGAAAAAAATCTTTAGCCACAAGAAATAGAGGGATTTCTTTGTTGCTGACTGTAGTATAATAAAAAAGTATGTCCTGATTTTGAACTGTTTTTGAACAAAGTGTGAAATAAATCGAAATATTTGGATATAAGGAGGGTGTTATGGGAGTTGTCATAGGGAGAATGGACAGTCAGGTGGAAAAAATCTTTTTGGGAAACAATTTAACAAGAAGTACAAAAAATTATGATAAACTTCTTCAGGACGAAAATCTGTCAGAAGAAGAGCGGAAGCGGATTCTGGCGGCGCAGAGAAAGAAAGAAGAAGACGATATCATTTTATAGGAGGGCATAATGAAAGTATCAGTAGCCATGGCCTACTATAATGGCGGAGAATATATACAGGAACAGCTCACGTCCATTTTGGAACAACTGGGAAGCGGGGATGAGGTCATCGTGTCGGTGGACGCGGCATCGGACGGTTCCGGGGAGCTGCTGGAACGTTGGGCGCAGGATGATTCCCGGATTCATCTTCTGGCAGGACCGGCGCAGGGGGTGGTGAAGAATTTTGAAAATGCAATTGCGCATTGTGACGGTGATATTATTTTTCTTTCCGATCAGGATGACATCTGGAAAGAAGGCAAAGTGGAAAAGGTCATAAAGGCTTTCCGGCGGTCCGGTGCAGATGCGATTCTTCATAATGCGGAGATTGTGGACGAGAAGGGGAGGATGACAGATCAAAAAACAATGTTTGAGATGCGCGGAAGCCGGAGCGGTATTTTGAAAAATCTCGTTAAAAACAGTTACGTGGGATGTTGTCTGGCTTTTCGAAAGGAACTGATTCCCGTACTTCTTCCCATACCGGAGAAAATGTATATGCATGATTACTGGATTGGAACGGCAGCAGAACTTTGCGGAGGCGTGGGACTGCTGAGAGAACCATTGATCGGATACCGGAGGCACGGAGGCAACGTCACGGAGCTCCGTCACGGAAGTCTCTTATTTATGATAAAAAAACGAATGAATATACTTTGGTGCCTGCTTCTTTTAAAAAAGAGAGTGAAAAAATATTTTGAGCCGCAAAATTCAGAAACTGATTCATGAAAGAAGACATCGTAAGGAGACAAACATGGAAATCAAAAAGAAATATCTTTTATTACTGTCCTTCTGTATCCCTCTGGCGGTAATGATCGCCTGTGTGGCGATTTTTCAGGTGGAGCCTTTTGGAAATAACTCTTTTCTGATCATTGACGGTCTGCATCAATACATGCCGTTCTTTTCGATACTGTATGATAAGCTGCAGGAAGGAGGAAGTCTGTTTTACAGCTTCCGGGCAGGGCTGGGGATCAATTTTTTGTCCCTGTTTTCCTATTATCTGTCCAGCCCGCTGAATTGTTTTATTTTGCTTTTTGATAAGACGCAGTTAAATATGGCGGTCAGTCTGCTGATCGTGTTGAAAATTGCACTGTCCGGGCTGACGGCAGGCATTTATTTTTCATCCAAAACGAAAAAGCCTGGAGTTACGGTACTGGTCTGCTCTGCTGCCTATGCGCTGAACAGTTATATGGTGGGCTACTGCTGGAATGTGATGTGGCTGGATGCGGTAATGATTTTTCCGATTGTAATATTGGGAATTGAGCGTCTTATTGATAAGAAAGATGGAAGACTGTATGGAGCGGCATTATTTTATGCGCTGTACTGTAATTACTATATTGCATTTATGATATGCATTTTTGCCGTGATCTGGTATCTCTTTTATTCTTTCCGAAGTGTCCGGCAGTTCTTTTTCCGGGGAATTGCTTTTGCCTTTTATTCACTGCTGTCAGCGGGGATGGCGGCGATTCTGCTGATTCCGGCATACCTCGGTATCCGGCAGACAGCGTCAGGTACGGATATGGGGCTTCCGGAGCATGCCTGGCAGACAGGATTTGCTGACTTGCTCACCAGGCAATTTGATATGGCACATCCCGTAAGTCATGATAATTTTGATGGAAATGCTAATTTGTACATCGGCATGTTTGCTGTTTTTGCCGTGGTTCTTTATCTTTTTAACCGGGAAATCCGTCTGCTGGATAAATTGAAAAAGGGACTGCTGCTGGTGTTATTCTATCTGAGTTTCAGTGAGGATATTCTCAACTTTATCTGGCATGGTTTTCACAATCAATATGGCATCCCTAACCGATTTTCATTTTTGTTCGGTTTTGTGCTGCTTTGCATGCTCTTTGAAGTAATGGAGCACAGGGATTGTATAAAAAACTGGCAGGTGGTCCTCAGCTGTCTCGTGGGTGTGGGGCTGCTTTTCGTCAGCAGGAAATGGGCGGAATCCCCGCTGGATGACGGCATATACGGCGCGGCGGGAATGCTGATGCTGCTTTACGGCCTCATTCTGTTTGTGATGAGCTTTGACAAAAGACACAGGAAATGGCATGTGACGGCCTTTAGTGCAGTAGCTGTAGCGGAGCTGTGTGTGACGGCAGTGCTGGGGTTTGATTATATCGGACAGATCAGCGTACCTAAGTTTTTTTCCGGTACGGAAGATATGGAAGAGGCAGTGGACGCTCTGGATGATGGTACTTTTTACAGAAGCGAACTGGCAGATGCTAAAATGGTCAATGAAAATGCATGGTATCGGCTCAATGCAGTGGGGCTGTTCGGATCCACCGCTGCCGACGGTATGGTGAAAATCATGGATTCTCTTGGATTTTATACAGGAGCCAATGAATATCTGTATCAGGGAGGGACGCCGGTGACCAATCTGCTGCTGAATGTGCGGTACATTTACTATCATCCGGAAGATCAGATGAATACAGATTTTGCTTACAAAGATACTTTTGGGGATTTTGACGTATATGAAAATACGACCCGGGGAATGTCCATAGGGTATATGATAAATAATGATATTGACAACTGGTTTTATGAGAGCGCCTACCCGTTCAGGGTGCAGAATGAACTCTGTGCCTACGGCTGGGGGATTTACGATATTTTTGAAGGGCTGGAGATTCCGGATCCTGCGGTCAATGGCTGTACGGCATCCAGGACCAACGATGGGGAATATTATTTTGAATATGAAGAATCATCCGAAGATAATATGGTCTTCAGTATTCCTGTTGAGAAGGATATGGATGATCTGTACATTTTTTATGACGGTACACAGGTGGAAAATGCGGAGATTTCCATCAACGGCAGCGTTGTAAAGCAGGGAGACCTTGATAGTTATATGCTGCCAGTGGGTCAGGTGGAAGAAGGCAGCGTTGTGACGGTAAAGTTTGAGCTGAAAGGCGAGACGCCAACGGGATATGTCCGGCTGTCCGCGGCAGATTTTAATGCCACATTGTATGAAAGTCTGGTAAAAATCATGACTTCCAGGGCTTTTCAGATAGACGAAATGACCGACCGGTATATTTCCGGAACGGTCAGTGCGGGAGAAAATCAGAAACTGTTTTTGTCGGTTCCGTATGATGACGGATGGGAAGTGCTGGTGGATGGCAAACCGGCGGATACGGAGAAGATCGGCAGCGCGTTTCTGGCAGTTTCCCTGACGCTGGGCGAACATCATATATCGCTGACATTCACGCCGTCCGGATTTTCGGCAGGATGGAAAATATCTCTGCTCTGTTTTGGTATTTATATTCTCATATGTATCTGTGCTCCTGTAATCCGCAGAAAGAGACAGGAATGGGAACTGCGAAAAAATGAAGAAATACCCACAGATGATGAGCTTGCCAATCTGTGATACAATCGGACAAACGGAGACGGGATATTTTAGTAGGAGGTTTTAGTATGAAGAGAAAAATAATGAGAATATCAGCCCTGGCTATGGCGGGGATCATGCTGTGCCAGACACCGGTTCTGGCGGATGGAGTTGATCAGCCGTACCTGTCGCTGGGAGCAGATTTGAATAAACAGGAACGCCAGACAGTTCTTCGGCTTCTGGGAGTAAATGAGTCAGAGCTTGACAACTATACAGTAGTGCAGATTACAAATGCGGATGAACACGAGTATCTGGATGATTATCTCAGCGCATCGGTCATCGGAAGCCGGGCTCTTTCTTCGGTTCTCATTGAGAAGACGGGGGAAGGGAGCGGAATCAATGTCACTACCAAAAACATCACCTACTGTACGGAAGGAATGTACGAAAACGCACTGTCCACGGCGGGTATCGCTGACGCCGACGTGGTAGTTGCCGGACCGTTCAATATTACGGGAACAGCGGCACTGGTAGGAGCTATGACTGCTTATGAGGATATGACAGGAGAAAATATTACGGAGGAAAGTAAGGATGCGGCTACCAACGAACTGGTAGTCACCAGTGAACTGGCTTCCGCATTGGATGATTCACAGAAAGCGGAGCAATTTCTGGCACTTGTAAAAGAGGAAGTCGTTTCCGCTGACATCAGCAGTGTGGAAGATATCACACAGGTTGTGCAGGACTGCGAGGAACAGCTGCAGATTGAGCTGACTGAAGAGCAGCGTCAGCAGATTGCCGAGCTGATGGAGAAGATCAGCAATCTGGATTTAAATGTGGATAAGCTGCGTGAGCAGGCTGCCAACATTTATGACGAGCTCAGCAAGTTGAATCTCAATACAGAAGGAATCTGGCAGACTATCAAAGATTTCTTCTCAAGGATTCTCAGTTTCTTTGGAATCGGACAGGACAGTTCCGCTCCGGAGGCCACCACAGAGTAAGACAATGAGAATATGAAACGTTTTTACAGAAAACGCAGCAGATTTACTCCATAGGCAAGAAGTACGCCGGGGATTCCGAGAAAGGCAGACAGCCCGAAAGTGATCAGGTTGATGCCTAGATGAGTGGCGATTCCTCTGGCGATGCAGAAAGAATTAAACAGATAAATGTAAGACAGGCCCGCAGCGCCTCTTCCCAAAAAGGAGAGAAGCGCCGCGGGTCTTTTTCTGATGTAGGAAATCAGGTAAATTGCCAGAGCGGCTGTGGATAATAGAATAATAATCTGATTCTGATTCATGAAAAAGGTCCTGCTCATTATTTGTACATACTATGCGGAGAAGAAATAATTATTCTCTCAGCAATCTTTGAAAATGTAAAAATTTAGAAAAAATGTAAAATACTAATAGACAAGAAATGATATTTATGATATAGTGTGGATGGGATAACAAAGAATAATGGAGGAAAGGAGAAGGAGGCAGCTTATGTTTACTATGATAATCGGAGAGGAAGGGGAATATGGATGCCGTCTGAGAAAATATCTGGAAACACACTGGACAGGTTCCCTCCGGCTGCACAGTTTTACCAGGCCGGAGACTCTCCGGGCATCAGAGGAGAAAGCGGATTGTTACCTGCTGGATGAACATTTTTTTCATTGTATGCAGGAGGAACTGCCGCCCTATATTGCAGACAGATGCATTCTTCTTACCAATGAGGAGAGAGAAGGGAGCTTTTGCAGGTATCATCCTCCGGAAGAATTGATTCAGATGATTGAAGAAAGACAGAATGGAGCCGCCGGAGATTCCCGAGGAGGGGGAATCAACTGCACGGTGACGGCGTTGTATTCACCGGTGTTTGAACCGGAGCTGGACAAGATCGCATCTGCCGGAATGAAGCAGGGGGATCTGTATCTGGGGATGGAAGATGTCGGAAGCCTGACCAGCGGAGGAGGAAACATGGGTGATTTATGTTATTTTATCGGATTGAAGAACAGAGAGATAGCCGGTCGTGTGAAGGAGACGGCAAGAGAAGCGGACGGTATCTGGTATGTGGATTCTCCGGATCTGAGTCTGGATCTGCTGGAATTGACGCCGGAGGAGTATCAGTGGTTTTTCCAATGCCTGAAGGACAGTGGAGAATATGGAGATATTTATGTGGGACTTGGCAGCGGAATTTTTACACAGATTTCCCTGAATATGCTGTTTGACCGGTTTGTCCTCATTGATTCCAGAAACAATGAGCGGCAGCATGCCTGCTGTGGTTTTTTGGAACAGGCACTGCAGTCTGAGAGCCGACGTTTTCAGGGTGTATATGAGAGGAAATACCGGGAGGACCTGTTGGATGCAGCCGTTCAGTAAGCAGAAGCTTCGCCGGGAGGTGCTGGAAAGACTTAACGGCAGTATCCGGACAACAGATGAAGACATTTATCATGCCATTGATCAGACTATTCTTCAGGAGGGACATAGTCAGTACGGAACACTTCTGGAAAAAAGGGAACTGCGGGAGCAGCTTTTTCATTCCATACGGGGTTACGATGTTCTTGAAGAATATCTGCGGGATGATACAGTGACCGAGATCATGGTTATCGGAGCTTCGAAGATTTTTGTGGAACAGGATGGAATCCTTAAGAAGACAGACAGGAGTTTTTGCTCAGAAGAGGATGTATATCGTCTTATTGATCAGATGACGGCTCCGCTGAACCGCCTGGTTAATGAATCGGTGCCTATGGTGGACGGAAGACTTCCCGATGGTTCCCGGGTGCATGTCGTGCTGCCGCCGGTTTCCCTGGAAGGACCGGTGATAACCATCCGGAAGTTTAAAAAAGGAGGCATGACCATGAAGCATTTGATGGACTGCGGGGAGTTTCCTCCGGAACTGGCGGCAGTGCTCGCCTGTCTGGTGAGAGGAAGATACAGTATTCTAATCAGCGGCGCAACTAATTCGGGGAAGTCTTCCCTGCTGAACGCGCTGGCTGAATATCTTCTGCCTGATGAACGGATTATCACCATCGAAGATTCTGCGGAGCTGCAGTTTTATCATGTGGATAATCTGGTGCGGCTGGAGACCCGCAATGCCAATATGGAAGGGGCCAACGCTATTACAATGAACGATCTGATCAAGGCGAGTCTCCGTATGCGTCCAACCCGGATCATCGTAGGTGAGGTTAGAGGAGAGGAAGCCGGTGCCCTTCTCAATGCCGCTACCACCGGACACAGTGGATTATCTACGATACATGGCAGCTCCTGCAGAAACGCACTCCGCCGTCTGGAGACGATGGTTCTTATGGGTATGGACATTCCTCTGCGGGCTGTACAGGGGCTCATAGCTTCGGCTATGGATATTCTGATTCATCTGGGGCGTCTGTCCACAGGGCAGCGAAAGATTCTGGAGATGTATGAACTACTTGATTTTCATGGGAAGGAATATCAGTTGAATCCCCTGTTCCTTTATGAAAGAGGGGAAAGATATGAAGAAGGGAGGCTTGTGGCAAAGGGCAGGCTGGCCCGGGTGGAACGGTTAAAAGATTACGGACAGATGCAGGCATATCTGCAGGCCATGGAGGTGTTTGATGCGGGATATGATATACAGTGAGCGCTGGAAAGAGTTATTTTTTTCCGTTATGGCGGGAGAAGGTATCATCATTTTGCTGGCGGTGATCGGTTATGACAGTTTTATCTGGATACTGCCGCTGCAGATTCTTCTGCTTCCGGTACATAAAGTGCTGAAAGGTAAGAGGAGGAAGCGCCGGAAGCTGCAGCATATCGCAGGATTTCGGGAAGTACTGCAGTCGCTGATGACTTCCCTGCAGGCGGGATATTCCCTGGAGAATGCATGCCGGACTTCTCTGCGTGAGATTTCGGATTTGTATCGTTCCGGGAATCATCCGACAGTTGAGCAGCTGCAGCGGATTGTCAGAGGAATTGAGCTTAACCGTCCGGTGGAACAGATGTTTATGGAGTACGCGCAGGAATCGCAGACAGAAGAGATTTATGAGTTCGCTGTCGTACTGCACATAGCAAAGAGCACCGGAGGCAACGTGGTAGATATTCTGAAGAATTCTATGGAACATCTCCAGAATAAGATGGAAGTGGCGGAAGAACTTCAGGTCAGTCTCAGCGGACGTATCTTTGAGAAGAATATCATGCTCTTCATGCCGTTTGGAGTTCTGCTGTATCTGCGTCTGGCCAATCCGGGATATGTAGATAGTCTTTACAGTATCCCGGCGGGGAATCTGCTTATGACATCCGTAATTGCAGGTACGGTGCTGTGTTATTTCTGGACGGAGAAGATCATGGCAGTGGAACTGTGACATCCCGGGTCAGCAGTCCGGAAAAGTATGGCAGACAGAAATAAAAAAAGCAGAAGGATTTTGAGGAAGCCTGCGGAGGTCATGTTTATAAAAGTTCCTTTTTCTATACGGCGGCGTTTGACTGACGCTGTGAAAAGAAGAATAGAGGGGCAGTACGCGGAGACGGAAGAGCAGACGGAACGGAGAGCAGAAGAGTTTCTCATCGGAGAAGGGATGCTGATTTTCTGGGGAATGGCTCTGCTTACGGTGCTGCTTGGCAGTCTGCTGGTTTATCATCTTATGGAGCCGGGGACTCTGATTTTTGAGAGAAACGGTTTTGGGGAAGGGGACAAGGAGATTTTCGTTATACTGAATAAAGAAAAACAACAGAAAGAATATTCCCTGACTCTGGGAGAACAGAAATTGTCGCGCAAAGAAGAAAAAGTGCTGAGGAAAGACTTTTTTCATGAGCTGGCAGTGCAGATGGCAGGAGCGAATGATTCCTTACAGCAGGTCAATCAAAAGCTCTGTTTTGAGGAAGAACTGCCAGGCTGGCCATTTTATATCTCGTATGAGCCCCAGAACACCGAGTATCTGCATATTGACGGCAGTCTGGGAGAGAAAAGCCGTTCCCTGAGGGGGCAGGAGAAATTAAGTACCAGAGTGGCGGTTACGGCGGAATATGATATGTATGTCTGGCGCAAGGAGTATAAAGTACAGTTTAAAGTGCAGGAGAAGGTGCAGAAGGCGACTCCTTTTTCAAAAGCGATGGAAGTCCTGAGAAGAACCGAAAAAGAAACAAGAGGGGAGAAAACTTATACTGTGCCGTCACTCTCCGATGGAGTCAGTGCCGGAAGAAAGCAGAGGATATCTCCGGCCGCCCTGCTGCTGTTTGGTATGGCAATTCTTTTGTTGCTGCTGCTGCGCAATGTGTCAGAGCTGAAAAACGGGGAAAAGCTGTGCAGAAAGGAAACTCTTCGGGATTTTCCGGTGATTGTTCATCTGCTGGCGCTGTATATGGGAGCTGGACTTTCCTTCCCGTCGGCGGTGCATAGAATCAGTGTGGATTATATGTCCCGTACAGATAGAAAAAGAACCTATGCCTTTGAGGAGATCCTTCATATGGATACCTGTATGAAACTGGGGGAAGGGCAGCAGGAAGCATGTATGCAGTGGGGGAAAAGATTTAAAGAACCGGCCTATCAAAAGCTTTCCCTGACGCTGCTGCAGGTGATGGCAAAGGGAACGAAAGAAGGAAGAACATTAATGAGCCATATGGAACAGGAAGCGTTTCGCCAGAGGATGGATCAGGCAAAGAAAGAGGGGGAGGAGGCTTCTACGAAGCTTTTATTTCCCATGATAGTACTTCTTGGAATGGTCATGCTGCTTGTGATGTTTCCGGCCATTGTACGTTTCCGGGGATTCTGACAGCAGCACCACAGAAATGATAAAAACAATATGAGTGCAGGAAATGGAATAAAACGACATGACAGGAGCATAAAAACGTCAAAAACAGTGGGAGGGATTGTTATGGCAGCTTTGAAAAATGCATGTATCTGTTTCAGAAATCGTCTTCGCAGAGCATTGACAGCGGAAGACGGAATGGGCGTTGTTGAAGTGATCTTGATTATAGTTGTGCTGATCGGTCTTGTTATCATCTTCCAGACAAATATTAAAAGCGTGGTATCCACGATTTTTTCCACCATTGAAACCAATGCGGGAAAGATACGCTGATGCTCAGACAGGAAGAAGGACAGATTACCGTTTTTCTCTCGTTAATATTTTTTGTACTGCTTGGTCTGACTTTATGTGTGCTTGAAGGTATGTACAGTTTCATGGAATCTTCTCTGGCGGAAGATTCCATGAGAAGTGCGGGAAATTATGTCCTTGCTAATTATAACAGGAATCTTTTTGACAGATATCATATCTTTTTTCTGGATCCTAGAGAGCGGGGATTAATAGAAAGTGATGGAAAGGAGTATCTGTCGATGTGTCCTGGAAAAGAGAGTTTTTTCCGCTATTCCTGTGACAGTCTGGAAGTGACGGAAGAGAAAACGGCTGTGGATGAGGATGGGTTGTATCTGAAACATCAGATTCGTGAGTGGATGAAATACCGGGAGGTTACAAAGGCAGGGGAAGAACTCAAAAAGCTTTTTTCTTCCGCTTCTGATACCGGAACGGGGACGTCCCTGGCCCGGGCAGACATGGATAAGGCGGAGGCGGCCATTGAGGAATCGGAAAAGGCAAAAACAAGTGATACGGCGAATGCGGGCGATTCGGACGGGAACAATTCTTCCGGAAAGTCCGGAGAAAGCGGCGGCAGCCAGAATGTGCAGACAGGAGGAAAGACCGGAGTAAAGTGGGAAGAATTAAAAAGTCTTTTAACAAATATTACCCAGGCGGGAATCCTTGTATATGCGGCGGATGATGTGGGAGCAATATCAAAGCTCTCGATTTCCACAGACGGCCTTCCTTCCGGTCTGCAGTCGGCTGAAAATGATATGGTAGATTATTTTACGGGCGTTTTATCTTTTCTGAAAGTAGATGAGTGGAAGAAGATGCTGGGAGAGATACGGATGGACGAGTGGAACGGAACTGCTCTGACCGATGAATTTTATCTTTTGGAATATATAGAGGAAAACTTCAGAAACTACATGGATGACAATGGAAACGGGACGGCGCAGGGCAGCAGGATGGCGGAGGGAAAAAGAACCGATTCAGGAAATGCACTGTTGTATGAGGTGGAGTATCTGATTGCGGGAAAGGAATCGGATATGGATAATTTAAAGACGGTCGCAGACCAGATACTCTGTTTTCGCTTTTTGTCCAATTATATTTATCTCTCTCAGGATGCAAGATGGAAAACTGTGTCTGGCAGTGCAGCGGCCGCATTGACTGGGATACTTGGATTTCCACAGGCCCGGAAGGCGGTGCAGGTACTTCTCACTGCCGCCGTTACGTTTGGTGAATCTATGCTGGATATCCATGCGCTCCTGGCGGGAGACGAGGTTCCCATAATAAAAGATGCATCTACCTGGAATCTGACCCTGGAAAATGCGGCCACGCTTCTGCGCAATAAGGGGCCGATTAAGCAGGGCAGAGTGAATGCGGATTATGCGGACTATCTGAAATTGCTGCTGTCGGCCAGAATGCAGAGAAATCGTATTTTGTTTCGTATGATGGATATTATGCAGCTGAATACGGCTCTGGAGGAACCGGGGTTCCTTATGGAAGAGTGTTTGTTCGCATTTCGATGGGAGTCTGAATTTTCCTGTGGAGGATGGTTCGACTTTTTTCCAGGTACCGGACAAAACAGTCCGGGAGGTTTCACAGTAAAGCTGGATCGGCTGAACAGCTATTGAGAGTGTGAAGGTTTTATTCAGGAGGAGGTGAAACGGGGTGTTCCTGATAAGATACGGCAAAAGCAATACCCGCCATGCGGTACTTATTATAAATAAAATAATAATTTTTTTTATGCGGTCTCTCCAAGCGCAAGTCGAGGCATGGCTGCAAAAGAGAAAGGGAGCACTCCGTTTTGTCTCCTGTGAAGGTATCGCCACAGTGGAAACCGCGCTGGCACTGCCATTATTCCTGTGCGCCGCTGTTGGACTGCTCATGCTGGGTAATCTTCTTCTTACAGAAGCTAAAATTCAGTATGCTCTGTCAAGAACAGCAGATATGTATGCAGTTAAAATGGCTCTGGATAATGTGGCATCGAACCGGAATGATGATCTGACGGATGCACGGACGAAAAAAACAAGTATGCAAGATACCGCAGAGGATGCGGCGGATATGCTGCTGACGAACGCCGGTCTGCATATGATCTTTACTTCTGTGTATGAGGATACTTTGTCAGATGACACTTCTATATATGGAGGAAGAGCCGGTATAATTTTATCTGCGTCCCTGCTGGGAGAAGAGGAAACGGCTGTCAGGGTGCGCGCGTCTTATCGTCTCAAAATAGAAATTCCCTTTTTGGGAGAATATGCTTTTCCTGGGAAGGCGGAAGCAGTACAGCGTGTCTTCAGCGGGTATGTGGAACACGGCGGCGAGGCAGGAGGAAACAATGGAGGGGACGTGGTGTATGTGACAGAACATGGGAGCGTATATCATACCAGTTTATCCTGCAGCCATATCTGTCTTCGCATAGACGGAGACAGCGTAAAAAAAATATTGCAGGAAGATAAATATCAGGCGTGTGATAAATGTATGGATAATGGAAAAATTCCTTCTGTTCTTTATGTGACCAGATACGGAGATAAATATCACTCTTCCCTGGGCTGCAGCGGTTTAAAGAGAACAGTAAAAGCAATTCCCAGAGATGAAGCGGAGGGAATGAGGATGTGCAGCCGATGTGCGGCGGGGCAGAAATGAGAAAAGGAATTTGGAAAGGAAGCAGAGCGTTATGCGGGAAAGATTATTAAGGGAACAGGAGGGAATGATGACAGTGGAAGCGGCTGTGATTGTTCCCGCTGTATCCTTTATCCTGGTGGGAGTTGTTTTTTTCTTTCTCTTTTTTCTGGATATATCGGTGGCTAAAAGTGAGGCAATGCGTATCGCAAGTGAAACTGCGGCGGCCTGGAAATCAGATGGAAGCCTGATAACCGGTGTATATGATGAGAAGAAACTGTTGTCGAGGGATGTGTATTTTTTGGTGTCAGGAAACCGGAGTGAAATGGAAGGAAAGGCACAAAAGAGAATGGCTTCCAGAATGGATGAACGACTTCTGGTCAGCAAACGGAAAGAAAATTCAGTGACTGTCCGCATGAACCAGGTAAAGGTGGAAGCAGAGCTATGCTTTCGATGGCCCCTTCCCGGTGTGGAAAAGCTGATGGGAGAATTGTTGTCTTTTTCCTGTACGGTAGAATCTCCGTTGGATAATTGGGAAGAACAATTGAGATTGGGGGCGAGTTTGAAATGGAAATAGAAAAAGAAGGACTCCATACATACAGGGTGTCAGATTCTGTGCAAAATGAGTATTTCCTTTCAGTTGAATATCACACAATCCGATACAATCATCCGGATACTTTACTGCCTGTTCTGCTTCGGGAACAGGATGGAATGATAAAGCTGTTGTATGAACTGTCTGATACCAAAAGTCTGGAAGAAATTTCCGAAGAAAATAATTCTCATGGAAATAATTTTTCAAAAGCGGATTGCAGGATGCTGCTGCAAAGTCTGCGTCAGCTTTTAAAGGATCTGGATGAACTCCTGCTGGCCCCGGAACATATCAATTTTTCGCCGGGATGCATTTACAGAACAGGAGAAAACGGATTTCGGTGGATGTACTGCCCGGATGAGAGACATGATTTGGAGAAGGAAGTACAGCAGTTTTTTTCCTGGATGCTGTCTGAGATCAATTATGGGGATTCAGAAGCAGTACGTTATATTTATCATATTTATTGGATGATACGAAACAAAAAGTTTTCAGAGAAACTGATCGAAGACTGCCTGAATTATGAGGAAGATGTTCCGCGAAGCACTCCTTATGAGAGTTTCTTTGCAGAAGAAATTGCACAAAAAAGCAAGAAAGATGAGAGCGGCCCATCGGAAAAAGAACGGACGATGAATCCAGGAAAAAACATAAATCCAGAAAAAAGAATGAATCCGGAAAAAAACATAAATCCGGAAAAAAGAATGAATCCGGGAAAAAGGGAGACGGAAGGGAAAAGATTGCCGTTTATCGTGGAAATTATTATGGGAGTTTCAGCTGCGGCTTCTGTCATAATGGTGACAGCTTTGGGAATTTATTTGATGCGGAGCGGCAATGTGCCGCTGTATGACCGCTACTGGATAGCCGGCGTTCTGCTGGCTGTGCTTTTGGTTGAGGGAACCTATCAGATACACTGCCGGAGAAAAGCGGCAGTCCCGGATCGTGGAGAACAGATCGCAGAAACAGCTCTTTTTTTTCAGGAGGGAGAAGGAGACGAGGACACTGTACGGCTGGATATGGGAATGAAGAGAAAACAGCCGGTTTTAAAGGAGGAAGCCACCGGAGAGTTAATCCCCGTTCAGAGTTATCCTTTTTATATAGGCAATGACAAGGGGCTGAATCAGCTGACTATTTATGACAATACGGTAAGCAGGAAGCATGCCGTTATTGAGCGGGGGGATATGGCGGGCATCTATATTTTAAAGGATCTGCAGTCGACCAATGGAACATGGGTGAATCATACGAGAATAGAAAATGATCAGGTACAGTTAAAAGACGGAGATGTACTCCGGTTTGCCGGGCATACATACCGTTTTGAAATTACAGATAGCTTTGTGTAGAACAGTTTATATGTAAAAAACAGGTCGTGGAAAGTTCTGCGGCAGGTTTACTGATTTTGCGGTTGCTTTTTTGTAAAATCCTATTATAATCATTTCCAAGATACTTTACTGTATTAGAAAACGAAATATGTTAAAATGCAGAGAGAAATATGCCGGAAGTGGAGGTAATATGGATTTTATAAATGAACTGCAGAGATTTCTGAACCGGCAGGGATTCGTAAGAGTCAAGGCCGATGGAGGTCTGCTGTGGATGAAGGAAAAGGAAACAAGGATAGAATTGATAGAGATTATACCGGAGAGGCTGCCCGGGCAGAACAGGCTGCCGGTCGCCCGGCAGGAAGAGCGGATCGGACGGCTGGAGAACCAGATCATGATTCGTCTGGGAAAGAAAACAGAAAGGCTTACGCTGATGCTGTTTAGGGGAATGCCGGAAGGAAGAACGGTGGAAGAAATAATGCCGTATCCAAATATCTGGTGTCTGGATATGAGCGGCGGACGACTGTTTATATATGAGCATCAGAGAGGAGATTTTTATGGTATGAAAGATCGCCTGGAGCAATTTCTTGGCGATTATCGGAGGGCGGAACAAACTGCAGATAAAAATGAGCTGCGCCGGATGTTCCGGCCGGTCAATACAGTCCTGGTTGGCATAAATATTATGGTATTTCTTATTTTGAGCCTTATGGGTAATGTGATGGACGCCGTTTTTATGGCGGACCATGGCGCTATGGTGTGGGATGCCGTGGTTGAACAGGGCGAATATTACCGGCTGTTCACCTCAACAGTCATGCATTTTGGTGTTGAACATCTCGTTCAGAATATGCTCATTCTGCTCTTGATTGGTCCGAGACTGGAGAGAATCCTCGGAGGAGGAAAATACCTGGCGGTATATCTGGGATCAGGGATCGCCGCATCGTTAACCTCGTTGTTTGTCACACTGGCAAGAAATCCATACACTGTGTCAGCAGGCGCATCCGGAGCAATTTTTGGCGTTATGGGAGGACTGCTGTTTTTAATCATCAAGGATGTTGTACAAAAGAAAAGAAAACGGATGGAAGAGATTGGCCTAAGCGGTATGATATTTGTTATTGTTTCGGCATTGTCGTATGGTTTTACGACAACGGGGGTCGACAATGCAGCTCATGTGGGAGGTCTTGTGTGTGGATTCGTATTAACTGGAATATTGTCAATTCGGAAATGATTTCGTCAGAACTTAGTAAGTTTTCAAACACACAACGGTCACAACTTTTCTTTATACTATGACTCGTAAGATTAATTCTTATAAAAATCCTCTCCCCTCATAATGGATTTTGGCAGGCTGCTTCGGCAGCCTGTCATTTTTTAGGAGTTCTGCCAGACAGAACTCTTTTTATATAAAAAAATCCCGACAGAGAAAAAATTCTCCGCCGGGATATATTTTCGGCAAAATCAGTCTCCGAAGGAGATACCGAGAGTTTTTGCCTGTTTTACGATCTGATCATCCGGAGAAACGTATTTCAGTTTACCGGCTGTTTCTTTCAGTGGGATAGAGGAAACTTCATAACCTTTCATGATTACCATTTTGCCGTAATCTTCGTTATGGATGAGTTCGGCAGCAGCAGCACCCAGACGGCTAGAGATAACGCGGTCGAAAGGAACCGGGCTTCCGCCTCTCTGAGTATGTCCAGGAATAGTCACACGTACTTCCTGGCCGGTTGCTTCCTCGATCTGTGCGGCCAGCTCATAACCTACAGTGGAGTGCTGACGGTTAGCCAGTTTCTCTTTGTACTGTTTTTTGGATAACTTGGCATCCTCTTTGGAGATGGCGCCTTCTGCCACCGCAAGGATGGTGAAACCTTTACCCTGCTCGGAACGACGTTTGATGGCTTCGATGACATGATTCAGGTTGTATGGAATCTCCGGAATCAGAATAACGTCAGCGCCTCCGGCAATACCGGCATGTAAAGTTACCCAGCCAACTTTGTGTCCCATGAGCTCAACAATAAATACACGGTCATGGGAAGCGGCAGTGGTATGAATACAGTCGATGGCGTTGGTTGCGATATCAACGGCACTCTGGAAACCAAAAGTCATATCAGTTCCCCACAGATCATTGTCGATGGTTTTTGGAAGGGATACAACATTTAAGCCCTCTTCACTTAACATATTGGCGGATTTCTGGCTTCCGTTTCCGCCGAGGACTACCAGACAGTCGAGATCAAGATATTTATAAGTGGATTTCATGGCTTCCACTTTGTCCACACCGTTTTCATCAGGAACGCGCATTAATTTAAATGGCTGTCTGGAAGTTCCGAGGATAGTTCCGCCCCGTGTCAGGATTCCTGAGAAATCTTTGGAAGTCAGACGTTTATAATTACCGTAGATCAACCCTTTATAACCGTCTTCAAAGCCGTAAAATTCTACGTTGCCTTCCAGGTGAATCAGCCCTTTTACAACACCACGCATGGTGGCATTTAAGCTCTGACAGTCTCCCCCGCTTGTTAACATACCAATTCTCTTCATTGTACCATTTCCTTTCTTTTCATCTGAGTAATCAGCAGGTGAATGGAGCGTGAATAGGTCACGGACCATTGGTTAATAAGTGTATTAAAGGTTAGTTAAAGCTCAATCCGGCCATCCAGAGCCCGCGAGAGAGTCACTTCATCGATGTATTCCAGCTCGCCGCCGATCGGCACGCCGCTGGCGATTCGCGTAATCCGGATACCTCTGGGCTTGACCTTCTTTGTGATATACATGGCGGTAGCCTCCCCGTCCAGACTGGAGTTGGTTGCCAGAATAAGCTCTTTGACAGGGGTATTATCCAGACGTTCTTCAAGCTCTTTGAAACGGATGTCGTCAGGTCCTTTGCCAAGGCTTGGGACGAGAGTACCTTGAAGAACATGGTAGACGCCGTTATACTGCCCGGTTTTTTCATAGGCAGCAAGATCCTGCGTATGTTCTACCACCATTATGGTGCTGTGATCCCGTTTGTCGCTGGAACAGATCGGGCAGATTTCCCGGTCTGTGAGTGTACAGCAGCATTTACAGTAACGAATATTTTTTCTTGCACTGACGAGAACCTCAGCCAGATGTTCCACATGCTCCTCGGGCATGTTGATAATGTGAAATGCAAGACGCTGCGCAGACTTGCTGCCGATACCCGGCAGACGGCGCAGCTCTTCGATCAGATTGGTAACCTGAGTGCCATAATAATTCATTAGAAGCCAAGACCTCCGCCAAGGCCGCCAAGACCACCGGTGAATTTTGCCATCTGATTCTGAGAATCGGTCTCCATGGCGCGGAGCGCTTCGTTGGCTGCGGCCATGATCAGATCTTCCAGCATTTCGATATCGTCAGGATCAACGACCTCTTCTGCGATTTTCACAGCGGTCACTTCACGTTTGCCGGAAACAGTAACGGAGACAACGCCGCCGCCGGCAGAAGCTTCATAGGTCTTTTCTTCAAGAGCCTGCTGAGTCTCCGCCATCTGTTTCTGCATTTTCTGTGCCTGTTTCATAAGATTATTCATGTTTCCCGGCATTCCGCCAGGAAAACCACCTCGTCTTGCCATAATAAAACCTCCATAAATATTAAAATGAATCCTTTGTAATCATTTATTCAAAGATTACAATCTGATGAATTTTGCTTAAATCAATAAAGCTGGATGGCTGTCCTCCAGTTTCCTGATTGTGGACAGAACATTCAAATTTGACACGCTTGCCCGTTTGTTCAGCGACAATATCGGAAAGAATTCCCAGATTATGCTGATGATTTCTCTCGAAATAATTTTTCTCAATGTCGTCCCGCTCAAAAACCAGCTGAATAATGCTGCTGTCCTCCGAAACCGCAATGCGGGCGGCCTGTAGGAACTTCTGCATAGGCATGGCGGTCTGAGCCACAATGGTGTTCCAGCTGGAAGCAATGGCCTTTAAGTCGGCGGCCTCCGCCGGAGAAAACCGCTCCTTAAGGGCGTTCGCAGCATTTTCAGAAGAATTAAGAGAATCTTTGCTGCCGCCATTCATACTGCCATTGCCTGCAGCACCGGAACCATAAGCTGCGCCGCTGCCCCCCATACCGCCTGTGCCCGGACCGGCAGCACCGTATCCGCCCGGACCGGCCGACTGTACGGGAATCCCCTCGGCTATTTTCTGTTCCAGTATATGCACTCTGTCCAGCAGACTTCCGGTATCAGTCTCCATCTGCGGTGTGCAGAGCCGGATAAATCCCACTTCCAGAAGAATCCGTTTCTGGGTGGCATTGCGAATCTGGCCGGATAAGTCAGACAGAACACGGATAAACCGCAGCAGGGTGTTTGTCTCGATCAGTGACGCTTCTTCCTGCAGCACTGCAATGGATTCCGTGGACAGATCCAGACTGTCCTCCATGCCATTCTGATCTTTGATGATCAGAAGATTGCGGAGATACCAGAGAAAATCTGCCAGGAATTGTGATAATTCCCGTCCTTCCGTGATCATCTGGTCGACAGTATGAAGAACGGCGATGGTGTCGTGCGCCAGAATATTCCGCAGAAGCTGACTGAAAACAGCGGTATCCACGGTCCCCAGAACCTCAAGGACATTGTCGTAAGTCAGGGTCTGGTTTAGATAAAAGGCGATGCACTGATCCAGAAGGCTCAGAGCGTCACGCATGGAACCATCAGCAGCCCGGGCAATATAACGGAGAGCCTTCTCCTCGGCAGGAATGCCTTCCTTTTCCATTAAATGTACCAGATGACTTGTGATGGTATCGATGGAAATGCGTTTGAAATCATATTTCTGGCACCGGGAGAGTATGGTCACCGGAATCTTGTGTTTTTCAGTAGTGGCAAGGATAAATATAACGTAGGACGGCGGTTCTTCAAGCGTCTTTAAGAGAGCGTTGAAGGCGCCGGAAGATAACATGTGAACTTCGTCGATGATATATACCTTATATTTACCCTCAACGGGAGAGTACTGCACCTGCTCACGGATTTCCCGGATATGATCCACTCCGTTGTTGGAAGCGGCGTCAATCTCCAGAACATCCAGAGAACTCTGATTATTGATGGCCTGGCAGGACGGACACTGATTGCACGGATTGCCGTCCACCGGATGCTGGCAGTTCACTGCCTTTGCAAAAAGCTTCGCGATGGATGTTTTGCCGGTTCCCCTTGTGCCGCAGAAAAGATATGCGTGACCGATTCTGTCATAGAGGATCTCATTGCGCAGAGTCCGCACGATGGCATCCTGACCCTGAACCTCATCAAAATCGTTCGGGCGCCATTTTCGATATAAAGCCATGTAAGCCATGAAAATCACTCTCCCCAGTAAAGTATCTATTACCCGAACATTTTAGCATATTTACACAGGAATGACAATTTTCATTTCAATAAATACCGGGAAAAATACTGTAAAAAGCTATGTCGTTCCTGGCTCTGTGCAGGAATTTTCTCCAGTTTTTCCAGCATCTTCGGAGAAATCCAGCTTTTTCGGTGATTGTAATACTGATTGGAAATCTTCCAGAATTTTTCCGGATATAAAAAGAGAAGATAGAGAAAGCGAAGGTCATGGATATCTATGGAACGCTGCTCTGAATATCCGGCTATTCCCCGCTCAAAAAGCCGCCAGTCATAATGATTTTTTTCCATGGTTTTGCGCAGGAACAAATAGAGATCCATGAGGTAAGGCTGATAGCAGATGGATTCAAAACCCACGGTGGCCACCGTGCCGTCCGGGAGCATTAAAATGTTATGGTGATGGTAGGCGCCGTGGCAGACTCCGCAGGCTGAGGAATCATCCTTCAGGTCCATCTGCTGCAGCGTATCAAAAGCTTGCACAGCCTCCTCATAAAACGTATGAAAATACTTCATGTATAACAGCTCAAAGGCTTTTTTACGGTTTACTTTGCCTATATAGCGCCGGATAGTCCGAAGTTCCTGATTACGCCGGGCGAAAATAAGAGAGACAGGTTCGGTGCGGGGATTTTCAAAAGGTATATCAGAAATACCGGCAGATGTTTTGTGAAGAAGCGCCAGATTCCGGCAGGCGGCGTAGACATCTGTTTCACTGTGCAGATCGCATTCACGTCCGGGAAAGTAATGTTTTAAAACAAAAGGGGTATGGTAGCGGTCATAGACCACCAGACTGTTCTCTTTTGAGATAAAATATCGGTCCGTCAGGGAAAATCCTGCTTCTGAAAGCTTTTCCTTCCATTCATATTCTATGGCGAGCTTTCGGAGGGAACTGTGATACTCCTTCAAAAGGGCAAGCCCCTGGTCAGTCTCGCACTGAAAGGTTCCCCGGCTTCGAAAGGTGGAAATGACCTTCACATCATACTGCTCTAACAATTCACGGTACTTATCATTCACAATGATCCCTCCAAACAAAAAAGCAGGTTTCCGGTGGCATGGTCTATCCTATGACCGGCGCAGGAGGGTTATGACAGAAAGTAAAAAGTAAAAACAGCCCCGCGTTAGCGGAGCTGTCTGTAGATCTTAAGAGCAAGTTCCTTAAGATAAGAATATTCATTTAATTCCGGATGTTCAAGAACCATGGAAAGAAGAGTGTTAAGAATCGCTCCAATGACCTTGCCTTCCCTGATTCCCAGTGCCTTTAACTGATTTCCGTTGATCTTCAAATCCTTTAGAGAGAGACAGTCCTGGTCTTTAAGAATCTCCTCGTAGGCTTCCCAGGTTTCTTTTAAGATGGCGAGTTTTTCCGCCTGATAATAATCGCTCTGAGAGCGGACATCGGCTTCCATGACCTTCAGAAGGTAAGGAAACAGCGTCGGTCCGATAGAATGCATTACCTTGCGGACGTGCCGCCGCCCATTGGTTTTCGGATCCTTGAAACGAATATCATGATGAGAAATGAGCTGGCAGACAATCTGAATGGTCTTATTGTCAAATTTAAGACGTTTCAGAATCTCTTTGCTCATATCTGCGCCCACTTTATAGTGATTATAAAAGTGGTCAATACCATATTCATCTGTAGTTTTGGTAGCAGGTTTACCCACATCGTGAAGCAGCATGGTCAGCCGCAGCACCGGATTGGGTTCAATGGTGCGTACTGCGTGGAGCGTGTGTTCACCCACCGAATAACAGTGATGAGGATTCCGCTGCGCCGTGTCCATCATCCGGTCAAATTCCGGAAAGAATACAGCGGTCAGTCCTGTGGAATATGCCTCCTTCAAGATCTCCGGATGGCCGGAGATCAGAAGCTTCAGCAGCTCCATCTGAATCCGCTCGGCGCTCACATCCCTGATATTCTCGCAGCAGGCGGCGATGGCCTCCCGGGTGGAATGTTCAATGCGGAAATTCAGCTGTCCGGCAAAACGGACGGCACGCAGCATACGAAGGGCGTCTTCTTCGAAACGGTCTTTCGCCTGTCCTACGCAGCGGATTACTTTATTTTCAAGATCGTCCATGCCTCCGAACAGGTCGATAAGACCGTCCGCATCGTTGTAGGCCATGGCATTGATGGTGAAATCCCGGCGCATCAGATCCTCCCGCAGGCTGGTGGTGAAGGTTACATCATTGGGACGGCGGTGATCTTCATAGGTTCCGTCAATGCGGTAGGTGGTTACTTCGTAGCCCACTTTATCCATCATCACCGTGACCGTACCGTGTTTGATGCCGGTGTCGATGGTTTTGGCAAAGAGAGCCTTCACTTGTTCCGGCCGGGCAGAAGTGGTGATGTCCCAGTCAGAAGGCGTCTTGCCGAGAATGGAGTCCCGGACGCAGCCGCCCACCACAAAGGCTTCGTAGCCATGGGAAGAGAGGGTCTGTATGATGCTGGCAGCCTGTTTTGGAATATATAATTTCATGGGAAAACCCTCCTGTCATAATAAAATATCTTTCAGCACTTTTAAAAACAATCATACCACATTTTCCGGTATTTGCTAAGGGGGATTTGCATATATATAAGCGAGATTGTACGTATAAGCGGGATCTATGTGAACATGAATCAAAAACGGGAGGTTTCCCATGATAAAAAGAAACTTGCCGAAACCGGGATGCGCGTGTGCGGCAGCGCGCATCGCCGTTATTCTGTGTATGACGGCCGTTCTCTGCCTGGCTGCCTGGGGGTGTGTCAGGACGCTGAATCTGAACGGGCAGAAGAAAAATGTGGAATATGTCATTTGTAAAGACAGTAATCTTCCCGATCAGCTGAAAACTCTTCTGGAAGAAAAGAAAAAAAATCCCGGTACATTTACTTACAGGAATTCCCGGTACATTTATCTTGTAGTTTGCTACGGGAAAAGAGCTTACAGTGGATACAGTGTCAAAATTGAAGAATGCTGGCGCAGCGAAGAAACGCTTTTTCTCCGGACACAGCTCATGGGACCGGCCGCCGGGGAAGATATCGTAGAGACGGACACCTACCCATATATTGTGGTGCGGTGTCAGCAGATGGATGTTTTCTGCGTGATTGAGGACTGATAAAAGGAGATTCATATATAACGGTGACGGAGAGGCGGGAGTTTCGGGGAGGAACATGATCCGGGATTCCTGCGCATATCGCAGGATTCCCTCGCATATAATGCATAGAAAGGTATAAGGGAGGATTTTATGAAGATTGAAAAGAAAACGGTACAGTCCGGTATTTTAAAGCTGGAAAAAAATGTACAGATTACCATAGATCAGGATATGAATGTGCCGGATACAAAGCCGGATGTGGAAAAGGTGGTGGAGAGCCGCGGAGAGGTTCATGTTGATGAGATTGAAATGCTGACGGACCGCATCCGTATCCGGGGGATGTTTTTGGTTCAGATATTGTATCTCAGCGCGGAAAAAGAGCAAAAAATCTCCTGTATGGAGCATGAGTTCGCTCTGGAAGAATTTATGAACGTGGAGGGTACCCAGCCCACGGATGCAGCGAAAGTATCGGTGGATCTGGAAGACCTGACTGTCTCTGTCATCAATTCAAGAAAATGTGGTGTGCGTTCCGTATTGTTTTTCCACATACATATTTCCGAGACTAAGTTTGTGGAGTGCAGCGTGGGAGTAGAACAAAAAGATAAAGTACAGTGTCTTTATGAATCCACGCCGATGACGGAAGTGGTTCTCTACAAAAAGGATATTCAGCGAATACGGGCGGACGTGACACTGCCGGCAGGAAAGCCGAATATCCGGGAAATCCTGTGGAACTCCATGCAGCTTCGGGATGTGGATGTGCGGATGATGGAAGGAAAGCTTCTGATCAGGGGAGAGCTTTTTCTGTTTATACTGTACCAGAGTGAGGAGGAGCAGGAGCCGGTACAATATTATGACTGGGAGATTCCATTTACCAATGAATTGGAATGTTCTGACAGCCAGGAAAATCTGATTGGAAATATTGCGGTGACTCTGGGCAGTCACCAGTCTGTCATAAAGCCGGATGAAGATGGAGAGCCGCGGAATGTGGAAGTGGATGCGGTTCTCGAGCTGGATTTGAAGGCATATAAGGAATTGCAGATGCCGGTGTTAAAAGATATGTATGCCAATAACCGTAAACTGCGGTTAAAGACAAGACCGGTAAAATTTGAAAATCTCATATTCCAGAATAATGCAAAGACCAAAATAACATACCGGGTAAATTCCGAGGGAAATCCTTATAAGCTGCTGCAGATACTCAATGTAGAAGGGACAGTAAAAATCGAAGATGTTAGATTTGAGGAAAACGGCATCGCTACGGAGGGGCTGATTTTCTGCAGGGTGCTTTATATTGCGGGAGATGACGGCACGCCGATGCAGGCAAAGGAAGTGGTGATTCCATTTGAATATCTGGTTGAAACGCAGTCGGTCAGTCCGTCTAACCGTTGTGAGATCCGCGGGGTTCTGGAACAGATTGGCGGTTATGTGGTGGATGGAAACGAGCTGGAAATCCGCGCGGTGGCAGGCATATATGTGACTGGATTTGCCCAAATGGATATGGATATGATTGAAGATGTGGAAGAGCTGCCGTATGATGACGAGGAGCTGGCACAGATTCCGTCCATAACCGGTTATGTGGTAAAACCAGGCGACACGCTGTGGATAATCGCCAAACGTTATGGAACTACCATAGAAAAAATCCGGCAGTATAATGAAAATGTGGAGGAACCGCTGGAAACCGGACGAAAACTGTTTCTTATTAAAGCTATGGATGCGGTCATCGGGGAGTAAATTTCACTGGAACAGTTGACGAAATCATAGAATAGTGCTATGATAGGAATCAGAAAAATCTGTTTCAGGGCGAGGTGAGATTCCTCACTGGTGGTGACAGGCCAAGACCTTAAGTCCACGAGCCGAAAGCGTGCGTATGCGCGCTGAGGTTGAATGGGTTAGAATCCCATACCAACGGTATAGTCCGGATGAAAGAAACGATAGTTGATTATGTTTTTTTGTTGTCCTGAAATTTATATTTCAGGACTTTTTTTATTGGCGGCAGTTCCATCGGGATTTCCGTTCCACAAAAACTTCAATCAGCGAAATACCTGGCAGATTCTTCGAAAATATTATTTTTGAGGAGGAATTTGCAATGTCAGACGAAAGGATGCGCCGCCCGCAGGCACGCGCAAAAGCAGAAGTACACCCGCAGGCAGGAGCCGGAGCCCTGGAAGGCGTCGGCAAAACGAAGAAAATGGTGACCATGGCAATGATGGTGGCAATTTCAGTGGCACTTGTTTATCTGGTTCATTTCCCGATCATGCCGATGGTTCCATTCCTGGAATATGATCCGGCGGATATTCCGATTCTTATCGGTACCTTTGCATTTGGTCCGGCAGCCGGACTGATGCTTACCGTAGTGACTTCTGTTGTACAGGGATTGACAGTCAGCGCCGGCAGCGGATTTTACGGCATTCTGATGCATATCATCGCTACGAGTGCTCTGGTGGTGACAGCGGGTACTGTATATTACAGCAGAAAAACAAGACGGACGGCATTGATCGGACTTCTGGCAGGTATGGCAGTGATGGCGCTCATCATGATACCGGCCAACATGATCATTACCCCGGCTTTCATGGGCGTTCCGACCGGAACAGTCTGGAGCCTGATGCCGTTTATCATTGCATTTAACGTGATCAAAGCGGGTATCAATGGTCTTGTTACATTTTACATTTACAAAAGAATTTCCAATTTTCTGCACAGCTTTTTAAGCAGATAGATGCGATGTAAAATGTGATACGCAGGCAGAGATAAGAAAGACATAATAAAAGGCTTTCGCCCCGGAATCTAAGAACACATTTTCTGAGATTTCCGAAAGGCGGAAGCCTTTTTTGCTGTAATAGGTTTAAATGTTATCAGCCGGATGCCGGGGAAATCTTTCTCCCGGCTTACTCTTGTATTGCCTGAATAACGCCTTCCTGCTGGTTCTTCAGGTGGGTCCGCATGATCTGTTTGGCGGTCTCGCTGTCCTGGTTGAAGATGGCGTGAAGCAGTTGTTCATGTTCCGTCACCAGCACGGAATGCTGCTCGATATCCTTGACATATTCCATGCGGTAGCGGTAGAACTGTTCCCGAAGATTGTTGATGATGGTGATCAGTCTGTCATTGCAGGTCGCCTGAAAAATAGCGTCGTGAAACTGCTCGTCCTTCTCCACAATGTCGATGATATCATTGGTCTGGGCGGCCTCGACAAACTGCCGGTGCGCCTCTTTTAATTTCTCTTTCCCTTCCTCGGTAATCCGCTCGCAGGCGAGAGAGGCGGCAAACTCCTCCAGCACACAGCGGATTTCTATAACGTCCCGGAGGCTTTTTTCCGTAATCTTCGCCACCTGCGCGCCTTTCCGGGGAATCATGATGACAAGTCCCTCCAGCTCCAGCTTCCGGATGGCCTCCCGCACCGGTGTGCGGCTGACGCCCAGACGGTTGGCGAGAGAAATCTCCATCAGACGCTCTCCCGGGGCGAATTCGCCGGTAATGATGGCGCGGCGAAGGGTGTTGAAAACCACGTCCCGGAGAGGAAGATATTCATTCATGGTATCTTTTAAATGGTCCTGATTCTGATTCATATGAAGTCTCCTGTTTGTGTGTGATTTTTAGTGCTTTACGATAAAAAATGTATCAATGTGCCGCCGGTCTCGGATGCAGTGATTTGTTAAAAGGCCGGACCACGGCGGTCTGCCGTACAGCCGGGTGACGCCGGCATGCCCTGGCGGCATGTTCCGCTTCTTCTTTTGAAGTGAAAATACCAAAAACGGTCGGGCCGCTGCCGCTCATCAAAGCGTTCAGAGCGCCGTTTTTCTTCATGATGGTTTTTAACTCGTCAATGGCAGGATAATGCTGCTTCGTCACCTGTTCCAGTACATTTCCCATGCGGTCGGTGACGCCGGTGAGATCGTGGTTTTTAAGAGCGCTGACCATACCGTCAATATCAGGGTGGGCTGTATGTTCATCCAGAGTCAGATGTTCATAGACAAACTTTGTGGACATGGAAAATCCCGGTTTAACTATGAGAAACCAGCAGCCGGGAACCGGAGGCAGAGGGGTGAGAATCTCCCCGATACCTTCGGAGAGGGCCGTTCCCCGCATGATGCAGTAAGGAATATCTGCCCCCAGGGAGACGCCGTATTCCATGAGCTTTTCCTGTGTGATGTTCAGGGAGAAAAGCTGATTCATCCCCACAAAAGCGGCAGCCGCGTCGGTACTTCCGCCTGCCATTCCGGCGGCTACAGGGATTCGTTTTATGATATTTGCGCTGACCCCGTCCTTGATGCCATACTCCCGGCGTATGATATCAATGGCGCGGTAAACAAGATTTTTTTCATTAACAGGAAGATACGGCAGATTTGTCCGCAGAGAAATATTGCCGGAATGATTCCGTTCCAAAATAATCCGGTCGTAAAGCTTGACCGTCTGCATGATCATTCGCACTTCGTGGTATCCATCTTCCCGTCTTCGGATAACGTCCAGCCCGAGATTCACCTTTCCATAGGCTTTCAAACGTAAGGGTTGTGCCATAAAATTGTTCCTCCTGTGTATCTTGTATACATGAATTATATCTTATTTTGGGCAAAAATCAAGAAAAGAAGCGGAAGAAGTGCAAGAGATTACAGGTATATTTTTTCATTATCGCCAGATACTACAGGAAAATGCTGTTTTACGATATTTATATTTCCGGAGAAGGAGAAATTATGGATACGGTATACGGAAGAAATCAGAAAATAAAAGGGAGGATGCAGAACAATTTTGATCTGGATTATGCATTCCTGGAAAAAGCGCTGGAGAACAGCGGAGACATGGTAAAAAATGTGTTTTACGCCGGCGATGGTAAAACAAGGGCGGTGGCCATCTATGTGGACGGGCTGACCGACTCTCAGACTCTGCAGGATTTTGTGATCCGCCCGTTGCAGGAGACAGTCCTGGAGGGCAGGAATAATCTGCTGTCTTTTGTGGAAAATCATGTGCTGGAAACGGTGGACTGGAAGAGTGTGGAGACATATGAGGATGCCCTGACGGACATTTTGTCGGGCAATTCTCTTCTGCTGGTGGAAGGCTGCGAGAAGGCGGTGTCACTGTCCACCAAAAATTTTCCCAGCCGGGGTGTGGGAGAGACGCAGCAGGAAATGGTCATGCGGGGGCCGAAGGACAGCTTCACAGAGAATTTCCGCACCAACACGGCGCTGATTCGCCGCCGCATCCGGGATCCGCGGCTGAAAATGGAGCACACAAAAGTGGGAGAACGCTCCAAAACTGATATTGCCATCTGTTACGTGGAAGACCTGGTGGAGCCGGAGCTTCTCGATAAAATCCGAAAGAAAGTAAAAGAAATCAGCCTGGATGGTATTTTTGACGGAGGGATGGTAGAGCAGCTCATGGAGAAAAATCCCTGGACGCCGTTTCCGCAGTTTCAGCATACGGAGCGTCCGGACAAAGCTGCCAGCGGGCTGCTGGAAGGACGCATTGTGCTGGTCATTGATAATTCGCCGGGAGTGCTGCTTCTCCCTGTGACCTACGGTATGTTTTTTCAGGCGGGCGACGATTATTACAGCCGTTTCGAGGTGGCTTCCTTTGCAAGAATCCTCCGGTTTGCGGCGGCGGTATTTGCCATTGGATTTCCGGGGCTGTATGTGGCCATTGCCGGATTTCACACGGAAATGCTCCCCACAGCATTTTTGCTGTCCATTGCTCAGGCGAGAACCGGAATAGTGATTCCGGTTGTTCTGGAAGTGCTGCTGATGGAATTTCAATTTGAACTGCTCCGCGAGGCAGGCATTCACATCCCGGGCCAGCTGGGCGGCACCATCGGCATTGTCGGAGGACTGATCGTGGGGCAGGCGGCGGTGGACGCAGGAATCGTCAGCACCATTGTGGTCATCGTGGTTTCCTTTACGGCTATTGCGTCTTTTATCGTACCCAGCGAGGCTTTCGGGGCGGTTTTCCGTCTTCTCAAATTCCTTTTTATCTTTGTGGCGGCATTGTGGGGAATCTACGGTTATCTGCTGTTGTTTGCGGCTCTGCTGTTTCATCTGGCTCAGCTGGAATCTTTTGGCGTTCCCTACATGCTTCCATCTGTGTGCGGCGGACATCTGGACTATGACGCCAGAAAAGATGAATATCTGCGTTATCCGCTGCGCTTTATGAAAAAAAGGCCGTTATTCACGAGGGAGGGCCGGCGGATACGAAGAAAACCGGCATCGCAAGATCCGCAGAAGAAAGGAGAAGGAAATCATTGAATGAAAGTAAAATCTCAAAGCGGCAGCTGACAAGAATGATATATATAGAGGGAATCGGGGCGTCGGGCCTTACATTTCCGGCGGCAGCGGCGCTTGGCAGCCGGTCGGAAGGGCTGTTTCCCGTTATCCTCTACGGCGGATTATTATTTTTGTTTGCCGCCTGGCTGCTGTTTCTGATTCACAGGCTGGAAAAGAGAAATCCTGCAGGAATGTCCGCCGGATACGGATTCGTATTAAGCAAATGGCTGGGAATCCTCTACATGTTCCGGCTCTTTATAAACGCTCTGGCGCTTTTTTACTTTTTCGGTCTGTCCATACAGCAGATTTACATGCCGGGCGTGAGCCTCTTTATGATACTTCTGCCTTTCGCATTACTGCTCTGGTACTGCACCCAGACAACCCTGCAGAAACGGGCGCGTTTTCTGGAACTGCTTTTTCCGTGGATTGCGGGTCTGTTCGTCATACTGATATTCTTTGCAGTTCTGGGACTGGAAGGAAAATTTCATCTGCCAGAGCTTCAGGATGCCGTCTCAACAGTGCTGGGCAACGGATATCTCCTGCTGCTGTGCACCACGCCGCTGGAGTTTCTCCTCTTTCTGGTCCCGGCAGTGACGGAGAACCTCTGGGCGAAAAAAAGCCCTCGGGCGCAGCAGGGAGAAACGTGCGGAGAACCGGAAGCGGGCGAAGAAAATGCGGCAGGAAGAGAACCTGTTCCCGAGGAATTGGAGAGCGGAAAAGAAATATCCCCGGATTCCTGGTGGAAAAAACGGAAAGCCTTTGTCTGGCGCGCGGTGGCGGGCGTTTTTATCTGGAACCTTCTCCTTTGGTTTGTGACCATAGAGAATCTGGGCGGCGAGCTCACCGCCTCCTCCCCATGGCCGGTCATCAAAGTAATGCAGCTGATCCGGCTGCCGGGAGGTTTCCTGGAGCGTTTTGATATACTGCTGGCAGTCTTCTGGATTCTCTGTCTGGTGGGTGTGCTCAGCGGTTACCTGTATTACGGCAGAAAAATAGGCGAGGAAATCTTTGGCGGTAAAATCCTGGACGGCAGAACTCTTCGCCTGAGAGTTTCTGTCATTACTGCTGCTGTCATAACTCTTATGCTTCTCATTTCCTGTCTTGTGGCGGGACAGGATGGATCCTGGCTTCTTACATGGTTTGTTTTTTATAAGAAATGGATTGATTTCCCCCTGTTGATTCTGCTGCCTCTGCTGGCGCTGCTGCGGAAACCGGGCGGTCGTCTGCCCCGGCGTGTTGTGGCGGCAGGCGCCGTTTTAGTGGTGATGTTTACCATGTCCGGCTGCGGCAGGCAGGCCGATGTGGAAGAAAAAAGTTATGTTTTATCCCTATATGTGGAGGATGGTGGAGAAACATATGAATATTGGCTGTCTACAGCAGACCTGGCGTCCATGGAGGCACAGGAAGACAGTATTCCATGTATCACTATCCACTTCACTGCTGAAAATATGGAAGCCATGGAAGAAAAGTTTGCCAAAACGCAGACAGGCATTCTGGAATGGAATCATATTGACACTATATTTCTGGGACCGAAACTGATTGGGAATCCGGAGCGTCTCGATACATTTCTAAAAGAATGGGAGGCCTCCTGGCAGAAGTCACCCAACGTCTTGCTCTCCGTCTGCCTCCAGACCCCTGAAGAACTTCTTGACATCAAAAATATTCCCGAAGGCGCTGCCGGTCAGGAAATCAGCCGCCTCATGGAGCAGACTGAACAGGAAGGACAGCATATTTTCGGATGGAACAATCCCGGCGAAGGAGGCATCTATTGCCGCACCCCCATTGAAGTTCTCAAGGCAAAGTCCGGGGGCGAAAAAGACATTTATCTCTACCAGACCAAAATCCAATGGAGACGGCTGGTGCTGAAACGGGGGTACCGGCTGCCGGAGTGAGAGCAGACGCCCGATGTGCAGCGGACAGCAAACGGCTTTGACATGAGCTCGGCGAATCGCGCTAATCGGAGGGGGAAGGAACTTCCCCTGTCCGATTTAAAAAATGGAAGTATTAATATGCATGTTATACAGAAAAATATGCGAGCCCTGATTATATATAATAAAGAATGTTTTTATAAAAAAAGTATTGATAAATCTGATATTTATTATATAATAAAAATACAATTGCAATTGTAAATAAAAAATGCGGGGTGAAGTTTTGGATTATACAGATACAATTCTGAACAAAAAGATAAATAATCCACAAAGTACCGCATCGATAAATGATAATAACGACAAGATACCAAAGCATACGGTGAGAGACAGTGTATTCAGACATCTGTTTCTCGAGCCCAAATATGCGCTGCAGTTATACCGGATATTGCATCCGGAGGATACAACGGCAACAGAAGCGGATATTTCATATCTGACTATCACAAAAGAGATAACGAATGGCATCAGAAACGATCTGGGCATGTACATAGGCGGTAAGTTTCTTATTATGATAGAGGCTCAGACGACGTGGAGCGATAATATCGTAATTCGGATATTCATATATCTGGCAGAAATCTGGAAGAATTATATTGCTCAGAATGGTCTGGATGTGTTTTCGTCAAAAGATTTGAATTTGCCGATACCGGAGTTATATGTAGTTTATACAGGGGAGCGCAAAAGCAGACCGGCGGTGCTAAAACTCTCTGAACACATATTCCACGGCGCCTGTAAAGATGTTGAACTGGCTGTGCACATGATATATAATGGAAAAGAAGAAAAGGATATTCTAAGCCAGTATATTTCTTTTACAAAGCAGGTAAAATATTTTTTTCAAAAGTACGGAAGAACAAGTAAAGCGGCAGAAGAATTATTCAGATACTGTATAGATCATAATATTTTAAAGGAGTATCTTCTCAGCAGACAGGAGGAGGTGACAAGTATGCTGGATGTGATTTTTGACGATACGATTCATAGAAGAAAACAGCAGGAAGAAGCCTTTGCGGCGGGAGAAGCCAGGGGCAAAAAGGCCGGAGAGCTGAAAAAGGCCAGAGAAACCGCGGTGGAGATGGCCCGGATCGGATTGGAGAAAGATGTGATTGCCGGCGTATTGAAGGTGGATGTCTCCCAGGTGGAAAAATGGCTGGCGGCAGAGAGCATTCTGTCTTCTGCAGGACAGTGAGTGGGAAGCTGCAGGACAATAATTGTAAAAATAAATACCAATGACCGGAATACATTTCCGGCTGCAAAGGAGAGAGGCCCGGTTCCGGGTGCTCCTTCTTTTGTTTTCTGTTCTTTTTTGCCGCGCTGCCCGTCCGGCAGTTTAAAGCTCTCATTTTCTGTCTATCCTTTTCCTATGAATACAAAAACAAAATGGAACATAAAAACGAAATGGAATATAAAGACAAAACTAAATACGAGAATAAAACATATAAAAGAAAAAACAAGCTGCGCGGGCAGAATTCGCCTGCGGGCGGCTGTGGCCCGTACGGTGGTGGCAGCGTATCGAATCATGGTCCGCACAGCCATGGCGATCCTTTTCCTGCTTACGGCAGTGCTGCTGTATCAGATTTATATGGAAAATCATTTTCAGATTTATGATTCCGCGCTGCGCTTTCATGTGAGAGCGGCGTCAGACGGGGCGGAGGAGCAGGAACTGAAGCTTAAAGTGCGGGACGAGGTGCTTGCGGTGCTGCGGCCTGCTGCTGACCGGGCGGAGAGTGCCGGGGAACTGAAAACGGAGGTGGAAAAAATGCTTCCCGATATTGTGCAGACGGCGGCGGAAACCCTTAGGGAAAACGGCAGCGAAGATGCCGTCAGGGTGTCTGTGGTGCAGGAGAGATTTCCGGCGCGCAGGTACGGGAAAATGTTCTTCCCGGCGGGCGTTTATGAGGCGCTGCGGGTGGACATCGGAGCGGCCCAAGGACATAACTGGTGGTGTGCAATTTACCCGGAACTATGTTATAATGCAGAGGAATCTTCCGCTCTGTCAGAAAAGGGCGGAGAAGACGTGGAAAGAGATCTTTCCAGGAAAGAAAGTCAGGTACTTTTTGGAAAAAAGGGACGCTTTCGGATAAGGATACTGGAGTGGTTTTCAGAGCTGGTGTCCTAATGGCTGTCCGGCTGATGAAAATGCGGAAGGCGGCGGCAGGCTTGCCGGAAGGGAAATCGGCGGGACGCCGGACAGAAGATACGCGGTTTTGCCGCTTTGAGGATGAAAGATGGGAAAAGTATTATCAAACAGTGAGAGGATTCTTTTCTGCGAGCAGATGGGGATGATTTTGAAATCAGGAATTTCTGCGGCAGAAGGAATTATGATTATGAAGGAGGACGCCGGACAGGAGGAGAGTCCTCTTCGGGAGCTTTATGAGGAGATTCAGAGGAATCTGGACGAGACAGGCATTTTTTATGATGCGCTGGAGGAGACCGGAGCTTTTCCGGATTATATGATCCAGATGGCTCGCATCGGAGAGCAGACAGGTAATCTGGATGAGGTCATGGAAGGGCTGGCGGCCTATTATGAGCGGGAGGAAAATATGGTCCAGGACATCAAGAGCGCCGTGACCTATCCGCTGCTCATGCTTGGCATGATGCTGGTCATTTTCCTGGTGATGATCGTCAAGGTGCTGCCGGTGTTCGCGCAGGTTTATGAGCAGCTGGGCGGACAGATGAGCGGTATGGCGGCTGTTCTGCTGCAGGCGGGAATTGGAATCCGCCAGTATTATGGAGTGATTCTGCTGATTGTTTTCCTGCTGGCTGCCGGATGTCTCTGGCTGTTCTGCACTCCGCAGGGCAAGGAGCGGTTCAGGAAGATGGCAGGAGGTTTCTTTGGAACCCGGAAGATTCTGAGCCGGATGCAGACGGCGCGGTTTGCTTCGGGCATGTCTATGGCTCTTCGCAGCGGTATGGATTATACCGGAGCTTTTCATATGGTGGATTCCCTGCTGCAAGGAGATGACAAAGTGAGGAAGAAACTGGAGGACTGCCGGGAGCGCGTCGAGGAAGGCGAGTCATTTTCCGCGGCGGCTGTGCAGTCGGGCATGCTGACCGGCCTTTACGGCAGGATGCTTTACATAGCGGAGAGGACGGGAGATACGGACGGCGCGCTGAAAAAGATTGCGCTGCAGGCGGACAGCGAGGTGACGGCGCGGATTCAGAACTTTATCTCCGTGCTGGAGCCAACGATGGTGGCGATTCTGTCCGTGCTGGTGGGCGGAATCCTTCTGTCGGTCATGGTGCCGCTGATGGGAATATTGTCCAGTATAGGATGAGGCTGTACAGGGAGGCATAGATGGAAAAGTATATCCGAAAGAACCGACACGGGCAGCTTTTTTTGTCCGTGTGCATCTTTCTTATATTTATAGCTGTGTTTTTATATGGAATCCAGTCGGTTTCCTCGGTGACGGAGGAGACCGAGATGGAAAACATAGAAAATGCGGTGGTGCAGTCAGCGGTGCTGTGCTACGGGACGGAGGGCGCGTATCCGGAGAGTATCGAGTATCTCAAAGAGCATTACGGGCTGCGTTATAACGAGGAGAAATATATTGTGGATTATGAGATTGTCGCGAAAAATATCCGGCCGCAGGTTCGGGTGCTGCGGCTGTCCCGGGAGGAAAAATGAAAAAGAACGGCGGAAGCATACATACGATAGATATTTTATTTCCGCTGCTGTTTATCCTGCTGTTTTGTTTCTGCGCGCTGCTGGTGGTGCTGCAGGGCGCAAGGATTTATGAGAAAACGGCGGCGGGTCTGGAAGAAAATTATACGGTTCGGACGGCAGTATCCTATCTGCAGGAAAAGGTCCGCGAGTGCGGAGACTCTTCCAAAATAACGGTGAAGGAAATGTCCGGGCGGCAGGTGCTGGTCATTGAAGCCGATGTGAACGGCGAGAGTTATGCTTCCTACATCTATCAGGAAGACGGATATCTGAAAGAGCTCTTCACAAAGAAAGAAACATTTTCCGGACTCCAGGGCGGGCAGGAGTTGGTTGCTCTGGATACATTCTCAGTGAGCAGACCCGAAGAAGACCTGCTGCAGTTTGATCTGTCGGCGGACGGTCAGGAGGAGACCGTCTTTATCCGGGCCGCGGCAAATGGAGTGGCCGCCACGGCTGAAACCGCGGAAAATGGTTATGAGAGCAGTGGAACATCTGCCGGGGGGATGGAAGAATGAGGATACGAAAACATTCCAGATCAGGATTATTTCTAATTGAATTGATGATAGCCATTGCGCTTTTTGCCATGACCACGGCGGTGTTCCTGCAGGCTTTCGCAAAGTCAAATGCCATCAGCCGGGAGGCGGAGAATCTGTTTCAGGCGCAGAAGCTGTGCTCCTCTGTGGCAGAGATACTGGGTGGCGCCGACCAGGATGACGAAGAGCAGGCTGTTGCCACCGGACAAAATACCGGCGATGCGGATGAGTCTAGTCAGTATGACTCCAGCCAGTTCTTTTTGCAGGAATTGCAGCAGTATTTTCTGGAACTGGAGACCGCCGGGAGCGGAGCCAGCATATATTACGATGGGAACTGGAAGATCTGCCGGGCTGAGGACAGCGTATATGTGGTCTCAGTTGTCTGGCAGCAGGACGGAGAGATGTGGAATATAACCATTGAAGCAGATGAGGTAAATGCTTCGCAGACAGCAGCTGGCCAGTCATCCATCTATCAGCTCACACTGAAATTATATCGTCCTGAAGCGGAAGGAGGCGTCTCATGAAGAAAAAAGGAATCCCGGTTATGAACGTGGGGATATCCCTGCTGATTCTTATTTTTATGACGTTGGCGCTTCTGACATTTTCGGTGCTGTCGCTGGAAAATGCGGTGGCGGACAGGCGGCTGTCGCAGAAGGCCGCGGACCATACAACGGCTTATTACGATGCGGCCAACCGGATACAGGAGCAGATCGCGGACCGGATGCAGGAGGCGCAGGAGCAGAATCTGGCCGCCGGCACACGGTTTTCTTTTCAGGAAGAAGTATCCGACGGACAGATAGTCATCGCTTCTGTGGTTGTGACAGGAGACGGCGAAGAGAGAGATTTTGATGTGGTACAGTGGCAGCTGCAGTCCTCGGAGGACTGGGAGGCAGACCGCTCGCTGGATGTATACCAGGGAGAACAGTAACAGAAACGGAGGCGAATGAAATAGTATGGAATTGCGGGAATATCTGGAAAGGGCCACAGCGCAGGGAGCGTCAGATCTGTTTATTGTCGCAGGTCTGCCGCTGACCTGTAAGGTCAACGGTAAAATGATACATATGGGAGAAGAAAGGGTTATGCCGGAAGAGACAGAACGGCTTATCAGAGACATTTATGCTCTGACTTCTAACCATAGTCTGGAAGAGCTGCAGAAAAAAGGAGACGACGATTTCTCCTTCTCTATTGCAAATCTTGCCCGTTTTCGTGCCAGTATATATAAGCAGAGGGGATCTCTGGCAGCAGTGATTCGTCTCATTGCGTTTCAGCTTCCCAATCCGGAAGAGCTGGAGATTCCGGCATCTATTTTAAATCTGGCGGATTACCGAAAGGGGCTGGTACTGGTAACTGGACCGGCGGGAAGCGGCAAATCAACCACATTGGCATGTCTCATTGACAGAATTAACAGTACGAGGGAGAGTCATATCATTACTCTGGAAGATCCGCTGGAATTTCTTCACCGGCATAAAAAGAGTATCGTGAGCCAGAGGGAGGTAAGCTCTGATACGGAAAGCTATCAGACAGCTTTGCGGGCGGCTCTGCGGCAGAGCCCGGATGTGATTCTGCTGGGAGAGATGCGGGATTATGAGACTATTCAGATTGCCATGACGGCGGCTGAGACCGGGCATCTGGTGTTTTCCACACTTCACACAGTGGGGGCGGCTAATGCAGTGGATCGAATTATTGATGTGTTTCCGCCTAATCAGCAGCGGCAGATTACAGTACAGCTGGCTTCCGTATTAAACGCAGTGGTATCGCAGCAGCTTGTGACAGGAACAGACGGCAGGCGTATTCCGGCCTTTGAGCTGATGACGGTGAATACTGCCATAAAAAATATGATTCGCGACGGTAAAGTGCACCAGATCGACGGTATGATTTATTCTTCTGTCGCGGATAATTTGTTTTCGATGGATTATTATCTGGCAGGTTTGTGCGGAAAAGGAAAGGTAGAAAAAGAGACTGCGCTTGCGAATGCTATGAATCCCGGAATGCTTAAGAAAAAGCTCGTTTAGATTTATTGTCATAGTTCATTACATTTTTCGTTTCAAAAGAGTGGAAAACTCTGGATTAATATGTAAAATGTAATGGGAATTGTTGACAGAGGGCGGTTGCTGTGCTACTATTTTTAATATAAAATGGATTCAAAATATACCAGAAGGGAGAGTTGAACAATGTTTCGTAAGTGGTTAATGGTACCTGCAGTTTGCCTTGCAATGGCCTTAATTATGTTCGGAGGTGTTTTGGGCAGCACAGGAGGAAAGGCTACATCTGTAGCAGGTATTTTCGACAGTTTTTATGAGAATTACTGGAAAGAGCAGGGACCAGAAAACGGAAACCTTGATATCGTATATGATGAAGAAGTACCTCTGTAGGCTGCAGAGAAGAAAATAATTATTACGGTAAGCTGCGAAGAGAGCTGGGTCTTTTACAGACCTGGCTCTTATTCTTTGCAATAAAAATGCTGCCGCACTATTTTTTTATGGACAGCCCCCTTTCGCTCATGTGGAAGCGAAAAGATGTTATAATGCGGAAAAGCGAAAGAATAATGTAAAGTGTTCAAATGAAGGAGAATATGATATAGTATTGCAGAAGTGAAAAAAGATAATACGGAGAAGTATTCGAAAGGAAAGGAAAAATGGCAGAGAAAAATATTGTTGTAATTATGGGAGGCAGATCATCAGAGCATGAGGTATCCCTCATGTCTGCCGCCACGGTAATTGAAAACATTAATACTGATATCTACAATGTGATTATGATAGGAATTACAAAGGACGGTCAGTGGAAGCTGATTGATTCCATGGACAAGGTGAAGGACGGCACCTGGGTAAAAGGCCGGGTTCAGGCGTTCATTTCCCCTGAGACCGGAAAGAATGAACTTTGTCTTGTTTATGGAGACCGCGTAGAACGGCTGAATGTTGACGTGGTGTTCCCGGTGCTCCACGGCATGAACGGAGAGGACGGAACGTTGCAGGGACTGCTGGAGCTGGCGAAGATTCCATATGTGGGATGCGGCGTGCTGGCTTCCGCCTGCTCCATGGATAAGTTCTATACGAAGATCATCGTGGACTCCATCGGTATCCGCCAGGCGAAGTTTGTAGGTGTTTACCGCTGGCAGTTAAAAGATATGGATGCGGTCGTTGCCAGAGTGGAGGAGAGTCTCCCGTATCCTGTTTTTGTGAAGCCGTCCAAGGCAGGTTCTTCACAGGGAGTAGGCAAGGCAGGCTGCCGTGAGGAGCTTGTAGACGCGCTGGAGCTGGCGGCTCGGCATGATTCCAAGATTCTTGTGGAAGAAAATATCGTGGGAAGAGAGCTGGAATGCGCGGTGCTTGGAGGCATTGAGGCCAAAGCTTCCGGCGTGGGAGAGATTCTTGCGGCGGATACGTTCTATACTTACGAGGCAAAATATAATAACGCAGATTCAAAAACCATCGTGGGGCCGGAGCTTCCGGAAGGAAAAGCTGAGGAGATTCGCAGAGATGCGGAAGCGATTTTTAAAGCGCTCGATTGCTATGGACTTTCCCGTGTGGATTTCTTCCTGAAAGAGGATACCAATGAAGTGGTGTTCAACGAGATTAACACGCTGCCGGGCTTTACGGCCATCAGCATGTATCCGATGCTCTGGGAGGCGGAAGGTGTTGACAAGAAAGCACTGGTGCAGCGGTTGATCGATTTGGCGATGATTCGCTATGAAGGATAGAAGGATATAAATATGACAAAAGAAAATGGCGGGCAGGCGCCGCACAGAGAAGAGCCGGAGAGAGCAGGTCGGCCAGGCGGCGCAGTCCATAAAAAAAGAAAGCTTCGATTGACGGTAAAAGGAGTACAGAGAGGATTCGGACAGGAAGAGGTCTCGGAGATTACCACGTTTGCCGATTATTTTATGAAAAATGAGAAGCATTACATTTTCTATTCCGAAACTACGGAAGAAGGGCGGACATTAAAGAATCGTTTGACTGTTTCTTCGGATGTGGTGGAACTGAAAAAAAGCGGCTGTGGAGATTCACTGCTGCGGTTTCGGGAGGGACATTCGGAGACCTGTGTGTATCAGTCACCGGCGGGAGCGCTGGAGATGGTATCAGATACCAGGCGGATAAAAATGCACGCAGGGGAAGATTTACTCCGGCTGACGCTGGAATACTCATTTTATATGTCAGGAATGCTGGTGTCCGACTATTATCTGACAGTGGAGGGAAAACCGGTGCCGGAAGAAACAGAATAAAAAAAGGTGCATCACAGGTGAAATTACTTTCCTGCTGTGATGCGCCTTTTTTGTTATTTTTTCTTGCGGTCTTTCTTTGCTTTTTCTTGTTTAACTTTTGCGGCGTCAATGTTTTCCTGTGCTGTGTCAGCTTTTTTGCGGATTTTTGCAACAAAGCCTTTTTTCTCCGGTTCCGGCACAGGAGCTTTACGGAAGTTATTGATGCTTGTGATATAGATACCACTGATCATAGCCTTGACCTCTGCCTTTACAGGAATCAGATCGTATACATCCTCATCGGCAATCAGGGACATTACTTTTGGACCGATTTTTGCTTTGACTACAGGGACTTTTGCCCGGCGCGCTCTTTTTGGAGTCTGGTCGAGAACCGCCTGCGGGAGTCCGGAATCAATCAGCGGCATTCTTTTTTTGTCAATGACAAGAATGGTGGCCTGCTGTGCCGCATCGACAAGCTTGCTTTTCTGTTCAGCCTGCTGTTTCTGCATTTTGGAGCCTTTGTAATAAAGGAACGCGAGAACGGCGATGGCGATAACCAGAATGACAGCCGTAATAATCCATGGATTTACACTCATGTCTCATCCTCCTAAGTTATATATGTCCGGAACCGGCAGAAATGTACCTGCTGATTCCGGGCAGTTCATTATTACAAACAAACATTGTAACATTTTTTTCTTGTTATGAAAAGATGAATCAGGAAAAAAATTGAGAATTCCTTATAACTCCTTTTGTTCTTCCTGAATGCTCTCCGTATGTCTGTCAAGCATTTCCTGAATTGCAGCCCGTGTGTGCTCGCTGATGGTCTTTTTCTGCTCTTTTGTCAGCTCTGAAAATTTGAACGGAGTTCCAAAGGCAACTTTGACATTGCCCGGCTTAATGCGGAAACCTCCGTTTTTTTCAAAGATACTGCTGGTACCGGAGATGGCCACAGGAACAATTGGAGCGCCGGCTTTCTGGGCCATTTTCAGGCTGCCTCCTTTAAATTCACCGATATGGCCGTCGCGGCTGCGTGTCCCTTCCGGGAAAATAAACATGGAATATCCCTCTTTCAGATATTCAGCTCCGGTGGTAATCATTTTAAGACCCTCCCGGACGTCGGTTCTGTTTAAGAACAGACAGTGGATCAGATACATCCATGAGGAAAGGCCGGGAATTTTCTGCAGGCTGTCTTTGGATACAAAGCCTGCTCCTGTCGGTATGACAACTTCGCTCACGAGAATATCCACATAACTGTTATGGTTGCCCACGTAGAGGCAGGATTCATCAGGAATATTGTCAAGGCCGCTCACTTCAATTTTTACTCCGGCAATCCGCAGCATATTGCGAAACGCTTTTTTCACCTGCAAATGTGCAATTCGGGAGCTTTCTGCCGGATCGGTCTCTGCCAGCTTCCGCAGGCGTTTTCTTTCCGGCATGGTCACTATAATAAAATTAACTACATAAAATAGAACAAAAAACGCACGTAAATTCATAATATTCTCTCCTATCTGCCATAAAGCCGGGTAATGTCATAGAGACGCTTGGCGATATCGGAGGTCAGCAGGCCGTTTTTAATACGGTAGGCCCAGTTTCCGTCAGCAACGCCCGGAATATTCATGCGGTATTCGCTGCCCTGGCAGAGCAGATCCTGAACCGGAACAATGGCGATGCGGGCGGGAGAGCCGAAACAGGTGCGGATAAAATCCCAGCTGATCTGGGAACCATCCGTATTCATATAACGGCGTACTTTGTCCCGGATATGTTCTGGCGCATGTTCATACCAACCGGTGCTTGTATCGTTATCATGGGTGCCGGAATAACAGATGCAGTTATATGGCTGGTTATATGGAAGATAACTGCTGTTATCATCCTCAAAGGCAAACTGCAGTATTTTCATACCGGGCAGATGGTAGCGGTCCCGAAGAGCCCGAACCTCATCGGTGATAATACCGAGATCTTCTGCGATAATCGGAAGATCTGTCCCGAAAATCTCTTCGATCCGTTCAAAGAAGGCGTCCCGGGGACCTTCCGTCCATTTGCCGGAAAGCGCGTTCTCAGCATCAGCAGGAACCTCCCAGTAGCTTTCCAGTCCGCGGAAATGATCGATGCGGACAATGTCGCTCATGGTAAGCTGCGTCTCAATACGTTTCATCCACCATGCAAAATCAGTTTTTTTGTGATACTTCCAGTCGTAAAGGGGATTTCCCCAGAGCTGTCCGGTGGAACTGAAATAATCCGGCGGTACTCCGGCCACCACAACTGGGAAACCGTCTTTATCCAGCTGGAACAGTTTTGGCTGCGACCAAACGTCGGCGCTGTCTCCCGCAACAAAAATCGGGATATCTCCGATGAAAAGAATACCCTGTTCATTGGCATATTCCTTCAGAGCTGTCCACTGCCGGAAAAAAAGCCACTGCAGAAACTTCTCGTAGCAGATTTCTTCATACAATTCTCTTTCAATGACCGCCTTCTGGGATTTGGTCGGTTTCCGGTATTTTTTCTCCCAGTTCAGCCAGTGGGCTCCCTTCTTGCTTTTTTTGATGGCCATGAACATAGCATAATCAGGAAGCCAGTCTGTATGCAGGCAGAAGGCGTCAAATTCTTTTTTCAGTGTGAGAATTCGCTCCTGCGAAGACATTTGGAACTTTGCAAATGCTTTGCGAAACAACGTGTCCTTATATTCTTTTACCAGCTCGTAATCCACCTGCTCCTCCGGAAAATCCGGTTTATCCCGCAGATCCTCCCCGGTCAAAAGGCCGTCCTTCATCAGAAGCTCCGGGCTGATCAACAGCGGCTGACCTGCGAAAGACGAATAGCACTGATAAGGACAGTTCGTTTCGCCGGTAGGACCGAGAGGCAATGTCTGCCAGATATGCTGACCGGCGTCTCTGAGAAAATCTACAAAACGGTAAGCCTCCGGGCCAAGGTCCCCGATGCCGTATTCCCCGGGAAGAGAAGTGGGGTGAACCAGAATGCCCGAGAGGCGGTGCATGTGTTTTATCGTGTCTAATTGCTCACGCATACTTTCCTCCTTTTTTATTTTTCTGATATTTCGTGATATCTTCGGCTGCAAAGCTTTTGATGTTTATATCACATACTTCGTTTATTATACAGAATTTTCTGAAAAATCGCAATCAAAAGAGCGATATAAAAAGGCTACAAATTATTTTAATAAATGTAAATGCCCATTGAAAAGAGCCTTCAAAAAAATTATAATGACTTTACTATATGGAAAAGGTCGAATTGACGGGAGGATATACAATGGTTAAAAGAGTTATTACGGTGTTGTTTATGGCTGTGGCGGTATCGATATCGGGTTGCGGAAAGGCCGACAGGCAGAAGACTTCCACAGAAGAAGTAACGACGGCGGAAAAAGAAGAAAATTCGGCGGAGCAAGTGACGGAAGATATTTTAAATGATAATGCGGAGCAAAAGCTGTTATACTGCATTACATCGTCTCCTGATGACTCTGACGCAGTTGTTATGCAAAATGCGTGTATAGAGGAAGGAGAGAAGGCTGGCTATACGGTAAAATGCGTTTATCATAACGGCGATACAGCAAAACAGGCAAAATTATTTGATGAAGCTGTTTCTGAAAAGGCATCGGCTGTTATCTGTAACAGTGCGGATGCAGATTCTGCCATCACAGATGTACAGAATGCCAGAAATGCCGGAATTCCTACCTTTCTGGTAAATAGTGAGATAAATCAGGAAGGCACTGCTGTAGCTCAGATTTTGTCAGATGACAGCCAGGGGGTTGCAGAAGCGGCCGGGTATCTGGCGGAAACTACAGGAGGGGAGGGACTCTATGTAGAGCTGTTGGAAAAAGAAAACCGAAAGTCTCAACTACGTTCTGAGGCTTTTCACGCTGTTATTGACCGGACTAATATGGAAATGGCGGTTAGGGAAATAGCCGGAGAAACCCGAGAGGAAGGAATGAAGAAAACAGAGACTCTGTTGAAACAATATCCGGCGATTCGAGCCGTGGTCTGTGAAAATGATGAGCTGGCCTGCGGCGCTGCTGACGCAGTTGCATCGGAAAATTTGGATCATGAAGTCTATATTATCGGTTTTGGTGGGACGGATGATATGAGGAATTATATTAAGGATGGTAAATGTTTGGTAACAGTATTGCAGCAGATAGACAACATGACAAGGGACGCTGTCGGTCAGGCTGAAGAATATCTTAAAACGGGATCTACTGGACTTGAGGAGAAACAGTTGACGGATTGTGTATTGATTACGACAGATACAGCAGATAATCTGAATAATTTTGCTTATCAGAATAAGTAAATGAGACGGCGTTAATAAACTCTTTTAAAAACCAGAAAATAGTGCTATAATAACACAATATATTCGCAGGTCTATTGAAGTTTGGCTGACAAGCCATATGTAAAATGATTTATCTGGTGAAGGAAATGAAACAAAATAAAAAAGTCTCAACACAGATCAAGTTTAGTTTATGGCTGTCTATTATCATGGTAGCAGCCTTTCTTATGGTCGGATTTTCTGTCATGACCATTCGTCCGTTTTTTGGATATATGACCATAGCGGGGGCTTTTGTTTTTTTGATAGCTGCGGTGGTTCATTACGAATACTTTGAGAAGCTGGCGACAGCGGAGCTTCTTGCCGCAGGATTTGAGCAGGGGCAGATACAGAAGGATCTTCTGAAGGAGCTGCCCGTCCCCTATATTCTGACGGATGATGAAGGACTGGTCATCTGGTATAATAACAGCTTTGCTGAGATGGCCGGAGAAAAAACTGAGAAAAAGAATATCACGCAGATGTTCGCTTCCCTTTATAAGAAAGTGTTTCCGAAGCCCGGCAGTACGAAAGAGTTCTGTATTACGATGGAAGACAGAAAGTTCCGGGTGGAATGCAAAAGCGTATGTATGACGGAAGAAGAAAAAGAAAAAGGGGAGACAGATCCTGATAATGTGCTTCTCGCCTTCTATTTCTTTGACGAGACTCAGTTGATGGAATACCGGGAAGAGTCCAAGAGCAAGCGAATGGTCGCCGGTCTCATTTACATTGACAACTATGAAGAAGTTCTCGAGAACATGGAAGAAGTGCGGCAGTCTCTTCTCCTTGCGCTGGTAGAGAGAAAGGTCATACGGTACATGCAGGGACTGGACGCCATTGTCAAGAAGTTCGAGAAGGATAAGTTCCTCTTCGTTTTTGAGGAGAAGAACCTTCAGAAGCTCATGGAATCGAAGTTTTCTCTGCTGGATGAAGTACGGATGATCAACATCGGTAATGAACTGTCCATGACTTTGAGTATCAGTGTGGGAGTCAACGCGCCCACCTATGTGGACACCTACGAGAGCGCCCGGATCGCCATGGATCTGGCGCTGGGAAGAGGCGGCGATCAGGCCGTTGTAAAAGACGGGGATTCCATCTCCTATTATGGAGGAAAGACTCAGAAAGTAGAGAAAAGTACGAGAGTCAAGGCGAGAGTGAAGGCTCATGCATTGCGGGAGATCATCATGACCCATGACAAGATTTTTATTATGGGTCATAAGCTGCCGGACGCCGACGCAGTGGGAGCTGCGCTGGGAATTTACCGGCTGGCACGTACATTTGATAAGAAGACTTATATCGTCATGGATAAGGATTGCGCGGCCATACGGCCCATTGTAGAAGGGATGATTAATGACAGCGGAGCAGAAGATTTTCCGTTTATCACCAATGAGCAGGCGTTGTCTCTGAGAGACGCTTCTTCCATGCTGATCATAGTGGATGTAAACCTGCCGGCCATGACGGAGTGTCCGGAGCTGATTAAACAGATAGAAACCATTGTGGTGCTGGATCACCATCGGCAGAATAATGATACCATCAAAAAGGCGGTGGTTTCCTATGTGGAGCCGTATGCTTCTTCATCCTGCGAGATGGTGGCAGAGATTCTGCAGTACATCCCGGATAAGCCGAAGCTGCGCCCTATTGAGGCGGACGCACTGTATTCGGGTATTCTGGTAGATACCGATAATTTTGTTGTAAAAGCGGGAGTCCGGACCTTTGAGGCAGCGGCATATCTCCGCCGTGCCGGAGCAGATGTAACGAGAGTACGGAAAATGTTCCGCGAAGATATGGAGAACTGCAAGATACGTGCGGATATCATAAACCGTGCGGAGCTGTTTTATGATGAATTTGCGATCTCAACTTTTGATGGAAGAAATGTGGATGGAGCGACAGTGATCGGCGCCAAAGCGGCGAATGCGCTGCTGGATGTGCAGGGTATCCGGGGAAGCTTTGTTATCACGGAAATTTCCAGCTGTATTTATGTGAGCGCCCGTTCCATCGATGACTTAAATGTACAGATTATAATGGAGAAATTTGGCGGCGGCGGTCATCTCACAGTGGCTGCGGCACAGCTTAAAGATAAAACCATGGATGAAGTGGTCAATGATTTGAAAAATCTTCTTGCTTCAATGAAAAAAGAAGGAGATATTTAAGGAGGATTAATTTTATGAAAGTAATTTTATTAGAAGATGTGAAAGCATTAGGCAAAAAAGGAGATCTGGTAGAGGTCAACAACGGCTACGCAAGGAACTTTATCCTTCCGAAGAAGCTGGGTGTGGAAGCCACCGGCAAGAATATCAACGATCTGAAGCTGCAGAAAGCACATCAGGATAAGGTGGCTGCAGAGCAGCTTGCCGCAGCGAAAGCACTGGCAGAAGATCTTGCCGAGAAGTCTGTGGAAGTAAAAATGAAGGTGGGCGAAGGCGGAAAGACCTTTGGAGCCATCTCCACCAAGGAAATCGCGGCGGCAGCCAAAGAGCAGCTTGATATGGAGCTGGATAAAAAGAAGATTTCCGTTGACGAGCCGATTAAGAGCCTGGGAGTACACAATGTCAAGATTAAGCTTCATCCGAAGGTGACAGCGACTCTCAAGGTAAAAGTATCAGAGATGTAGGTCAGTCAGGAAATGGTTTCCTGTGGATGCGTGCGTATCCTGTAAATATGACAGATGATGATAGAGATGTGATGATATGCCGACAGTAGACGAGAATTTTATTAAACGAATACAGCCTCACAGTGAGGAGGCGGAAAAATCTGTGCTGGGTTCCATGCTCATGGACAGAGACGCCATTGTGGAGGCGGAGGATATCCTTGTTAAAGAGGATTTCTACCAGCGGCAGTATGGAATACTGTTTGAAGCCATGGTGGAGCTTTATCAGGAGGGCAAACCAGTGGATCTGATCACTCTCCAGGATAAGCTGAAGGAGAAAGATGTTCCGGAAGCTCTTTCCAGCCTGGATTTTTTCCGGGAACTGGTGGATATTGTTCCCACATCCACCAACGTGCGGCAGTACGCGCAGATTGTCCACGATAAGGCGACGCTCCGGTCCCTCATCAAGGTGACCGAGGATATCGGCAATGCCTGCTATCTGGGCAAAGAGGAGACGCCGGCTATTCTGGAGAAAACGGAGAAAGAGATTTTCGGTCTGCTGCAGAACCGGAACAGAATGTCGGATTTTGTACCTATCCAGGATATCGTGCTGAATTCCTTAAATGCCATAGAAGATGCGGCGAAGACCAGAGGACGGGTCACAGGTATAGCTACCGGGTTCACAGAGCTCGATTATAAGCTTACGGGTCTCCATCCGGCGGAACTCATACTGGTGGCGGCAAGACCGGCCATGGGTAAGACGGCATTTGTCTTGAACATTGCCCAGTATGCGGCGTTTAAGGATAATCACGCTATTGCCATGTTCAGTCTGGAGATGTCCAAAGAACAGCTTGTTACGAGATTGATGGCGTCGGAGTCAATGGTGGATTCTCAGCAGATTCGTACCGGAGATCTGAGGGATTCTGACTGGGAGAAGCTTCTGGAGGGAGCCGCTCTCATCGGCAATTCCAGACTGATCATCGATGATACGGCGTCTTCTCTGGCGGAGATTCGTTCCAAATGCCGGAAGTACAAGCAGACTTATGATATAGAAATGGTTGTCATCGACTATCTGCAGCTTATGAGCGGCAGTAATACAAGAAGGAATGAATCAAGGCAGCAGGAGATTTCTGAGATTTCCCGTGCTCTCAAGGTGCTTGCCAGAGAGCTGAATATTCCGATCATCGCCCTGTCTCAGCTTTCCCGTGCGGTGGAAGCAAGGCAGGATCACCGGCCGATGTTGTCGGATCTCCGTGAATCCGGAGCCATCGAGCAGGATGCCGATGTGGTGATGTTCCTGTACAGAGACGAGTATTATAATCCGGATACAGAAAAAAAGAATATAGCGGAAGTCATTGTGGCGAAGCAGAGAAATGGTGCCACCGGCAGTATTGAACTTGTCTGGCTGGGACAATATACGAAATTTGCAAACAAGGAGCGGATTCAGTAGAAATCCGCTCCTTTTGTCTTTTTTTAGAAGACGAATATCATTGAGAATGTAGCCTGAACCTTGCTATACTATGAATATGCCGATATTAAAAATTATAGTATGACAGGAGCGAATAAGAATATGAAGGAAAAAAGATATTCCATCTCGGAGGCGTCCAGACTTCTGGAGGTGGAGAACCACGTTCTCCGGTATTGGGAGGAGGAGCTGGAGCTTACCATTCCAAGAAACGAGCTGGGACACCGCTATTACAGAGAAGAGGAAATACAGCTTTTAAACTGTATTAAAGAATTAAAGAATAAAGGCTTTCAGCTGAAGGCAGTGAAGGAAGTGCTGCCGGATCTGGAACAGAAAAAACTCATTGACGTACATAAGCTGCTGGCCACCCAAGTAGAGCTTGAGAACATGGGCGTTGAGGAGGACAGGCCGGAGGCAGACGGCTTATCGGAAGACGGGACAGGACAGCAAAGCGTGGAAGTATCCGATGAAGAATCAGAGAGCGAAGAGTTCCGGATAGATACTTTTCAAAAAGAAGACTCAAAGAAAACCGGACACAACGGAAAGGTGGTGGCCATGAGAAAAGGGAATGATTATACGGAAAGTCATCCTGCAGCGAGGGAAGCAGCATCGGGTTCTCTCAGGAGCAACGAGGAAAAAATGCGGGAGTTTGAGTCGATCATGGGACGGATCATCGGAAAAGCGCTGCGGGAACAGGCGGAGATGATGGGGGATGTCATGAGCGACCACATCAGCAATCGGGTGATCAGAGAGCTGGATGATGTGCTTGAGGAGCAGGAGGAGCGGGAAGAGGCCCGCTATAAAAAATTAGATGAGGCGATTCGAAGTCATCAGAAAGCGAGACAGGAAATCGCGGTGTCCAAAGATGAGGGAGGACGGAAGAAAAGTCGTTTTTTCAGAAAGAACAAGAGGAAAATATAACTATCTTTAATATAAAATAAAAAACAAAAAGAGTGCCTGCAAAACAGACACTCTTTTCTATGCCCGAAGGCAACTTAATATTCCAGATTATTCCTGGCTGATAGCACCAGATGGGCAAGCACCTGCGCATGTTCCGCAGTCGATGCAGGAATCAGCGTCGATTTCGTATTTGCCGTCGCCTGCGCTGATAGCGCCAACTGGACATTCACCCTCACAAGTTCCACAGTTGATACATTCATCAGAAATTACGTATGCCATTAGTATATCCTCCTTTAGGTTTAGATTATTACAAAACTGTCTTGTTCTGTATTCCCTATTTTATACTAGATTTCCGCCAATATCAAGCGGATTTCCAAGAAAAATACTGGTAAAATTGTATTATTTTCAAACCAAAAACGAGTTCACTGCGTTTATCTCAATGCCTGTAAAAGGGAGAGAATCTTGTTGAGAAAAATTATTAATTACGATTGTGTTAAATTACAGTGAATAATTACCATAAAGGGTTGATTGAACCAGTATTATCCATTATAATAAAAAACAAGAGAAAAAATGTGTTATTAGAGATTAAAACACATTTTTTTGTTTTGTAGAAAATCTGAGAAGAGTTTAGGCGATCGAGACGGAAAATAAAAATGAAGGGGGGATTTGATGTGGAACCCTGGGGATGATAAAAAAACAGCGGGAATGATGATCAGTGCAGTGGTGATCGTATGTCTTGCGCTTATTGCTGTGATTTTTGCTTTCGTGATGCTTCAGAGGAGACATGAGAGCGAGATCTCTGCCGCGTCGGATACGGAGGGGCAGACGGAGATCACCATTGAAATAGGCAAGGCAAAAAAAGAAGAGGAAACTGCCGGAGAGGACGGAGACGAAGCAGAGGAAGATGCTGAGGACAGTACGGGAGAGAGCGAGAGTGTGTATCTGGTTAAAGGAAAAGATACCGGATCTAATCCTTACGAAAAGGCTGACCATCTGGCATATACGGACAGTGTCCGCTATACCTGGAAAGAATTGTCCTGGCTGGACTCCTATGGCCTGTGCATTACAAGAAATGAGATTTATGCCCGCCATGGCAGGATGTTCAATGATCAGGATATTCAGGACTATTTTAACCGGCAGGATTGGTATGTGGCGCAGACATCCTCCGCAGATTTCGACGAATCTGTCCTCAATGATGTGGAGCTGTATAATGTGGAATTGATTCATTCTTATGAGCTGAAGCAGGGATATTAGATATGAGTGGTGGAAATGTGCGTGGAAGTCGAATGACCAGCATGCCGGAAGAGAGGGGAATCTTAGATGGAAGAGAAAAAGAAAAAAGCAGCGGTCATATTTCCGGGCGTCGGTTATCACACGGATAAGCCGCTTCTTTATTACAGCAAGAAGCTGGCGGTGGCCGGCGGATATGAGATTCTGGAAGTCAGTTACGGAGAGCTGCCGTCCGGCATCAAAGGCAATGCAGCAAAAATGATGGAAGCCTTTGAGATGGCCAGTGCCCGGGTGGAAGAGCAGCTTCGCGACGCGGCTCTTGACAGCTTCGAGGATGTGCTGTTCATTTCCAAGAGTATCGGCACCACCGTTGCGGCGGCTTTCGCCCGGAAGTATCAGATACCTGCCGGACAGATCTACTACACGCCGGTGGAAGAATCCTTCCTTGCCATCGGTACAACGGGCATTGTGTTCCACGGCACCAGTGATCCGTGGGCAAGAACAGAAGTGATCGAAACGGAATGCGCGAAAAGAAACCTGCCCCTTTATGAGACGGCGGGAGCCAATCACTCTCTTGAGACAGGAAATGTACAGGAGGATCTGAAGAATCTGACAGAGATTATGAAGAAGACGGAAGAATATATAAAAGCACGCCAATGACATGCATTTTTAGCGCATATCATTGGCGTGCTTATTTTAAAATATTTCTGAACTGCGGCGGATTATTTGCGGGATACAAAGGCCGGAAGACCGTCTTCTCCCAGAGGGACATCTACCTTGCCCTGAATCAGAGGGCGGGCGTAGGAGATAAATTCTTCTGTCACATCAGTACCGTCAGCAGTGATCCATGAGAGAGGTACTGCTTTCTCTTTGTTGCACACTTCAGTCACGTCAACAAGACCGCATTCCATCTGATAGGAACCGGCGGTATCCTGACGGTTGAAGGAAACCATTTTGCCAGTCTCTCCTCTCAGGGCAGCCTGCACGCCGAAAGTACCGGCAGCAGCGGCTTCCTGCTGATCGGTGGCGGAAAGCATGGAGGCAGAACAACGCTGGCTTACGTTAAACTCCACGGAGCGTGCCTTTACGCCCAGACGGGAACGGACAAGATTTTCCAGATATTTTCCGCAGCCGGCAAGCATTTTATGGCCGAAAGTATCTGTGCCCACAGAACTGTCATATTCGCAGATAAATGTGCCGTCTTTGTCGTGGATACCTTCAGATACACATACAATGACGTTACAGTTCTTCTTGAGACACTGACGGACGCTGTTTAGAAACTCTTCGGTGTCAAAGGAAGTTTCCGGCAGGTAAATAAGCATCGGGTTGTCACCGGTATATTTCCGCGCCAGAGCAGCGGCGGCCGTGAGCCATCCCGCATGGCGGCCCATGATCTCCAGGATAGTAACGGATTCTTTTTCGTAAACATTAGCGTCCAGAACAATTTCACGAACGGTGGAAGCTACATATTTTGCGGCGCTGCCATATCCCGGAGTGTGATCTGTCTGCACCAGGTCGTTGTCTATGGTCTTTGGCTGACCGATAATGCGGATATCGCTTCCGACGGATGCGGCGTAACGGGAAAGCTTGCTCACGGTATCCATGGAATCATTTCCGCCGATGTACTGAAAATAACCGATATTCATTTCTTTGAACTTCTCAAAAAGCTTCGGGTAAACCGGATCATCCAGAGATTCCGGAAGCTTATAGCGGCAGGAGCCCAGATAAGCGCCCGGCGTATATAAAAGGGCGTCAAGTTTGTCTCCTGGCAGAATCTCGTCGAAATCGAGGATCGTATCATTTAAAAAGCCTTCGATGCCATTGACCATGCCGTAAACATGGCTGATTGCTTCAGGATGACGGCGGGCTTCCGAGACAACGCCGTAAAGGCTGCTGTTGATAACTGCCGTAGGACCGCCGGATTGACCGACAATAAGGATTTTTTCTGACATAGTGTACCTCCTAATTATGAATCAAATGCCATATGATTCTTACATCAATAATAAGCATTGGTTAAAAAAGATAGTATTATTATACTATATGAAAAGGAGACTGTCTATTTAAAGGGAGAGAAAGAAAATATTTTATAAATACAATAAAAAATTACGATTTTTTTACGATTTGACCACAGACCGGACACAGTTTTTATGTAAAATAACTTACCTTTGAAATCAATTTCCGCTTCCGGGATTAATATTAAGGTGAAATATACGAAAGAAAGGCGGGGGGACAGCCCCGGGCATAAACAAAGATGAAACCTGCATTTATTTGTATCGGATTCCAGAAATGTGGAACCACTTCTTTGTATGATATCCTGCGGCAGCATGAAGGTATCTGTCTGACGGAGGGGGTCAAGGAACCCATGTTTTACAGGGTTCCATTATTTCGTTTCTTCCTTGGAGAAAAATGGTATGAAAAAAGATATTTTGGGCATGTCCGGCCAGAGGACGGGAGGATGGCCGGAGAAGTGAATGCCGGACTGGGTTTTCAGGGCTGTGCAGCTAAGATCGGGAAGGATTTTCCGGGGGAGACCCGTTTGATTTTTCTCATGCGCGATCCGGCTGACCGGTGCTATTCTGCTTACAAATATTTTCTTGCTCTGGGATTTCTCCCGTGCCGGACGGTAAGGGATGACAAAAAAAGAGGGCATGCGGCAGCATTTGACCGATATGTGAATAGCATTTTACACAGCCGGTTTCACCGGAAGGGCATTATGATCCGGAGACTGAAATACCTCTGTTTTTCCCAGGGAAATTATGCCTGCTGTATTGAAGAATATCTTAAATATTTCCCGAAAGAAAATATGAAGTTCGTTTTCTTTGAGGAATTGATCGAGGATGAACAGAGAGTTGCGGAAGATATTCTGGATTTTATCCGGGTTGAGAAGAATTCCGGAATCAATTATAATATCAAGAGTAATGAGAGTGTGTTCTGCGCTGTTTCACCCCTGCGAAGCAAAGTCATATATCTTTTTCAGGGCGTCTATCATATTTTGATAGATTTCCTGCATCTGGGCAGATTCCCTAAGGTACGTCATGTCCTGCGCAAGTTCTTCCGGTGGATTCAAAATATGTGCATTCAACGGGACGCGGACCGTTCCAAAATGTTTCCGCAGACCCGGCGCATTCTTAACCGCTATTATCAGGACGAGATTGCCCGGCTGGAAGAGCTGATCGGACGCAAAGTGCCGGAAAGCTGGGGGAGAACGGCGTAGTGCGCGCCTGTATCACAAAAGATTTACTTGAAAACCCTCTGATAAAGAGTTATAATAACTAAAGAAATGAAAAACGGTCTTCAGGGCGGGGTGCAAGTCCCCACCGGCGGTAATCACAGAGAAGTGCGAGCCCGCGAGCCGAAAGGCAGGATTCCGGTGAGATTCCGGAGCCGACGGTATAGTCCGGATGGTAGAAGATGTTTATATTTGTATGCGTGTATTTTATTTACGTGTATTTATATGGCGGTGATAAGCCCTGAGATTAGTCGCAGTGAGCGGCTGGTTTCAGGGCTTTTTGTATTTAAAATATTTCTTTCTGGAATCTTTCCAGGATTCTTATCGTAAACGACCCTGCAGTCATCCGGCAGAATCTGCCAATATTCCTGTTCCTGAAGCTCCGATCATACATTTTCTGATATATATTGCGGAAAGGAGAAGAAGTCAATATGAACGGCATTGAGAAATCAGATGCGGCCGGGCCATATCCGGATGAGCAATATATGCGAAGAGCCATAGAGCTGGCGAAGCGCGGCAGCGGCCATGTGAATCCAAATCCGCTGGTGGGAGCGGTGATTGTCCGGGACGGAGAGATTCTCGGAGAAGGCTGGCACGAAGAATATGGAGAGCTCCATGCGGAGCGAAATGCCATTGCCCATGCCAGAGCGGCCGGGCACCGTCTGGAAGGCAGCACCATCTATGTGACCCTGGAGCCCTGCTGCCATTATGGAAAGACGCCGCCCTGCACGGAGGCGATTATCGAGGAAGGAATCACGACGGTGGTAGTCGGTTCGGATGATCCCAATCCCCTGGTGGCAGGCAGAGGATTTCGGATCTTGAGGGAGCACGGCATTACGGTGATACCACATTTTCTGAAAGAAGAATGTGACGCTGTCAACGAGGTGTTCTTCCATTACATCAGCACTGGGCGCCCCTATGTGGCCATGAAATATGCCATGACACTGGATGGGAAGATTGCCTGCCGGACGGGAGATTCCCGATGGGTGACCGGAGAGGAAGCCAGAAATCATGTACACAGACTGCGCAATCATTTTAAAGGAATCATGGCTGGTATCGGAACGGTGCTGGCGGATGATCCTATGCTGAACTGCCGCATGAAAGGAGGCAGAGATCCGGTGAGGATTATCTGTGACAGTCATCTGCGGATTCCTCTGGAATCCAGACTGGTGCAGACCGCGCGGGAACAGCCTGTCATTGTGGCGTGTCTTCCCGGAGAGAACCGGACAAAAGCAAAGCAGCTTGAGAAAAAAGGGGTGACGGTCTGGGAGATACCTCCGGAAACGGAAGCAGAGCCGCACCGGAACATGATAGATTTGAGTTGTCTCATGCAGAAGCTGGGTGAAAATAAAATCGACGGTATTTTGCTGGAAGGCGGCGGCACGCTCAACGAGAGCGCTCTTCAGTCCGGGATTGTATCTAAGGTTTATTGTTATCTGGCGCCCAAAATATTTGGCGGTGCGGACGCGAAAACTCCGGTGGAAGGCCGCGGCGCGGCGCTGGCAAAGGACGCCTGGATGCTTGAACGGTGCGGGCAGCGACAGTTTGGAGAGGATATTCTGCTGGAATACAGGGTAGTGCGCTAGAAAAACGGGAAAGGAGATAATACAGAGATGTTTACAGGTATTATCGAGGAAATAGGAGTGATAAGAAGTATCAGGATGGGGGCTCATTCCGCCGTCATCACCATTCAGGCAGATAAGGTGATGGAAGATATCCATGTGGGCGACAGTATTGCAGCCAATGGAGTATGTCTGACAGTCACATCGTTTGACAGGAACAGCTATGATGTGGATGTGATGCATGAGACACTGCGGAGGACCAGCCTGGGGAAAATGAAAAGCGGAAGCCGGGTGAATCTGGAGAGGGCTATGGCGGCGGACGGAAGGTTTGGAGGCCATATGGTGGCGGGCCATGTGGATGCTCCGGGTACTATTGCATCCATGGAAAAAGATGACAATGCTATATGGATAACGGTTCGGACGCCGCCGGACATCCTGAAATATATCGTAGAAAAAGGCTCCATTGCGATTGACGGTATCAGTCTCACAGTGGCGCGGGTGGATGATAAGAGCTTTGCAGTGTCAGTGATTCCTCACACGGGAGCCAGTACTACTCTTCTTGAAAAGAAACCCGGGGATATGGTTAATCTGGAAACGGACATGATAGGCAAATATGTGGAAAAGCTTCTGGGTTTGAATAGGGAAGAGGAAAAGCCGCAGTCGGGTATCACGGAGGAGTTTTTGAGAAGCCATGGATTCTGACGGTAAAGCATAACTCAAAGGATCATACATCACAAAAAGACGAGGAGAATGAAAAATGAATGAATTTCGATGCAATACTATAGAGGAGGCTCTGGAAGATTTTAAACAGGGCAAAATGGTCATCGTTGTGGATGACGGTGATGTGGAAAATGACGGTGCGCTTGTGGTGGCAGGCCAGTTTGCCACGCCAGAAGCAGTGAATTTTATGCTAAGTCATGGAAAAGGAATCATGACCATGCCGGTTTCTGAAGATGTGGCAAGGAAAATCGGTGTGGAGGAACAGATTTGGGAGAACCGGGAGTTATCCCGTTCTGTTTCTACAGTGACCATTGACAGTGTACATGCGGCGAGCGGCGCTTCGGCGGCGGATCGTTCTCTGACTGTGATGACCGCAGCGGCGGAGACGGCGGGACCGGAGAAGTTCAGACGGCCGGGGACCATAGTGCCTAAGGTGGCGCTGCAGGGAGGCGTGCTGAAACGTACAGGTTTTACAGAAGCGGCGGTGGATCTGGCACAGATGGCAGGATTGAGGCCGGTGGGATTGCGCTGTGGAATCCTTGATGAAGAAGGGGCGGTGGCAAAAGTACCAAAGCTGCTGAAGTTTGCGGAGAAATATGACCTCAAAATCATAACCATAGCGGATATGATTCAGTATCGCCGGCGGACTGAAAGTTTTGTAAGCTGTGAGGCTGAGGCAGATTTTCCGACTCATTACGGTCATTTTCGGATTTTTGGTTATGTGAACAAATTAAACGGGGAACATCATGTGGCCATCGTGAAAGGAAATGTGGACGACGGCGGGCCGGTGCTCTGCCGGGTACACTCAGAATGTCTGACCGGGGACGCGCTCGGTTCGAGACGCTGCGACTGCGGCCAGCAGTACGCGGCTGCTATGAGGATGATCGAGAAAGAAGGACGCGGAGTACTTCTTTATATGAGACAGGAAGGCCGGGGTATTGGATTGATAAACAAGCTAAAAGCTTATGAGCTGCAGGATCAGGGTATGGATACAGTGGAGGCCAATATTGCTCTGGGATTTCCGGAGGACCTGCGGGACTATGGCATCGGTGCACAGATTCTCGCAGACCTGGGCGTTAAGAAACTTCGTCTCATGACCAATAATCCGGCAAAGGTAGTGGGACTGTCCGGGTACGGCATAGAAATCGTGGAGCGGGTGCCAATCATCATTGAGGCAAATGAAGATGACTTCTTCTACCTGAAAACCAAGCAGGAGAAGATGGGACATTACACAAAATATTAAAAAACATTTCATGGATAAGAACAGGAGGAAATATCATGAGAGTAAACGTATTTGAAGGAAAAGTAGTAGGCGGAGAAGAGAGAGTGGGAATAGTGTGCGCGAGATTCAATGAGTTTATCGTTTCCAAGCTTTTGAGCGGCGCCATTGACGGCCTTGTCCGCCACGGTATGAAAGAAGAAAATATTGATGTGGCGTGGGTACCGGGAGCATTCGAGATTCCGCTGATCTGTGAAAAGATGGCGAATTCAGGAAAATATGACGCGGTCATCGCTCTCGGTACGGTTATCCGCGGCGCCACCAGCCACTATGATTATGTGTGCAGCGAGGTTTCCAAAGGCGTGGCGCAGGTGGGACTTCAGTCCGGCATTCCGGTATTATTCGGTATCGTCACCACGGAAAACATCGAGCAGGCCATTGAGCGCGCCGGCACAAAGGCGGGCAACAAGGGGTATGATTGCGCGCTTGGCGCTATTGAAATGATCAACCTCATCAAGGAGATTGAAAAATAATAACTATTGAATTTTTTGATTCCGTGTATTATACTGAGTAAAGTACCCGATAAACAAACAGGATTTTTAAAGTAATACAGGAGGAATAGATCATGGCAGCTCAGGTTGTTACAAAGAATACATTAATCGGAGAGATGCTCCAGATGGATATGGGGATTGCCGCTATTTTAATGGCAGCAGGAATGCACTGTGTTGGATGCCCGTCTTCCGCTATGGAGAGTCTGGAAGAAGCATGCATGGTGCACGGTATGGACGCAGATCAGGTGCTTGGCCGCATTAATGACTATCTGGCAAATAAAAATAAATAAAAAGCAGATACAGCAATGAACGGTGCAGCCGGAAAGATGTCACGATGCTTCAGATATCGCCCGGCTGCGCCTTCTTTTTATGTCAGAAATACCGTTTTTACGTCGTAAATACCAGAAAAGCACAGCTTCGAAAAAAACAAAGCTGTGCTTTTTGTATCGTAATATTTATTTGGCCGATGTATATTTAATTAAGCTGGTTCAGTGTTTCCAGAGCATTTTCCCGGAATACAGACTGAAAATGTTCCTCAAAATAGGAAAGTGTAGAGTATGACGTGTTCAGAACAGTACCATAATCAGAAGCAATGGTACAGGCTCTCTTGAAAATGTCATGTTCACACTGGTTTTTTATCAGAAACAGGTAGTAGGTCTGGCTGGCGGCGTCTTTGTACAGACGACTCTCACCGGTGTAAAATGGGGTGAGGAACGCGCTCAGATGTGTGATGGTATCCAGATCAGAAAAGGTGTAGATCTGAAGGTTATGTTTCTTCCTGGATGCCTCCTGTTTCTTTCTCAGAACTTCCTTTTTTGCCTGGGCAATAGCCTGAGTGAACGGAGCGATCAAATCGAGCGCATCATCGGCGGCCTGCCTTCCATCGTCTTTATCGGATGAAGTTTCGAAAGGAAGATCTTCGTCCGAACTGCTGCTGAAAGAAACAGATTCCTCTTCGTAGGAATCAGTGTCAGCAAGATCTTCATCAAAAACATCGGAAGAATAATCTTCGTCAAAATCATCTTCATCAAATGGACTGGAAAATCTGGAGAAACGGGTATCCAGTTCATCCGGATCCTCCACTTTGGTGACCACAAGTACCAGGCATTCATTGGAAATCGGAATGGCCTCAATCATGAGAGGAATATTATCCGCCTCAAAGCCAAGCTCAATGGAAGCCTGCTGAATCATATCACGAAACAGTGCTCTGGCTTTGGCAGAACCGTAAGCCAGTTCGGAAAGCCGCAGCTCCCGTTTATCTAAGTCAGATTTATTTAATGTACATCGTATCTGATTATCATTCAATTTTTCTAATTTCATGAATTCACTTCCTTTTTGATAAAGTCATATCAGGATATTATATATGGAGAGTTCTGTCCCATGGAAAATATGGGACAAGAATATGTGGTGTGTATAGTATAAACATTATTCTGAAAACTGTAAAGTGTTAAAATCACCCACATATCTGTAAACGGGCATGTTTTCACAAGGAATTCACAAAATTTATTGTAAAACAATAAAAAATATAGTAATATGATATACGAAGCCGGTTATCATAAGCCAGAAGCAGACATGAACTGATCTCGAGATGCATCAGGAATACAAATATTGCATAATCCCCATGGCAATAGCGAAAGCAGCCTTTTCCTGCATGTTCTCATCCGCAATCATCTCGGCTTCAGAGGGATTGGAGAGAAAGCAGATCTCTGCGATTACTGTGGGAACAGTGTTGTCCCGCAGCAGGTAGTAATCGGAATTAGATTTGATTTCTCTCTTATTTTCCTCTCCTGTCAGATACAGAGTCTGTGCCTGTATAAGAGAGGCGAGACGCTGACTTTCTTCGCTGGAAGTCTGGTAGAAGACCTGCGCGCCGTGCTGAGTACTGTCAGGAAAACTGTTCTGATGGATACTCACCGCACAATTGGGGGAGGATTCCGTGATGATGGATTTTCGGTTTTTCAGATCGCTGGCTTTTTTATTGGAGACGGCGTCATCCTCAAGGCTGCAGTCCGTTTCTCTTGTCATGACCACGTGAATGCCGTTTTGTTCCAGAATGGTTCGGCATTTGAGGGCAATGGACAGATTAATGTCCTTTTCCTGAATGCCGGAAGCACTGACCTTTCCCGGGTCTTCCCCGCCGTGGGGCGGGTGCCGGAAGCGCGGATGATCATCCGGAATATGCCTTGCCCTGACGCGTCAACATATAAAAGGGGGAGGCTGAATCGCCTCCCATCCCTGAAGTAGTTATTCTGATTCCTGAATAGCGTCGTAACCGGTTTCCTTCGTACGGATTTTTAATGCGGAGCGGATTTCATAGGTGAAGATTTTGCCATCTCCGATCTCTCCGGTGTAGGCTGCTTTCTGGATAGCGTCCACGGTTTTTTCCGCCCATTCCTCCGAGGAAACAGCAATTTCGAATTTTACCTTTGGCTGCATCTGCATATCCACTTCCATGCCCCGCACGATTTCCTGATATCCTCTCTGGATGCCGCATCCCATGACCTGATATACGGTCAGTCCGTTGACATTGAGGTCATCCAGCGCTTTTTTTACATCTTCAAATTTTTCTTCTCTTATATATGCTTCAATTTTAAACATCATTTTTCTTCCCACCTTACTGATCTAATCCGTTAAAGCTTGGATATGCGCTTTCTCCATGCTGCGTGATATCCAGTCCAATCTGTTCCTCTTTTACTGTGACGCGGAGAGGAGTAAATATTTTTACAACAGCCACGCAGATGAGCGTTCCAACAATAGCCACAGCGATGGTGACGACGATACCGATGAGCTGGGCGGCAAAGAGATGAAAATCACCGAATACCAGACCGTCCCACTGGGCGACGCTGTTGATGGAGGACTGACCGAACAGACCTGTCGCGATGCCGCCCCAGATACCGCCGATGCCGTGACATCCAAAGGCGTCGAGCGCGTCATCAATTTTCAGTTTCTTTTTCACAAGAGCTACGCCAAAGTAGCAGATCGGACTTACCAGAAGACCGATGATAAATGAAGCCCAGATTGGAACAAATCCGGCTCCCGGCGTGATGGCGACGAGACCGACGACAAGGCCGGTGGAAGCGCCGACCAGCGTAGGTTTGCCGGTCTTGATGACGTCAATGGCCATCCAGGCAAGAAGCGCGGCAGCTGCGGAGATGGCGGAGGTCATAAATGCGTGTGCAGCCAATCCGTCTGCTTTTAACGCGCTTCCTGCGTTGAAGCCGAACCATCCGAACCAGAGGAGAGAAGCGCCAAGGGCTACAAATGGAATATTGTGAATACGGTAGGTGGTGTGTTCGTACCCTCTTCTTCTGCCAAGAATGATAGCGAGGACAAGGGCGCTGACACCGGAGCTGATATGTACAACATTACCGCCCGCAAAGTCTACAGAACCGATGGATGCAAGAAATCCGCCGGAGCCCCATACCATGTGAGCCATTGGATAATAAACAATGATGGACCAGAGGGCGATAAAGAAAAATAACGCTTTAAATTTCATACGTCCCACCAGAGATCCCGTAATGAGGGCCGGGGTAATCATGGCGAACATCATCTGGAACATACAAAAAACCAGGTGCGGCAAAGAATCGGAATATGGACCCACATCCATTCCAACGCCATTTAATCCGAACCATCGCAGATCACCGATGATTCCGCCGTGATTTCCGCCAAAGGCCAGGGAATAGCCAAATAAAGCCCACATCACAACGGAAAGTCCCATAATAGCAACGCAGGCCATCATGGTATTTACAACATTTTTTCTCCGTACCAGACCGCCGTAGAAAAACGCCAGTCCCGGAGTCATTAAAAATACAAAAGCTGCACAGATCATTACAAAAGCTGTATCTCCTGAATTCATATCTTATCTCATCCTTTCCTTCTTCAAAATGCCGGCTTAAATGATTGTTTCAGACTGTTTTCATGAAAAAAAGGCGTCTGCAGTATGAGTAATACTGTAAACGCCTTTGTCTTGTAATGCAGTCTAGCACAGTTCCAATTTTTGCACAAGTAAAAAAAATATAGTATTTTTTTAAAAAATTCTGCAATAATAAACAATATTATGGTGCTGAGAAAAAATACACTTAATTTGTTATTGTAATTCGGACGATTTACTTAAGATATGTATGTCATCAGTCCGTTTTACAAAATACTGCCCGGGGAAAAAAGAAGCGCCTCCCGGGAAATTGTAACAGATATGAATGCGGCGGTTTTCGTAAACAGTAATTTTAGCAATCAACGCTGACAGCAATGCCCGGTCCAGGTAGGAGACTGGTCTGGCTGCCGGTTTTTCATTTAATAAAGGAGATTGCCGGACTTTTTTCCAAAAATCAGCACGTCGGTTTGTGAGTTCTTCCTGTTTAGAACGGCAGAATTGTTCCTTCCGGTGGTATTTTTCCCGGCAGACCAGAAATTCTTCCCGGGAGAGTAGTCCTGATTTGTAATCTTCATAAGAAGTAAGAAAAATGTCCCGCGCCCTTTTCCGTTCATTTTCCATGAGCTGCAGCTCGGATTCGATGCCCGGCTGGTCAAAAAACTGTTCCGCCTGTTGCCATACCAGCCCGGACAGCTTTTCGCAGCGGGACAGAAGAAGGTTCAGATCGTTAAGGACCGCCTGTTCCAACGCCCGGGCGGGAATGGTATGCGGGGTGCAGAAATGTCTCCCATGCCGCTTGCAGGTACCGCAGGTGAAAGAATATTCCGGACTGCCGTCGGCGTGCCGCCAGATTGTTTTTACCATGGGACGCCCGCAGCCGCCGCAAAAGAGGAGACCTGCAAAGAGATGACGTGCCGGAACGTACGCTCCGGCCGGGGAGCGGACGTTGCTTTTCAGGAGTTTCTGAGTTCGCCGCCACGTTTCTTCATCTATGATGGCCTCGTGAGTTCCCCTGACTACGATCCAGCGTTCCCGCCCGAGCATTTGCTGTCTGCCCCGCAGCTTTTGTTCTCTCGTGCCCTGTACCATATTTCCCACATATATTTCTTTATGTAAGATGTGATTAATGGTAGAATAAGACCAGAGGGAACCGCAGCCGGCTCCGGGATTGGCATAGCGGAGTCCTGACGCCCGTTTATAGGCGGAAGGACAGAGGACGCCCTCGCTATTTAAAAGCCGGGCAATCTGCTGTTTGCCGAAACCCTGCAGATAGAGAGAGAAGATCCGCCGGACGACGGAGGCGGCGTACTCGTCGATGATCAGCTTGTTTTTATCTGTGGGCGATTTCCGGTAGCCATAGCTGGCAAAGGCTCCGATAAACTCTCCGCACTGCCGTTTGGTCTGCAGGGCGGAATGAACCTTGCCGGATATATCGCGCGCGTATTGCTCGTTAAAAATGTTTTTAATGGGAAGAAGCATATCATAGGGCTGCCGCAGGCTGTCTATATGGTCGGAGACGGAGATGAAACGAATTCCTTTCTCTGGAAAATATCGTTCAAGATATCGCCCGCTCTCGATGTAGTCTCTGCCAAAACGAGATAAATCTTTGACAATGACACAGGTGATTTTTTTGTTTTCAATGTCTGCGAGCATCCTCCGAAAGGCGGGACGCTGAAAAGTGACGCCCGAATATCCGTCGTCGATATACATATTATATAGAAGAAGCTCCTCTTTTTTCTCAATAAAACCGGTGAGAAGCTTTTTCTGATTGGCGACGCTGTCGCTTTCTTCCCGGTCGCCGTCCTCACGGGAAAGGCGGATATAAGCGGCGGTATAAAAAAGATCCGGCATATTTTTACCTTCTTTTTCTTTTATAGTGTTAAAGGGTACAAGTGATATAAACTTACAGCAGATGCAGGGATTTTTATGGAGGAGCGGCGGATAACTGCCGCAGATGCGCCCGGATAATCTGGATAAGCGCTTCATCTTCTGTGATGGAGGAGAGAAAATCCCTCTCCACAGTGATGAAGGGAGACTGTTTTATCCTGCCGGGCAATGAGTCTTTTTCTGACTTTTCGGATGGCAGATTGAATGAAGCATTGTATGGAGAAATGTTTCGGGGGGTGTTTTGTGGCATAAAGGGCCCTCCTGATCGAGCGATATTTCTGTTCCTGTAACAAATATACGCGGAGTGCCTGTCTTATATGAACAGGGCGCCGGGAACGTGTCCCGCGCGCTTCATCCGCACATCTGACACCCGCCGTGCCCCGGGTCCAGGACGACGGTGAAAATGCCGGAGGTTTTAAAAATCGGGGAAGTTCTGGTCATGTCAGCAAAAACAAGGGCGGACAAAAACAGAAAAAGAAAGAAAAGAGAGAGATTTCGGGGAGAAAGTTTGTGAAAATAGAAATTTATCATAAAAACAATCCTGAAATGAGGTACGATTATTAGTATGCTTCTACAAAGCAAAGAAGAAGCAGCAATACAAAAACGTTAATAATATGACAAATGTAACAAAAAATAAGACATGTTTTTTGACTTTCTGCATAAAGCATGTTACACTAGCAAAAGCCAAAGACGGGCTGAATGACAGAGGTGACTGCAATGAAAACAAAATTGGTGAAGATGGATGCTTTGAAGGAGGCAGGTGAGATTATTCGTGCCGGGGGGCTGGTGGCGTTTCCTACCGAGACGGTATACGGTCTTGGTGCGGACGCCATGAACAGTGAAGCGGCAGCAAAGATTTATGCGGCGAAAGGACGGCCTTCTGATAATCCGCTCATTGTTCACATAGCGGACATGGAGCAGGTAGATCTGGTGGCGGAAAATGTGCCGGATCAGGCAAGGAAGATTATGGAGGCTTTCTGGCCCGGCCCGCTGACCGTGATTCTCAATAAAAAAGAAACAGTTCCGGACGGTACCACAGGGGGGCTTAAGACGGTGGCAGTGCGCATGCCTTCTCATCCCGGCGCAAGAGCATTGATTCGGGAGAGCCGGCGCGTGATCGCCGCTCCAAGTGCCAATACTTCCGGGCGGCCGAGCCCGACGACAGCCGGTCACGTGATGGAGGACATGAATGGCAAGATTCCGATGATTTTAGACGGAGGGCCGGTGGGAATCGGTATCGAATCTACAATTGTGGATATGACGGGAGAGGTTCCTATGATACTTCGTCCCGGATATATCACAAAGGCCATGCTTGAGTCAGTGATCGGTACTGTACAGATAGATCCGGCGGTATCCGGCAGAACAATGCCGGAGCATGTGGTGGCAAAAGCGCCAGGCATGAAGTATCGCCATTATGCACCGAAAGGAAAACTTATTCTGGTGGAAGGAGAACCGGATAAAGTGATAGCGGAGATTAACCGCCGGGCGCAGGAAAAAGAGCAGGAGGGCTTCCGGGTGGGCATTATCGGAACCGATGAGTCCATCGGACAGTATTGCACCGGAATCCGCAGGAGCATTGGAAGCCGGGAACATCCGGATTCGGTTGCGGCTAATTTATACAGTATACTCAGGGAATGCGATACGCTGGCACTGGATTATATTTATTCGGAAAGTTTTTTTGAGAAGGGTCTTGGAAATGCTATTATGAACCGGATGCTCAAAGCAGCCGGATATCATCTGATCACAGTATAGGAGGTGGGGGTTTGGGATATCGTAAGATTGTTATAATCGGAGAGAATAATCTTTGCCGGAGTTTTATGGCGGAAGTGACGCTGAAGGGACTCATAAAAAAGAAAAATATTACGGATATTGAAGTGATTTCCAGAGGTCTGGTCGTTCTGTTTTCCGAGCCGGTTTCGCCTATGGCGGTTGAGATTCTCGGGCAGCATGGCTATGAGATCGATCAGTTCCGTTCCGCGCAGCTCACAGAAGAAGATCTGGAATCTTCGGATTTGGCGCTGACCATGACGGAAGCACAGGCAGAGCAGGTGCGAAACGGCTTCCAGGCGCAGACAACCTGTATGTCCGTGGGTACTTTTATCGATATAGAGGAGGAAGTGCCGGAGGTCACAGAAGATACGCCGGAAGCATTTGAGAAATGCTTTCAGTCCATCGAATCACTCATGGAGGCGGTGGCAGACCGGGTGATCGGAGAGCTGCTCCCATGAAAAGGAGGAAGAATCGCAATGTATTCCGCATGCTGCCGCTTATCAGCCAGCTCGGGATCTGTATGCTCACCTGCATTTTCATCTGTGTTTTTCTGGGTAGTTTTCTGGCCCGGGAATTACATCAGGAGCTGCTTTTTCCACTGATGCTGGTGCTTGGTATTCTGGCTGGGATGCGTTCCTGTTACAAAATGATACAAGTATTTTATAAAGAAAAGGAATCAGATCATCATGAAACGGATAAAATGGATAAGGGAAACCAATGAGACGCTGCTTGATTTAATCTTTGGCTGCCTGATCTGGAGTCTGCTGGCGGAGATCGTGGGACTGTTTATTGTCAGTGACAAGCTCAGTTACACCATCGGTATAGTGCTGGGAACGGCAGTTGCCGTGAGTATGAGCGTCAGCATGGAAAAAGGACTGGAAAAATGTCTTCATATGAGCCAGACAAAGGGACAGTGGAGTATGACGATACGGAGCATTCTCCGGTGGCTTATTATGCTGGCAGTCGTTTATGCAGGCCTGCGTTTTGAGGCCATCAGCTTTCCGGGAGTGATTCTCGGTATTATTGGATTAAAGATTGCAGCCCTTCTGCATATGTACACGAACACATACGTCACAAAAAAACTAAGAGGGGAAGGAAGGTGAATCAATGGGAGGAATATCTGCCGGCACCTCTGCGGGAGCCATGCTTTTGAGCAGCGGCGCCGATGTGGATTTTTTCATCCACAGCTACTATGAGTTTGAGCTTTTTGGACAGACTCTGTCTATCAATACAACTATGATCTCCACGGTCATTGTTTGTCTGATCTTATTGGGGCTGATTCTTTTTGCCAGACATGAGATCACGAAAGATTATGATGAACCGAATGCCGTACAAAATGCGGTGGAGATGCTGGTAGAGACCATGGATGCCATGGTGGAATCCAGTATGGGCGCCCATGCGCCAAAATACAGGAATTATGTCATTACCCTGATGGCATTCATTTTTCTGTCAAATATTTCAGGGGTATTCGGGCTCCGGGCGCCTACGGCGGACTTTGGGACAACCTTTGCTCTGGCGCTCATCACCTTTGTGATGATCGAGTATGCATGGATCAAGAGTAACGGCATCCGGTTTGTCAAAGATTTGTTCGAGCCGTTCCCGATCTTTTTCCCGGTTAACGTCATCAGCGAGTTTGCCACGCCGGTGTCCATGTCCCTGCGTCTTTTTGGAAATGTACTGGCGGGAACAATCATGATCAGTCTCTGGTATACGTTGCTGCCATGGTTTATGAAGCTGGGGATTCCATCATTTCTGCATGTTTACTTCGATCTGTTCTCCGGAGCGATTCAGACATACGTGTTCGGAATGCTGACCATGACGTTTATTACAGATAAGTACGCGGATTAATTATTTTTTGTGGATGAAAAGTTTAATATTTAGAAGGAGGATTTTACTATGATGTCACAGATTACAAACGAAGGTTTAGTATTAGCATGTTCCGCTATCGGAGCGGGTCTTGCCCTGATCGCAGGTATCGGGCCTGGTATCGGCCAGGGAATCGCCGCCGGATACGGAGCATCCGCCGTGGGACGTAATCCGGGCGCAAAGGGAGATATTATGTCCACCATGCTTCTGGGACAGGCTGTTGCCGAGACGACAGGTCTTTATGGTCTCGTTATCGGTCTCATCCTGCTGTATGCGAACCCGCTGATTGGAAGATTATAATCGTATGATGATGAGACAGCGGAAAGGAGGCATGAGGTGCTATTATCACTGGATGACCGTATATTCGGTCTGGATGCGCAGCTTATTTTCCAGCTCATTTTTATGGGAATCGCCATCTTTCTTTTATTCCTGGCTGCCAGCTATCTGCTGCTGGACCCGGTGAGGAAGAAGTTAAATGACCGGAAAGAACGGGTGATGCAGGAACAGCGGGAGGCTCTGGAGAACAGGGAGGCCGCCGTGCGCATGCGGGAAGAATATGACGGTAAGTTAAAAGAGATTGATAAAGTTGCGGAACAGATTCTGAGCGACTCAAGAAAAAAAGCGATGCAGAGAGAGAACGAGATCATCGTGAACGCCAAGGAGGAAGCGGGGCGGATCATCGCCGGCGCCCGTCAGGAGGCGGAGCTTGAACAAAAGCGGGTCAACGATGAGGTAAAGCAGGAGATTATCTCTGTGGCGTCCCTGCTTTCGGAAAAGCTCGTGGCGTCGTCGCTGGATGAAAAGAAACAAAATGAGCTCATAGAGCAGACGCTGAAAGAGATAGGTGATGACACATGGCGAAAAGGGTGAGCAGTATTTATGGTGACGCGCTGTTTACTCTGGCGCTGGAGGAAAATACCGTGGACCAGTTCGCGGAGGAGATTGCGGCGGCACGGGATGTTTTTCTGGCAAATGGAGAGCTCATGCGTCTTTTGAATCATCCTGAAATTGTGAAGGAAGAGAAAATTACCCTGGTGGAGAATGCTTTTCAGGGACATGTATCTGAGGAAGTAATGGGGTTTTTGCATATCATCATACAAAAAGACCGTCACAATGATATTTTGTCTATTTTTGAGGATTTTCTTCAAAGGGTAAAACGCCACAGAAAAATTGGAACAGCCAGCGTGACCTCCGCCGTAGAGCTTAGCGGCGAGCAGAAGAAGGCGGTGGAGAAGCGTCTTCTGGAGGTGACCGATTACATTTCTTTTGAGATTGCATATATTGTGAAGCCGGAGATTATCGGCGGGCTTATCATCCGTCTGGACGACCGGGTGGTGGACAGCAGCCTGAAAACGCAGATTGACACGCTGAGCCGGCAGCTTTCCCGGATTCAGTTATCATAAAACAAAGAAGAAAGAAGGTGCAGGGAGTTTTGATAAAAATCAGACCGGAGGAAATCAGTTCCGTTATCCGGGAGCAGATAAAAAATTATGTGACTAAGCTGGAAACCGCTGATGTGGGAACGGTTATCCAGGTGGCTGACGGTGTGGCCCGGATTTATGGCCTTGAAAAAGCCATGCAGGGTGAGCTTCTGGAATTTCCCGGAGAAGTATACGGCATGGTGATGAATCTGGAAGAAGATAATGTGGGAGCCGTGCTTCTTGGGGATTACAGAAATGTCAATGAAGGAGATACCGTCAAGACTACGGGGCGCGTCATAGAGGTTCCTGTAGGAGACGCTCTGACCGGCAGGGTGGTTAATGCTCTTGGACAGCCGATCGATGGGAAAGGTCCGGTGGAGACGAAACAGTTCCGCCCGGTGGAACGGGTGGCTCACGGCGTCATTGACCGTCAGCCGGTGGATACGCCGGTGCAGACCGGAATTAAGGCTATTGATTCCATGGTGCCTATTGGAAGAGGGCAGAGAGAGCTGATTATCGGAGACCGTCAGACGGGAAAAACGGCCATTGCCATTGATACGATCATCAATCAGAAAGGGCAGAACATGCACTGTATCTATGTGGCTATCGGCCAGAAAGCGTCCACAGTGGCGGGTATTGTGAAAACTCTGGAAGAGTACGGCGCCATGGATTACACTACCATAGTGGCTTCCACAGCCAGTGAGCTGGCGCCGCTTCAGTATATTGCCCCTTATGCCGGATGTGCCATAGGAGAAGAATGGATGGAACGGGGAGAAGACGTGCTGGTAATTTATGACGATCTGAGCAAGCACGCGACGGCCTATCGTACATTATCTTTGCTGCTTCGCCGGCCTCCGGGAAGAGAGGCTTATCCGGGAGACGTGTTCTATCTTCATTCGAGACTCCTGGAGCGGGCGTCCCGGCTGTCGGAAGAGTTTGGAGGCGGTTCCCTCACGGCGATTCCGATCATTGAGACCCAGGCGGGAGACGTATCCGCCTACATTCCGACCAACGTGATCTCCATCACGGACGGACAGATTTATCTTGAGACAGAGATGTTCAACGCCGGCTTCCGTCCGGCCATCAATGCCGGCTTGTCCGTATCCCGCGTGGGAGGTTCGGCGCAGATCAAGGCAATGAAGAAGATTGCCGGGCCGATCCGTACGGAGCTGGCCCAGTATCGGGAGCTGGCGTCCTTCGCCCAGTTCGGTTCCGAACTTGACGATGATACCAGAGAGCGCCTGGCTCAGGGAGAGCGTATCAGAGAGAGTTTAAAGCAGCCGCAGTATAAGACTCTTCCAGTGGAGAAGCAGGTGCTTATCATTTATGCGGTGACAAAAAAATATCTGTTGGATATTCCGGTTGAGAGAGTATTGGAATTTGAAGAAAAATTTCTGGAATATGTTGATACGAAGTTCCCGGAGATTTATTCCGCCATCCGGAATACAAAAGATCTCAGTCCGGAGACGGAAGCACTTATCCGGAAAGCAATCACGGAATTCAAGGAGACATTTTAATGGGATGCGCATGGGAGCCGGAACCATGGACACTATGGCGGCAGAACCATGCCGCGCGATATGATGCGGCGCAAATAAGGTGGTGATACAAAATGGCGTCCATGAGAGATATTAAGAGACGTAAAGACAGTATACAGAGTACGCAGCAGATAACGAAAGCCATGAAGCTGGTTTCCACCGTAAAGCTGCAGAGAGCAAGATCCAGGGCGGAAAATGCCCGGCCGTATTTTGATAAAATGTACGAGACCATTCAGTCCATTTTAGCGAAATCGGAACGGCTGGATCACCCGTTCCTGACAGGAAGCGGTTCAGAGAGGAAGGCGGTCATCGTGGTGACTTCCAACCGGGGACTGGCCGGAGGCTATAACAATAATGTGACCCGCCTGATCGTGGACAGCGGATGGCGGAAAGAAGATGTGGATATTTATGGCGTCGGAAGAAAAGGCGTGGAGGCCCTGGCCCGCAGGGATTATCACATCGTGTCGGACGATTCCGAGGTCATGAACGCCCCGTCCTTTGCCGATGCGGCTGCCATCGGGGAGCAGGTGCTTGACGCCTTTGCGGCGGGAGAGATCGGAGAAATCTACCTGGCCTACACAAAGTTTAAAAATACAGTGGTGCATGTGCCGACGCTCATACGGCTGCTGCCGGTGGACGTGGAGGAGAAACAGGAAGACGGGAAGCAGACAAAAAGCGAGACGCTCATGAACTATGAGCCGGGGCCGGAGGAAGCTTTGGATCTGCTTATTCCAAAATATATCAACAGCACGATTTTCGGTGCGTTCATTGAGGCTGCAGCCAGCGAAAACGGAGCAAGAATGCAGGCCATGGATGCGGCGACCAGCAACGCTGAGGAGATGATTTCCACACTGTCTCTGGTTTATAACCGGGCAAGGCAGGGGGCGATCACACAGGAACTGACGGAGATTATTTCAGGAGCGGAAGCTCTGAATGGATAGAAAAAGGAGTAGAATAGATGACAGCACAGAATACAGGTACAATTACCCAGGTTATCGGCGCTGTCCTGGATATCAGATTCAGCGGGGGCGTACTGCCGGAAATGAACGATGCTGTCTGGATTGAGAAAAAGGACGGCGGCAGACTGACGGCAGAAGTGGCTCAGCATCTTGGGGACGATATCGTGAGATGTATCGCCATGGGCCCAACAGACGGACTGGTCCGCGGAATGGAGGCGGTGGCCTCTGGGGGACCGATCACTGTACCGGTGGGAGAAGTAACTCTCGGGCGGATCTTCAATGTACTGGGAGAGCCTATAGATAATAAACCATTGCCGGAAAATGTACGGCGCAGTCCGATTCACAGAAAGGCTCCGGCCTTTTCTGAACAGTCTACCAAGACAGAGGTGCTGGAGACCGGCATCAAGGTGGTAGATCTGCTCTGTCCATATCAGAAGGGTGGAAAGATCGGTCTTTTCGGCGGCGCCGGCGTAGGTAAGACGGTGCTCATCCAGGAGCTGATCCGCAACATCGCCACAGAGCACGGCGGTTATTCCGTGTTTACCGGCGTAGGCGAGCGGACCCGTGAAGGCAACGACCTTTACCGGGAGATGAGCGAGTCCGGCGTTATCGATAAGACAGCCATGGTATTCGGACAGATGAACGAGCCGCCGGGAGCTCGTATGCGGGTGGGCCTGAGCGGTCTGACCATTGCGGAAGATTTCAGAGACCAGGGAGGAAAAGACGTCCTGCTGTTCATTGATAACATTTTCCGTTTCACCCAGGCAGGATCCGAGGTGTCCGCCCTCCTGGGCCGTGTGCCTAGCGCCGTTGGTTACCAGCCGACGCTGCAGACAGAGATGGGCGCGCTGCAGGAGCGTATCACCTCCACGAGAAACGGCTCTATCACATCGGTGCAGGCGGTTTACGTGCCGGCGGACGATTTGACGGACCCGGCTCCCGCAACTACATTTGCTCATCTGGACGCAACCACGGTACTTTCCCGTGCCATTGTGGAGCAGGGCATCTATCCTGCCGTGGATCCTCTGGAGTCCACCTCCAGAATCCTCGACCCGCGCATCGTGGGAGAGGAACACTATCAGGTGGCCAGAGGTGTGCAGGAGATTCTGCAGAGATATAAGGAATTGCAGGATATCATTGCCATCCTCGGTATGGACGAGCTTTCCGAGGACGACAAACTGCTGGTATCCCGTGCCAGAAAGGTACAGAGATTCCTGTCCCAGCCATTCTTCGTGGCAGAGCAGTTTACGGGAACCAGTGGACGCTACGTGCCGCTTTCCGATACGATTCAGGGATTCAAAGAGCTGCTGGCAGGAAAATATGACGATATTCCGGAAGGAATGTTCTTAAATGCGGGCAGCATCGACGATGTTTTAGCAAGAGCAGATAAGTAGGTGATGGGATGGCAGAAAAGACCTTCAGACTGGAAATCATCTCACCGGACCGCATTTTCTACACCAACGATGTGCTGATGGTGGAATATAACACCGTAGAAGGGGAAGTGGGCGTCTATGCGGAGCATATCCCCATGACCCAGATTATCGCGCCGGGCCGCCTGATCATAACTGAGGAAAACGGACAAAGGGCGGCTGCGCTCCTCTCGGGGTTTGTGGAGATTACTCCGGACAAGGTGACCATCCTTGCCGAAGCTGTAGAATGGCCGCAGAACATCGACATAGCCCGCGCCGAGAGGGCCCGCGACCGGGCGCAGCAGATACTCAGCGCCGAGGAGGACGAACAGACCCTTCTCCTGGCCGAAGCCGCCCTCAAGCGGGCGCTGGTGCGGCTGGATATCGCAGGGATGGAATAAAATAAACCAGGCGACGCGCGGCGCGCTACAATAAAATAATTATTATGGGAAAACGGCAGAAACCTTCGGGGTTGAGCCGTTTTCTTTTTTTAGGTACAATGCAGGCGTAAAACCCTTCTGAATTTTCGGAATATTTCTGGACAAAGCTGCCAGAATCCTTATAATTAGATATATGGGCGCACGGCAGCAGCCGGCCGCCGCAAACGTTAAAAAAGGGGGAGCCAGAATGAAAGCACAGGAATTACTGACATACGTGGAGGAACTGGTTTTTAAGACATCCATGTTCGGTTATGATAAGGATGAAGTAGATATCCAGCTTGATAAGATCTGCGATGAGATCGAGGCCATTGTAAAGGCAAAGGATAAAGAGATCGAAGCTCTGAAAAAGGGGCAGACCATCATCATTTCCGATGAATCTGTGCGGTTGAAAAAGGATGAGGAAGAATCCGATGCACCGCAGCCGGAGCCGGATGAAGAAACGGAAGTGGATGAACTGAAGAAGCAGATGGAAGTGCTGAAGAAGAAGCTGCAGGAAGCGCAGGCACAGGCGGAAGCGGCTGAGAAACAGGCGGAAGAGGCAGAGGAACGCGCTGCCACAGCAGAGAAGAAAGCTGCCGCAGCGGAAGGCCGCGCAGCCGTTGCCAGAACAAAGGCAATGGCAGAAGCAGCCGCAAAGGCAGAGTCCGCAGCGCAGACTGCGGCGCAGGCAGAAGCAAATGCAGTGGAAAGCACCAAAGCTTCTCAGGCCGGCGCGGAGGCGACAGCGCAGGCTGGCCCGCAGACCCGCGATGAAGCCTACGAACAGTACATAAGAAATGCAGACCTGCTCTGCAAACAGCTTTCTGATATCCAGAGCAAACAGGATGCTATCATCAGAGAAGCGGAAGAGAAAGCGGCCAGCAGTGTGAAGGAAGCCGAGGAAAAGGCAGCGGCCAGCGTGAAGGAAGCGGAAGAGAAGGCGGCAGCCAGCGTAAAAGAAGCTGAAGAAAAGGCAGCGAAGATCCTGGAAGACGCGCAGGTGCAGGCCAATGAGATTCTGGCAGGCATACAGGAGCGCCGTGCAGAAGAGCAGAAGAAATATGACGAGCTTCTGGCGCAGAAACAGAAGATGATCGCATCTTTGAGCGATATGGCAAAAGAGGTAAACAGCCTGATGGAAAAGGTACAGGGATAACAGACCCTATTCTTAAGCCGGCGGAAGATAAAAGTGATCACAAAAGAGAAGCAGGAAAAGGGGCGTATCGTTCCAGAGAGGGGCGGTACGCTTTCTTCGACATGGGACCGGCGGCCGGTTTCGGATGATCGCATGAAAATAAAACAGAGAAAATAGAGGAGAAACGATGATAAAGTTAGTAATTTTTGACATGGACGGTTTAATGTTTGACACAGAGCGGGCAACGTACCGCGCATACATGGAGAAGGCAGCAGAGTGGGGATATGAGCCGACCAAGGAGCAGTATCTGCAGTTCCTCGGACTGAACGCTCAGGCGATTCAGGCAAAATACTATGATTTCTTTGATAAGGACATCGACGCGCCGGAGCTGTACCGTCAGGTGGGCGAGCGCAAGGTGGAGATTCTGCGTACAGAAGGTATGCCGATAAAGAAAGGTCTGTTTGAGATTCTCGATGTGCTGGATAAAAAAGGCATCAGGAAAGCGGTGGCCAGCGGCTGCGAATTCGAGGGCATCGAGCGGAATCTGGCAGACGCAGGGCTCACCGGCCGGTTTGACCTGCTGATGACCACGGAATGGGTGGAAAGAGGCAAGCCGTATCCGGATGTTTTCCTGGCCATCTGTGAGAAACTTAATGTGGATACTTCCGAGGCACTGGTGCTGGAAGACGCCCAGAGCGGCGTCCGCGCGGCTCTCGCGGCCGGTATCCGGGTCATCAATGTGCCGGATATGCTGCCGATACCGGAAGATCTGGCGGCTCAGTGTGTTTCGGTGAAGGAATCTCTGCTTGATGTGATTCCATATATTGAGACAGAAACAGAATAAAAAATCACAGTGGGACAAACACATATGTTTACCCGGCGCATAAAGTAAATAGAAGTCATAGGAAAGCAGGTTATGCTGTGGATCGATTGGATGACAGATATGATTTTGACTGGCTGCCGGGATTTAAAGAGATGATGGCGTGTCAGGAAGAGAAGCCGGAGATGGAGGAAGATCAGCAGATGCTTCCTCCGGAAGAGCTGCAGCGGGAAGAGCAGATGAACTGGAACGACTTTGAGTACATGATCCGGATGCTGCCGGCAGCGGCCAGAGAGGTGTGGGCAGTGGTTGACGCTCTTCTTGACAGGTTTGAGTTCGAGGGAAGTTCCATGTATGCGGAGTACCCGGATAAAAATGCAGTACTGAAAATCGTCGATATGATTTACGACAAACTGAAATATTATGAAACGGAGCAGATGGAAAATAAGGTGGACGGAACCCAGGGGAAAAACTGTTATTATATGCCTCCGGAAGAGCGGGGCGTGCAGACGCCGTTTAAACATCTCATTCTTATTATTATCTGCTGGAATATGGCATACCGCAGACAGCGGTACCGCCGGAGAAAAAAGATATTTCCACATTCTTAACAAAATATAAAGATTTGGTGACGGTTGTGGCCGGTTTGACGCGCTTATATTGCGCAGAGTGTGGAAACATGCTAAAATCGGTCACAGAACTGTGGGTACCGCTTCTTCTGACGGAAACGGCGGACTATGAATAATACCACAGAAATTTTTATTATAAAGAAGGATTATCTATGGATGATTTGATGAACAAACTGGAAAAGAGTCTGAATGAGAATCTTTTGAAAATAACAGTCAGTAATCCCCGGAGGTCGGAAGAGATAAAAAAATACAGTATCCGTCCGGTACTCATAAAAAATTGCCTGACGTTTCAGATGGAACGGCACACAAAGACGCGGGTATTTCATGAGAATTTAGATAAGAGGCAGACTGTGGAGAAACTGACGGACATACTGCCTCTGTATAAGCAGGTACAGATACAGACCGTGACAGAGGAAGTGACAGCGCTCATCAGCAAAAAAGGCAGAGCTTCCATCCGGACCGCTGCGAAAAAGCAGACAGGAGATGCCTGCCGCCTGATGCATAACCGCCCGAAGCATTATATTTTGGAGGAAGGGAAGAAGGTTCCGTTTCTGCAGGATCTGGGAGTTATGACCGCAGAGGGAAAGATCGTCCGGACAAGATACGATAAGTTCCGGCAGATCAACCGCTTTCTTGAATTTATCGAGGATGTGCTGCCTCATCTCAAGAGAGAAAAAGAAATCACCATTCTGGATTTCGGATGCGGGAAGTCCTATCTGACCTTCGCGGTCTATTATTATCTGAGAGAACTGCAGGGATATGATGTGCGTATCATTGGCCTGGATTTAAAGAAGGATGTCATCAGGAAATGCAGCCGGCTGGCGGAAAAATACGGCTACGGGAAGCTGAAGTTTTACGAGGGCTCTATTGAAGAGTTTGAAGGTGTGGATCATGTGGATATGGTCATCACCCTTCACGCCTGTGATACGGCTACGGATTATGCGCTTTATAAAGCGGTGCGCTGGGGAGCGGATGTGATTTTGTCAGTTCCGTGCTGCCAGCACGAGCTCAATAAGCAGCTTTCCGGGGACAGGCTGCGGCCGGTGACCGATTACGGGATTCTTAAAGAGAGGTTTGCCGCCATGGCTACGGATGCGATTCGGGGCGGCCTCCTGGAAGGTGTGGGCTATGAGACGCAGATTCTGGAGTTTATTGACATGGAGCACACGCCTAAAAATCTGCTGATCCGTGCAGTTAAAGGGAAGCACGCTTCGGCGGAAAAATGGAACAAGACACTGGAATTTTGTGAATCTTTTGGATTTAAACCAACGTTGAAAACACTTCTGGAAGAAGAAAGAGGTCGGTGAAAATGAAAGAAACCATGCGAATTGCAGTTGCTCACGCCCTGGTCGGCGTTCTGGTATTTATTGCGGCACTGGTATTTTTTAATTACAGAATATCGGCGGAGAAGGGCAATCCGGTGACAGAACTGCAGAATTCCACTTACCCGGTGATGGAAATAGGAAACAGTGTTTCGGATTATAATGTGATGTCCGCTTACCGGGGAGATATTGATCTGTCGCTGGTACGAGATCAGATCACGGTGGTGGATCATTCAAAAACTCTGGAACTTAAACTGCATAATTATGATTACGATATCACCGCCATTCAGTATGTTTTATTTGAAAATAATCCGGACGAACCTCTGGAGGAAGGAACTGTCAATAAGCTCACGGATAATCCGGAAGAAAATGTACGGACAGGAACGCTGACCTTTGAGACGGATCTGACTCAGGGGAAGAATTACTATCTGCAGCTTGCTGTCCGGCTGGACAACAGCACAAGAGTTTATTTCTATACAAAGGTGCAGAATGGAGCAGGCTACAATCTTGACGAGTATTTTACATATGCTCTGAATTTTCACAATAATTTGTTTGACAAAACTAAAATGGAAGAAAACGCCGCATATCTGGAACCGACGGCCGGAGTCACTGATACCTCGCTGGAAAATGTAAACATTAATTTCAGTACTGATGCCGTATTTTTTGGAAGCATGGAGGTAAAACAGGTATCAGAACCGCGAATCAAAGTGAGAGAACTTAATGATACTTATGCGGTTCTTGAGCTTGACACCGTGCTGTCCAGCGAGATCAGCGACGGCGTTGTGCAGTATTACGACGTCAGTGAGACTTACCGTATGCGATATACAGCCGAGAGGATGTATCTTCTGGATTACCAGCGGACCATGGACGCTTACTATAACGAGGCTGTCATTGATGCCTCCAACAGCTATCTGGGACTTGGTATCCAGAATGAGGAAAATGTGGAATATTTGTCTGCTGATAAAGGGCACAAGCTCGCCTTCAGCGTGCAGGGGCAGCTCTGGTATTATAACTATGATGATTCCGATGTGACAAAGGTCTACAGCTTTGCCTCGGAGAACCTGGCGGATATCCGCAACGATCAGGACGAGCATGGCATTAAAATACTGGACTTTGATGATGACGGAAACATCCTTTATTTAGTGTATGGGTACATTAGCCGGGGACGTCACGAAGGGGATAATGGCATACAGATCATGCGCTACGACGCGGCCACAAGCTGCAATGAAGAGCTGGCTTTTCTGGCGTCTTCCATACCGTACAGCAGTATGCGGGAGGATATTGAGAAACTGGCTTACCTGAATTCTTCGAACGTATTTTACTGTGTACTGGACGGCGACCTGCATCAGGTGAATCTGGATGACAGGAGCGATGAGATTCTGGTTTCCGGTATGATCAATGAGAGTCTGACGGCATCTGCCGACAAGAGTATCATTGCCATTGAGAGTGACTCCTCAGTCTGGAACAATACGGAGATTCAGATGATCGATCTGGAGAGCGGCAAGACCCAGACCTTTAGCTGCGGCGACAATGAGCGAATTCGTTCCGTGGGATTTTTGTCCAACGATTTTATTTACGGTGTTGCGGATGCGGCGGATGTGTCCAGGGAAGACAGCGGCGCCGTTACATTTCCTATGAAGGAGATCCGGATCATGGATATTGATGGAAATGAAGTAAGAAATTACAGCCAGAATAACCGGTATATTCTGGAAACCAGCATCAGCGGCAGCGTGCTTGAGATGAATCTTGGAAAAAGAGCCAACGGAAAAGTACGTTCTACGGGAGATAAAGATTATATCCGTTATAAAGAGGAAAATAAAGAAGACGGCGTTTCTCTGGTAAGTAAATATTCAGGAACTTTCGGAGAACAACTTTACTTCAAATTTCCGGAGTATATTTATATACAGGTGGAGCCGGATTTGATTCTGGCAAAGATATTGTCCAGCGAGGATGACGCGTCCCTGACCCTTTCCCGGAGTGGAAATGCTGTGGAACAGTACTTTGTCTACGCAGACGGAAAGACCCTGGCGTCCTATACCAACTTGCCGGAAGCTGTGCAGGCTGCGGCGGAAGCCAGAGGAAATGTTATTGACAGTGAAGAGCAAGTGCTCTGGGAATGTGTTTTTGATGACTACGCCATTGTAGCGGGCATGGATGATGTGACAAAAGTGTCCGGAGATGGAAAGTCTCTGGCAGGCTGTCTGTCAATGATCGCCCGGGTCAACGGACAGAGCGTTTCCGCGAACAGCATTGATACGCAGTCGGCATCGGTGATGGAGCTTCTGTCTGAATACAGCGGACAAAATGCCCTGAATCTCATCGGCTGTTCTCTGGATGACGTCCTCTATTACATCAGCAAAGGAAGTCCGGTGCTTGCTCAGTATACGGGCGGAAGATATGTGATCGTAATGAGTTACAATTCCACAAAGATCCGGTATCTGGATCCTGTGACCGGTATTTCCACTGTTGGAGACCGGGATCAGATTACGGAGAATTTCCGGAAAGCGGGAAATGTTTTCTACAGTTATCTGGCGCAGTAGCATGTGCATGTATAAATTTTTATGCTCAGGCAGATACTGGAAAAGGTGAAGTACAGAAAGCATCATGGAGGTAGATATGAGCAGGAATCAACAGGGGGGCGGCAATCCTCGGCCCCGAAGTAGAAAAAGAAAAACGAACGGCATGGGATGGAGAGTTATTAAAACCATTGCCATCTGCCTGCTGGTAGCTTTTGCCGCGCTGGCGGCACTTGCCGTTGTGCGGGTGGGAATCCCTGTCGTATCCATGTACAGAAATGCCATGGAAGTCGTAGATCAGAGCACGGAGGATACTTTTAAGGCCGAGCAGACTTCCCTTGTCTATGACGTGGATGGAAATGAGATAAAGAAGCTGAAGGGAGAGAAAGATGTCCATTATCTGGAATACGAGGACATTCCTGATGCGGCAAAGCTGGCGATCATTGCCATAGAGGATAAGAATTTTACTTCTCACAGAGGAATCGATATCGAAGGTATTGCCCGGGCGGCGATCGCGCTTATCCAAAATCACGGAGAGATCACTCAGGGAGGAAGTACTATCACACAGCAGCTTGCCCGGAATGTTTTCCTGAATTTTGAAACGACTTACAGCCGGAAGATTCAGGAGATGTTTATCGCTGTTGCCCTGGAACAGAAGTATACGAAAGAGCAGATCCTGGAATTTTATCTCAATAATGTATATTTCTCCAATGGGTATTATGGCATTGAAGCGGCTTCGGAAGCGTATTTTAATAAGAGCGCAAATGAACTGACCATCTCGCAGATCGCATTTCTTTGCGCTATCCCAAACAGTCCGACCAGATATGATCCGTATGAGAACCCGGACGCCACTCTGGAGAGAAGGGACCGGATTCTGAAGAATATGTATGAAGAAGGCTATATCAGTCAGGATCAGTATGAGAAATCTCTGTCGGAGGAGATTACTGTGGAGCCGAGAAAGGAGACGCAGTCCAATGACTATGCGGAGACATACATTTTGAAGTGCGCCACAGAGAGCCTGATGAAAGAAAGAGGATTTGAATTCAAGTATACTTTCGATGATGCTGAGGAAGAGGAGGCATACAATGAAGAATACGACCAGCTTTATAATGTATGCCGTCAGAGTCTTTATACAGCGGGATATCGTATCTATACTTCCATTGACATGGATATGCAGAGTCAGCTTCAGGAATCTGTTTCCTCACAGCTTTCCATGTTTACGGAGAAGACGGATGATGGAATATATGAAGTGCAGGGTGCGGCGGTCTGTATAGATAACAGCACCGGACGGGTAGCCGCCATTGTGGGCGGACGCGAGGAGGATCAGGAAGGATACGGTCTCAACCGTGCCTACCAGAGTTACCGTCAGCCGGGAAGCGCCATCAAACCGCTTCTGGTGTATACGCCTGCCCTTGAACAGGGATATACAGCTTACAGCACCGTTGACGACAGCAGAATGACAGGAGAAGATGCGGTGTCCAATTCCGGATATTCCTATCTTGGACCGATTTCCCTTCGCCGGGCGGTACAGAAGTCCAGCAATGTGGCAACATATCGTCTGTATCAGGAACTGGGACCGGAAGAATGTCTGAAATATCTGGAAAATCTGAACTTTGCAGGTCTTGAACCGGAAGATTATGAATACGACACCACCTGTCTGGGCGGTTTCACAAAAGGTACCACAGCTGTGGAGATGGCAGCGGGATACGCAACCCTCGCCAACGACGGAAAGTACCGCACGCCGACCTGCATCGTGCGTATCACCGATGCGGACGGCAATGTGATCGTGCCGAATGAGGAGGAGAGCAAAGAGATTTATTCCAGCAGCGCAGCCCGCAGTATGACGGATATTCTGGAAAGCTGCGTGACGGACAGCTCTGCCACAGCTTCCGGCTGTGCCCTTGATGTGGACACGGCGGTGGCCTGCAAAACGGGAACCACCTCTAACTATGTGGATGGATGGCTTTGCGGATATTCTCCGTATTACACTACCGCCGTCTGGGTGGGACGAGACGTCTATGAGCCGGTGGACGGACTGACAGGAAGCTCCTATCCGGAGGATATCTGGAAGAACTTCATGGATAAGGTGCATCAGACCCTTCCGGAAAAGGGATTTGATTCTACCATCGGAGAGAGCGACGAGACAGACAGTACACGGTCTACCCGCGCGACGACGGAGGAGGAAGCGGAGCAGGATATCAGTATGGATCAGGGCAGCCAGGGACTGGATGAAGAGAAGCAGAAGGACAGAAATAATAATAATTCATCCGACAGCAATGATCAGATTTCTAACGGCAATGCCGGTAATAATAACGGCACATCCGGCGGAAGCAACTCCGGCAGCGCCGGAAATAATGGCTCCGGAAGTGGAAGCTCCGGCGGCAGCAGTTCAGGAAATACCAGCAGTGATTCCGGAAGCGGCGGCAGCTCCGGCAGCGGAAATAACTCCGGCAGCACAGGAGGTTCCGGAAGCGGCAGCAGCGGAAACACAGGAAGCGGCGGTGGTGAAACTTCCGGCGGAGGCAGCAGCGATAACGGCGGTTCATCCGGCGGTGACTCCGGCAGTGATAGCGGCGGCAGTGGAAACGGATCAGACTCCGGAGGCGGAGACAGCGGAAGTTCCGGAAGCGGATCGGGCAGCGGCAATTCCGGCAGTTCATCCGGCGGAAGCGGCGGCAGCTCCGGAGGAGCGTCAGCTCAGGGAGAATAGTCTATGAGAAAAATTTAGAAAAAGAAAGGGGCTGCGGCAGATCAAAAGCCGCAGCCCTTTTGCAATGTGTGTCGATATTTATTAATATCTTCCCATGCCTGTTTCAGGTAGTTATCTTTAAATATAGTTCTTAGTTGTTATCCTCTTTGATAGTGTGTGTCACTGCGTACTCAGCAAGACGGTTCTTAATTCGGTCATGCGGATCAAGAAGTGCGCTGATGGAAGCCTCGTGGTTCAGAGAATCAATAAGAAGCGCGATATATTTGGATACATCACAGCTTACATACCATGGACGCTCCAGAAGCTCCGGTGTCTGGTAGGTGCAGTTTGTGGTGATAACCTTGTAGATAAGGCCTTCCTCATACGCTTTGTCAAAGGAGTCCAGACCATTGGTGAACATTCCGAAGGTGGAGATACAGAATACTCTTCTTGCATTTCTTCGCTTCAGCTCTCTTGCCACATCAAGCATACTCTCGCCGGAGGAAATCATATCATCAATAATCATCACGTCTTTACCTTCTACGGATTCGCCCAGGTATTCATGCGCCACAATCGGATTACGGCCGTCGATGACTACAGAATAGTCGCGGCGTTTGTAGAACATACCGATATTTACTTCCAGCACGTTGGCAAAATACATGGCTCTCTGCATAGCTCCCTCGTCCGGGCTGATGATCATCATATGGTCAGCGTCGATCTCGAGATCGTTGGTGGAACGGAGCAGCGCCTTGATAAACTGATAAGTCGGCATGATGTTGTCAAAGCCTTTTAATGGGATGGCGTTCTGTACACGAGGGTCATGAGCATCAAAAGTCAGAACGTTGTCTACTCCCATGCTCGCCAGTTCCTGCAGCGCGAAAGCGCAGTCCAGAGACTCTCTGGAGCTTCTCTTGTGCTGACGGCTCTCGTAAAGGAACGGCATGATGACAGTGATACTCTTCGGCTTGCCGGAAGCAGCAGCGATCAGGCGCTTTACATCGGCATAAATGTCATCCGGGGACATATGATTCTTATGTCCGCAAACGGTATATTCCAGACTGTAATTCAACACGTCGGCAATAATATACAAATCTGCTCCTCTGACAGAATCGGAAATCAGAGCCTTCGCCTCGCCTGTTCCGAATCGGGCGCAGGTAGACGGGATGATGAAGGAATCCTTCTCATAATCCTTGAAGACGACATTGCTCTTATGGTTATGGTTACGCTCTTTGCGCCAATTTACAATATACTGGTCAATCTTATCGCAGAGATCCTTGCAGCTTGGATGTACGATAATTCCGAGTCTTCCTACAGGGACAGTTGAAAACTTGCTATCATCTGGCTTCATAAATAGTCTCCTTTTTATCTTATCTTGGTGAATGGAATCAAATCCTGCTCCCGCGCTTTGGCGGAAAGCATCTGCATGATGGGCATCTGCCTGTTAAATGGATTCCTGCCCATCTAATCAACAGCCATAACGTTTATAACATTATCCCGGCTGATTAGTCAAGAGAAGAAACAGCCTTTTTGATACGAATATCTTCTCCGTAGATATGGAAATATTCATAAGATTCAATAAAACGGGAAGAAATTCTCTCCGTGTAAGCCTGACTGAGCTGTTTCAGAGATAAATTTGTACTGATAATGGTTGATTTCTTGTGGAGAATGCGTTCGTTAATACACAGAAAAAGCTGTGAATTAATAAAACCGTTATTTAGCTCCGTACCTAAATCATCAATGATCAGCAGGTCACAGTTTAATAGAAAAGTCAGTGTGTCGGAATTGCCCTGATTCCGTCGGAAAGTGTAGTCGGCCAGTTCAGAAAAGAACTGATGGGCGGTCATGTAGATGACGCTGTGTCCTTTTTCTAAAAGCTCCGCCGCGATGCAGTTGGCAAGAAATGTCTTCCCGACGCCGGTGTTGCCCGAGATGAGAAGATTATCTCCGGGTACCGCCTCAAAGGTATCAATGAAACGGCGGCAGCGGGCGAGAATTTCCCGCATGTTCTCCCGGGGCGACGGACAGCCCTCCCGTTCCGGACGCTCCGAATAGTAATCCAGCCGGAAATGCCGGAAGTTCTCCGTGCGCACCAGTTCCCGGAGATTGGACTGGTCGTACAGGACATCCAGAATATGCTGCTGGAAACAGTGACATTTCTCCTGTCCGATATAACCGGTATCCCGACAGTCCAGACACTGGTAGATGTCGTCCAGATAATCGGTCGGATAATGGTGGACAGCCAGCAGATTCACTTTCTCCATGGACAGCTCATAAATCTCAGATCTGAGAGCGGATCTGCCGTCCGTATCCGGATGAAAAAGCTGATATTTTGCAGCTTCTATGGAAATATGAGCGATCTTTTCATCAATGGCCCGAATCTCCGGGATGGCGTCATAGATCTCTTCCTTGCGCCGCTGATGCTCCATCTGATTGGTATGACGG
>ERZ1643247.57-NODE-57-length-154236-cov-24.674590_pt1 | contig 154236 bp, 125 predicted proteins | sample MGYA00579264_ERZ1643247 | MGnify/ENA primary metagenome ERZ1643247 (study PRJEB29033, sample SAMEA4952262) | chicken gut metagenome | biome: Broiler Chicken; feature: Gastrointestinal Tract; material: Caecum | place: Ireland | collected 2018 | study: Broiler... | reverse complement strand
ATACCGTTATCCCATCTATAATATTCCTCTCCCTTAAGAGTAGTTCATAATACGAATCATCCAATAAGATAGCTGAAAGACTGGAAACAGAATCATCTATAATTTCTGTGCAAATTCTTTGGTCTGCGCCTCGATTACGAGTACCATATCCAGATCTTTTGTGGCTCTGAAATCCAGGTCATTATTATGAAAAGAAAGATCACAGGCTGCGCCACCAATCAAAACGTACTGGTCTGTAAATTCTGAAAAGTAATCATAAAATATATCCAATCCTTTTACCATACATACTCCTCCAGCATTTTCTCTAAGGCAGTTTCCACTCTGGGATCATCCACATCCTTCAACAACAAGTAAATAGACAGCGGATCAATGATATTTCCGTTATAAAAAGGAATGCAATATCCTATTTCCTGAACCACACATCCTGGTATTTCATCACGAGGAATCTGTCTTTCCTGATCAATTCCTTTTTCTCTAATTTCATATTTTGTAATCGCGTATGTGGGATATGAATTATCCTCCAGCATTGACAATTCCGCCAATCCCGACATTCCACTCTTTATAGATATATTAGAAAGATTTCGTTCCAGATAATATTCTCTCACCAACGGAGTCCTCAAAAATGGCCTAATAGTGCCCCATATTTCTTTTTTACTGCCTATTTTTATATATCTTCGGCTTCGTCCTCTTTTTGCTAAAACAGGAATTCCAAGGCTTTCTATCTCGTCAAAGACTCTTGTGACAGACATTTTAGATACCTTTATCTGTTCTGCAACCACAGTCACCGTAAGATCATCCCATTCTTCATAAAGAGCTATCAGCAGAAATTTCTGCGTAAGAAACGAAATTTTTAAACAAGGCTTTATCACCCTCGCTTCATTCTGTTTAAGCAGCAAACCTAGGAACGGAATATAAACCTGATGGTTCTCCCAGACAAAAGGAATCCCTTCTTCCAGCATTTTATCCCTGGAATAATAATTCATATTGTTTAAATAAAGCACACAATACACGCCTGCCAGATGTTCTATCTGCCTTTGCTGTCTGCGTAATGCTGCCATACCGAAATTTTCTTCTGGTTTGGCCAAAATACATATCTGATCCATAATTTTCATTCGGTAAAACTGATAATTCGTCCGCAGCACCAGCGGAAACTTTTTTATCTCTTTATATGGAATTATTTCCACCTTTTGATGCAAAGTTTTCTCAATAAAATCTTTCATATCATCACCTGAAATTTTAATATTTAAATTGTAACTTATTTTATGTTATAAGTCAAATTCTATGTACTAAGTAGTGTTTTCAAAAGAAAAGTTCACAGTTTTTTCACAAAAAATTAGCACTCGCCTCTTGACAGTGCTAACAACGAGTGTTATAGTACACTTAGAACAAAGGAAGAGGAACAAAAAGAAGCAAAACAAATCCGTTGAGCTTCATCATAAACCTCCCGGTTCTGAGAATAATAACAAATAATCTTAGATTTTTTATAAAGGAGAGATGACTTATGTTGATGCCTAGTATTTTTGGAGAAAACTTATTTGATGATGATTGGATGAACTTCCCGTTTGACAATGATTTCTGGGGAAAGAAAAATCCTCTGTACGGCAAACACGCACAGAATATGATGAAGACAGATATCCGTGAGAAGGACGACAGCTATGAGCTGGACGTAGACCTTCCGGGATTTAAGAAGGACGAGATCAAGATTCAGTTAAAGGACGGCTATCTTACCTTATCCGCTGCCAAAGGTCTTGATAAGGACGAACAGGACAAGAAAGGCAATTATATCCGCAGAGAGCGTTACGCAGGCGCTATGCAGAGAAGCTTCTATGTAGGCGACGCCGTTGCGCAGGATGAGATCCATGCGAAATATGAAGACGGTATCCTGAAAATCTCTATTCCGAAAAAAGATCCGAAAAAGGTTGAACATAAAGGATACATTTCCATTGAAGGCTGATGCCTTTTCCCTCCGCATTCCGGGGCTCCTAAAGGAGCCCCGTTTTTTATGGCCGCCTGAACTCAGGACGCAGAAACACAGGTTCCGCGTTCCTCTTTCTTCTTTTCCTTTGACAATATATCTTACATTCATTACAATAATTCCAGACAAAATTTTATATACCTGATATCCAGCAAAAATATATCATCTGAATTTTTATAAAGAAAGGCGGATCTCTTATGAAATACGATTTTACCACAATTATGGACCGGAGAGGAAAAGACGCCATTGCCGTAGACATCCCCTGTTCCGGCGGCGGAGAAGGTTTTTTTGCCGATGCACAGATAAAGGAAGGGTTTTCTGTTATTCCCATGTGGGTAGCGGATATGAATTTTCCAACGGTCCCCACAATCCCGCAGGCAATCGCCCAGCGGGCCGCGCATCCGGCATATGGATATTTTCAGCCCCGGAAGGCTTACTATGACGCTGTGATTCACTGGCATGAGCAGAGCTACGGCACTACCGGCCTTACACCGGAATGTATCGGTTACGAAAACGGCGTTCTGGGCGGTGTGGTCAGCGCTCTCAAAATCTTTTGCCAGCCGGGAGACTCCATCATCATCCAGTCTCCTACCTATATCGGTTTCACCCACTGCGCAGAGGACAACGGATGGAAACTTGTCCTTAATCCTCTGATCCAGGATGAAACGGGAATCTGGCGCATCGACTACAAAGATCTGGAAGAAAAAGTCTCCTCCGGAAAAATCCACGCCGCCATCTTCTGTTCTCCTCATAATCCCGCAGGCCGCGTATGGGAACCCTGGGAAATTGAAAAACTGATGGATATTTACAGAAAATATGACGTATATGTTGTCTCTGATGAAATCTGGGCGGATCTTACCATGCCCGGCTTCCGCCATACCCCGACTCAGATGGTCTCTGAGGACGCCCGGATGCGCACCGTCGCTCTTTACGCTCCTTCCAAAACCTTTAATCTGGCAGGGCTGGTAGGCTCCTACCATGTGATCTACAATCCTTATCTCAGGGAAAGAGTTACAAAAGCCGGGGACTCCACCCATTATAATTCCATGAATATGCTTTCCATGCATGCGCTGATCGCCGCCTACAGCCAGGAAGGACGGGAATGGCTGGAAGAGCTTCGACAAGTGTTAAATAAGAATCTGGATTATGCGGTCTCCTTCATTCATACGCATTTTCATGGAGTGAAGACCCGAAAACCGGAGGGAACCTATATGCTCTTTCTGGATTGCACGCAATGGTGCCGTGAAAACCATACAGATATCGAAACGCTTCAGCGCTCCGGCATCGAAGCCGGCGTAATCTGGCAGGACGGACGGCCTTTCCACGGAAACTGCCACATCCGTCTGAATCTTGCCTTGCCTCACAGTCTTGTAAAAGAGGCTTTTCAGCGGATGGAAAAATATGTTTTTGTTTCCCGCTGATAAGACTGCTGATGTTTCATACTTCTGAAACTTATATTTTCTGGCTGATTTTTTATATTTTTTACAGCTCCAATATCAAAGTGTACACTATATTATGCCTTTCGCATATCAAAAACGCTTCTTTCGGAGGTCCGTTTTTGTATGTGAAAGGCATTTTTTCCTGGCAGAAATCTTATATTCTCTGTCATTTTATATATTTAAGCACATAAATCAAAAGTTTTATAATAATATCAGGAAAAGGAGGTGTATCTTTATGAAAAATCAAAAAACAATCAGTTTTGCAGCAGCAGCCGCGCTTCTCTTTACCGGAATCTCCGCCGGCGGTGTCATTGTACAGGGAGCCGAAACTCAGGAAGCCGGAACTTATGCCTTTATCTCAAAATCCATGGACAATCCTTACAATTTTGCTATGGCCGAAGGATTTCAGGAGGTTATAGAGGAGGCCGGAGGAGAATGTGTCGTAAACCATCCCCTCAATCCATACGCAGACGACCAGATCACTATTATCGATTCTCTGATTTCTCAGCATGTGGATGCCATCGCTATTGCCGCCAATGATGAAACCCGTCTTACGGAGTCTCTGAACGAAGCAAAAGCCGCAGGAATCCAGATCATCACCCTGGATTCTGATACAGACCATTCCGCCCGGACTACCTTCTGCAACCAGGCGGATACGGAATTGATCGCTCAGACTATGATGGACGCCGTATATGATATTTCCGGAGGAGAAGGAGAATATGCGATCCTTTCCACCACCACTTACGCAACAAATCAGAACGCCTGGCTGGAAGCGCACCCTGATCTGAAGGTTATCTGCGCGCTTACCTCCTCAGGCATTACAGCAGCGGCTAAAACGATTTCCGAAGCAGAGACTTCTGTAAAGATCACCGGACTGGCCGGCGAAAGTGTGGAGGCTGACTCTATAGAAGGAAGTCCTTTTGAGATCACTGCTTTGCCTGACGATCCTGAGGCTACGGAAATTCTCCTTGGAAGCATGACCTGTTTTACCCCTGACAATGTCAGCCAATGGGCGAAGGTATTCTGACAGAATCGCTCAGTCCTCCCCTTTTCTGTACCGCAGAGGAGTACATCCGAACATTTCACGGAAAAGTTTTCCAAAATAGCTTACTGAGCTGAAGCCGCAGCTTTCGCTGATGTCAATTACTGTAGCATTGGTGCTTCTGAGCATCTGGGCCGCATCCACGTGCGCTGATCCCGACGCTTTCCGCAATATCTCTGACCTGTATATTTTCCATGTAATGCGCATGAATAAAGCTTACCATACTGCGCAGCCGTTCCGCGTCCGCCATTCGGCTTCCTGCGGAAACATTCTCTTTTCTGAAATCCTCGGTAGCTTCCAGCAAAAGACACCATAGTTCTCCTAAGACGGAACGTATCATGAATTCTTCTCCAAATCTGTCCGAATGGTTCAGATGAATAAGCTTAAGAACATAGGCAATGGCAGGAAAATCTTCCGCACAGTCTCCGTGAAAAATCCAGGTATCCAAAGGCTGACAGTTCAATATCGGATGGAGGTATTTCCGCTCCAGCCTGCTTCCATACATGCCTGACAAAAAGACAGGATCAAACATCTGTGCATAAAGGCGGCAGTTCTGTCCCTGTATCTGCGCCCGCGCGTCATGGATCACCTGAGAATTGATAAAAACCGCATCGCCTGCCCGAAGGATGAGAGAATGTTCCGGCGTCTGGAGGCAGAGCGTTCCCGAAACCACATAGTCAATTTCCAGAGCTGTATGCCAGTGCCAGCTCCTTCCGATCAGATTGTCCAATTCTACCTCCAGACAGGTATATGGAAAATCCTCAGATAGAGAGGTAAGAATTTCCTGTCTGTTTTCATTTAGGCGAAATTCGCCAGAATAGATCGTCATATCTGCAATTATCCTCATAATATATTGAATATTTTATACTATTAATGATATAATAAATTAACTTTAAAGTACATGTCTTTTTTTACAAAAACAAAATAAAAGGAGGTCGTTTTATGGAATCTAAGATGTTCAAGATCTATGCCCGCAGCGATGAGCGTATCCAGCTCAAAGTCTATCCGGGACACTTTGCCACTCCCCAGTCTCACATCACTCATTTTATGGATATCACCACCATGAAGTCCCGAAGCTCAGAGGCAAGAAGAATTGCGGAAGCTCTTGCCGTCCACTATGAGGCATCTATTCCTATTGACACTATTGTGTGCATGGACGGCCTGGAGGTTGTAGGCGCTTATCTGGCGGAGGAACTGACCAAGGCAGGTGTTCTCTCTCTGAACGCGCATCAGACCATTTATATCACTTCTCCGGAATATAACAGCGTAGGACAGATGATCTTCCGGGATAATGTACAGCCGATGATCCGGGGAAAGAACGTCCTGATCCTGAACGGAGCTGTCACGACCGGAGAAACCCTTGCGAGAGCTGTGGAAAGTGTTCTTTACTACGGAGGCCAGATAAGAGGGATCGCAGCGATTTTCAGTGCGGTTTCCAGTGTGGCCCAGCTTCCTGTACACTCTATTTTCCAGCAGAGAGATATTCCGGATTATGGAAGCTATAAATCCCACGACTGTCCTATGTGCAGAAATCATCAGAAAATTGACGCCATTGTAAACGGCTCCGGTTACTCAAAGCTCTGACATCCCGCGGATATCTATAATTCTGATTATCCGCTGCACAAAGAAAAGCCATGCAGAGAACGTTTTTTGCTTTCTGCATGGCTCTTCCTGCCGATGATGATCGAAATAGAAGAATCTTTGCCGCACCGCGCTGTTTACGGGTTCTTCAGATCTACTGTTTCACCCAGCGTATTGGTTCCTACAGCAGTATTCCTGTCGACCGTGTACCAGTCGAAGGTAGCCGTGTGATCTCCCATATCTTCATATAAGTGGATCGACACCATATTTCCATCGGTGCTGTCAACCACCACATACTGAGGAGAGATACCTGAATTGCGCGCCTCGCAGTATGTTCTTGCCATAGTACACAGCTCTTCATCCGTATAGCCTGTACTGCCTGCATTCCCCGTCTGTCCGGTCTGGTCTTCTTTTCCCCACTTCCGGATTTCTTTCAGCGTATATCCGCCCCACATACTTTCTTCATTTTGCGTCAGCAGGACACAAAAAGCGGACGTATAGGACGGCTCTTCCGAAAATTCCGGCGCGTATTGGACGCTTCCCTCTATCTGGATATCTGTTTTCGATATCCGGCTTACTTTGCTGATATCCGGCCGCTCATGTCCATATGCCGCCGAAGGAGTAAAACCGCCGATTTCTATATTCCCGTCCGTCAGCTTCATATTCCCGTTCATCTCATAGTCGCTTCTTCCCACAGAGTTCTGCAGATAGGCTTTCAGCTTGTCCTCCGGAATTTTCCATCCGCTTGTACCTCCGCTCAGTTCCGTAATCTCCGGCGCGGTTCCGTCAATAAAGGGAACTGACAGCCAGACAGACCAGGTGAGAAACCTGTCTAAAAAGTCCTGATCAATTTCTTTATTTTCCGAAAAATACATTCCATTTTCCCCGGCGTCCACAGCCGCCAGAAGATCCAGAAGATCTGTTACCTTCTCCTGAACGTCTTCACTCAGCACAGGCGCTTCCTCTGCCGCCAGACACGGCTGGGCAAAAAACAGCACTGCTATAATGAGACATAAAACCTTTTTCATAAATATCCCTCCCTTTTCTGAAAATACATATGATTCTTTTTTATTATATTAAATCTTTCTGCATTTCTCAATATTTCCGTACCGTTTCCGTGGATTTTCCCCCTCTTGTCCCCCATCCTGATTCAGGTTATAATAAATTGTTGTTCCTCTCTGCCTTTTCCGGCAGGTGAGACAGAACCGTTGTACCGGCGGATACTCAAATCCGCCGCTGAAATAATCTGAACAGGAGATGAATATCTGTGAATAAAAAAGAAATCGCTGAAATAAAGAAACAATTTACCCCTGCCAACTGTGCCATTACCCGCATCTGCGGCTGCTATGTAGACGGCGAAAAGAATATCAAGACGAAATTAAAAGAGGCGTTTCTCTCTCTTTCTGAGGAGGAGGCTTTCAAATACTTTGAAATTTTCCGCAAGACTCTTTCCGGAACTCTCGGCAAAAATCTCATCAATATGGAATTTCCGCTGGAGCAGGAAAAGGAGGGCGGCGCCCAGGAATTTCTTCTTCGTCTGAGAGGAAGCAAGCTGCAGGACGAAGATCTGCTGGATGAATTTTATGATAAAGTGATCCAGTCCTATGATTACGGTGAAAATTACTATATCATCCTGATCCATAGCGTATATGACATTCCCGGTAAATCTTCCGACGGCACAGAAATGTTTGACGCTTCCGATGAAATTTACGATCATATCCTCTGCAGCATATGCCCGGTGAAGCTGTCCAAGGCGGGGCTCTGCTATAACGCGGAAACAAACAACATTGAAGACAGGATCCGGGACTGGATCGTGGAAATGCCGGATCTCGGCTTTCTTTTTCCGGTGTTTAATGACCGCAGCACCGATATCCACGGGCTTCTCTATTATACAAAGAATGCGGAACAGCTCCGCACTTCTTTTGTAGACGAACTTTTCGGCTGCGCCGCTCCCCTTTCCGCAGGAGGACAGCGGGATTCCTTTAATGCCCTGGTGGAGGAAACGCTGGGAGAGGACTGCGCCTATGATACTGTTATGAATATTCATGAAAAACTGAATGAATGGGCTGAATCGCAGAAGGATGCCCCGGAACCCGCTGTTCTTACAAAACCGGAAGTCAAACGTCTTTTTGAGGAATGCGGTGTAAAAGAGGATAAGTTGGAGACCTTTGACGCCTGCTACGAAGCTACGGCAGGAGAAGACGCCGCTCTTATGGCTTCCAATATTACAAACACCAGAAGAATGGAGATCAAAACTCCTGATGTGGTGATCCATGTAGATCCCGACCGGGCAGAGCTTGTCGAGACCAGAGTGATCGACGGCAGACGCTGCCTGGTGATCCCTATGGAAGATAACGTGGAAATCAACGGCATCCGCGTGACAGCAGGTCCCATAGAGACTTCCTCTGCGTACCGGGACAGCTCTTCCTCCGATGAGGGGAAAGATATGGAATAAGTACGAAACGCCGAAATGTCCGCATCACATTTTCAAATGTCCGTATAACAATTACAAAATCTATTGACAACCGCCATGATTCCGACTATAATCTTCCATGGCAATTACATATTGTGCCAGCAGAAAGCTGCAGGAAAGAGGCCCTGCCCGCCGAAGGAATCACACTCTCAGGCGTTTTCAGAAGAAAACAGGACTGCAGCCGGATGGCTCTCTGGAGAATCCCGGTCAACGGGTGCCGAAGGTGAAAGGAAACGGAAGTTTCTGAATCTCTCAGGCAAAAGGACAGTGAATGAATACTCGGACTGCAGATATCTTATCTGTTTTTTTGTGCATGGCGATATCAATGTACAGATTACAGACTGCATTATCCCTGCATACCTGTATCAGGTTCACCGGAGTTTTATTCTCCTGTGGGCCTTTTTATTTTTTAGGAGGGGAATTATGGAACTTATCACAAACATTGTAAACAGTGTCAACACATTTCTCTGGGATTACGCTCTGCTGATCCTTCTTCTTGGAAGCGGCGTATTCTTTACTTTTATGCTCCGCTTTATTCAGATCCGGAAATTCGGCGCCGGAATGAAAGCCCTGTTCGGAAACTTTTCTCTCCATGGCAAAAGCGGCGAAAACGGACTCAGCTCTTTCCAGGCACTGACAACAGCCATCGCCGCTCAGGTGGGAACCGGAAACATTGCCGGAGCGGCCACAGCCATCGCCGCAGGAGGCCCGGGAGCTATTTTCTGGATGTGGGTGAGCGCCTTCTTCGGCATGGCTACCATCTACGCCGAAGCGGTTATGGCGCAGCATACCAGGGTTGTCAAAGACGGCGCTTTTACAGGCGGCCCTGTCTATTATATCCAGTCCGCGTTTAAAGGACGCTTCGGCCGGTTCCTTGCCGGTTTTTTCTCAGTAGCTCTCATTCTTGCCTTGGGCTTTATGGGAAACATGGTACAGTCCAATTCTATCGGAGATTCCTTTAAGAATGCGTTTCACGTAAGTCCTCTTGCAGTAGGGATCTGCGTGGCTGTAGTCGCCGGCTTCATTTTCCTGGGCGGTATCCGCAGAATCGCCCGGTTTACGGAAAAGATCGTGCCTTTGATGGCGCTCCTGTACATTGTTGGCTGCCTGATCATCCTCTTTACCCACCTTTCCGGTGTGGCAGATGCCTTTAAAAATATTTTCGTAGGAGCTTTTTCTCCTCAGTCCGTAGCCGGAGGCGCCCTGGGCGTTACTGTACAGAAAGCCATGCGCTACGGTGTTGCCCGTGGATTATTTTCTAATGAGGCAGGTATGGGATCTACTCCTCACGCTCATGCCACGGCGGACGTGGAGCATCCGGCGGATCAGGGTATTATCGCTATGATGGGAGTATTTATTGACACCTTTATCATTCTTACCCTTACGGCTCTTGTGATCCTTTCCACAGGGGTATGGAACAACGGACTGACCGGATCTGCCCTGGCCCAGAGCGCTTTCGACGCTGCATTCGGCTCTTTCGGCAAGATATTTGTAGCTATCTGTATGCTGTTCTTCGCTTTTACCACTATTGTGGGATGGTATTATTTCGGAGAAGTCAATGTCCGCCACCTTTTTGGAAACAAAGCGGTAAAAATCTACGCTGTTCTGGTAGTGATCTTCGTTATTACCGGCTCTACCCTGAAAGTGGATCTTGTATGGAACATGTCCGACATGTTTAACGGCCTGATGGTGCTTCCCAATCTGATCGGCCTTCTTGCCTGTACGGTAGTGGTGCGCAGGCTGACGAAGGAATACGAGGAAAAGAAGAAATCGCAGTCCTTATAAAATAAGAGTCATAATTTATTGTTTTGGCTCCGCACAAAAGTATATGCGGAGCCAAAACAAAATTTTAAAATCTTTTCAGGCTTTCATTGCTTCAAGTGCGGAAATCTTTACCGCTCTGTTCGACGGGAAGAATCCCGCCCCCACCCCCATGAACACAGAAAAAAGAACAGCGGCGCCGATCAGCCACAGCGGAATAATAGAAAGAGCCGTTTCTGAAGATCCTGTATCCATCATAGCCATCATGGCGTCCCCTGTAAGCGACGCCCCCATATAAGTGTTCATAATCCAGGATACGACGCAGCTTACCAGTGAACCGGCAATTCCTCCGACAAAGCCGATCATACCGGCTTCTATAAGAAACTCTTTCCGGATATCTGAGAGAGAACAGCCCAGAGCTTTCAAAATTCCGATTTCTCTTGTCCTTTCCACTATAGACATAATCATTGTATTGGCAATTCCGATGGCGGCCACGAAAAGGGAGACTGCGCCCAGTCCCGCCAGCATCATCTGCTTTTGTTTCACACTTTCTTCCATAGGTTTTCGAAGGCTTTCCATAGAAGAAGTCTGATATCCAAGCTTTTTGATCTCTTTTTCTACAGCTTCCACATGACTGATATCGTCCACATCTACCAGCACCTGGGAATACTCCCTTGAGTTCTTTATGTTCACCGCTTTTCGTATTTCTTTCTGCAGACGTTCAAAATCACGCATTCCCATAATAATTCCGCTGTCTGTTTCCTCTCCCTTATCATAATCCTGTTTTGTTACGCCTGCGATTTTCAGTTTATGTACCGTCTTCCACGATGTCTTACCGGGATTTTCTCCTTCACCGCTGTTTTCTGTTTTTTCTTCGTTTTTCTGCGCCACTTCCACGGCAGTCTCCAGGATTGGAAAGTAGGGCTGCGCTTTTTCATCGCTCCAGTAATCCACCATATTTTTCCCTTCCGGCCTGCGGCTGTCTGTAAACTGATAGGCAAGATGCTCTCCTGCCAGCACTTCGTCAGTCTGTCCTGTAAGTTTTTTTCCGTCCTTAATTGTATATCCCGCAGCTTCCAGATCCTTTTCCGGTATACCTACAACTGTAACATAACCGCACTGATAACGCGCCTCATCCCCTGCAATAAGGTTTAGTTCTCCAAGTTCCATTACTTTTTTAGCTATAACGGATTTAATATTGGAGAGTTTTCTGATTTTATCCGTACCTTTTTTATCCAACAGGCTCCTTTTCATCACATTTTGCGGGGCAGCCGTCACTGTGATCCTCATCAGATTCCCCATTCCCGCCAGCATCTGCTCCTGGGATTTTTTCATTCCAATCCCCAGAGAGATCATGATCACTACTGCGCAGCAGCCGATCACGACTCCGGAAACTGTCAGAAGAGTCCTGCTTTTCCGTCTGTACAGATTACGGAAACTTAATCCTATAATATCCTTCCAAGTCATCTTAAAAGTCTTCTTCCTCCATCCTCCGTTTTCGTTTTTTCATCCCGGACGCACCCGCAGCCAAGGCTGCTGCGATTCCGCCTCCTCCGGCAGCCAGCACTCCTGTTTTTACTTTGCTTCCGGAATCCATACCTGTCTGTCCCTCTGCTCCTGTCATCATATCCTCGCCGAACAGTTCCTCGTCTGCTTCAAATTCCCCTTCTGCAATATGGAAAACCTTCTCTTTTTTCACTGTCTTTTCCTGTCCGGCAGAATTTTCGTAAGTCAAAATAATCTGAACCTTCTGATCTCCGGCTTCCTCCGGTGTGACGAAGAAATCCAGAGTCCCGCTGGTACCTGCCTCTACATTTCCCAGATATTTGTAAGTTTCTCCGGCTTTCATCTCTGTCTTTATCACTGCTTCTACATTGCTCACAGGTATTTTCCCCTTATTTACATAAGGCAGAGAAACTGTAAACTCTTCTCCCGCTGAAGGCTCATCCATCGTCTGAATTTCTCCGGCGCTGAAGCGGTCGGGAATCTGCACCGGAATGGAAATTTTCTGCGCCGCCTCTACTTCTGTCCGTTCGCCGTTCTTCATGTATTCATATTTAAAATTCAGAGTAATATCCGCGCTGTCAGTCTTTCCGTCTTCGGAGGTCTTCAGACGGATACCTGTGCGGTAAGTTTCCTGGGGTTTCAGAACCTTCACATATACCATATTGGAGGAACCCTGCAGAGAAGCCGTCTCCCCTGTTTCTATACTTACCACCATATTTTCCACATTTAATTTTTCGTTTGTATTGCAGATATTGATATTTGTCTGAAAAGTCTTTCCGGCAGAAGCGTCTTCGTCATAATCATACTGACTGACAATAACTCTTGGAACCATGGGATCGGCATTTTTCTTCTCTTCCCCTGAGGATTCCGCTCCGCCGATATATGCTTCTCCTCCTGACGCACCATAGGATGCCGTATTGTCTACAAAAATAGCTTTGCTCTCTGACGTATTTACAGGGATCAGCAGCACCTCCTGCCGCTCTGTTTCTTGTCCCTCCGGTTCATGCTGAAAAACGGTTCTCACCTTCAGCCTTAATGTCTGTCCCTCTTCTTTTATATCTCCGGCATGAAGCCGGATATTTATTTTTTCTATTGCCCCAGGCTGTATTGTCGGCAGATCGAACGTTTCTTTTTTGTATGCTGAATGCAGACTGAGCTCTTGCGGCAGTTCCAGATTCATCCTGCCGCCCCTGATATTTCCAGATGTCCATGTATTTTTTAAAAGTACCGTGATCCTGAAACCTTTATTGGCTCTGATTCCTTTTTCCAGTTTTTCTCTTGTAATATATAAAGTACCGCTCTGACTTTTTTCCTCTTCCTGAGCCGGTTTTTCCTGCCCTTCTTCCGGATTCTTCTGCGGGCTTTGAAATTCCGGATCCGGCTGCTGCGTAGGCTGGGATTCCTGTCCCTGATTTCCTGATTGATCCGGTGTCTGCACTGGATCTCCGGATGTAAAATCAACAGAGGGAAGCTCAGTATCTGCTGGAGGGACAGAAGTCTCCTCTGAAGTTTTTTTCTCCGCATTATCAGGAGCTGACGGGGAATCGGAAAATTCCGGCAAAGTGCCATCCGGCGCCGATACCGGCGCTTTCAGCTGTTCGGCGGGATTTTGTATCTGTACATCGGCAGGCGTCTCCGGCATTTCGTCTGCGCCTGCCGCCCTGCCCTCTTCTGTTATCTGTACCGGATTTTCCGGTTCCGCGCCATAAACCTGACAAGTGCTTCCCGCCAGCAGAAATATCGCTGCCACAGCGGCCGCCGCTCTTATTTTTCCTGTTTTTCTTGCTTTTTCTGTTTTCATATAAATTTCTGAAGTACCGCCTTTCCTGAACTTTTTTCTATCAATTTGAAATTACTATATAGTCCCTTCTTGTCTTCACTTTTTCTTTTGCTCATCCTTTACGATTTTCCCATCAATTAAAGTAAGAATCCGGTCCGCATAGGAAGCCATATGAGGGTCGTGGGTTACCAGGACAATCGTCTGGCTGTTACGTCTTGCCATTTCTGTGATCATTTCCATAATCTGAGCCGTTGTTTTTGTATCCAGATTTCCCGTTGGTTCGTCCGCAAACACTACCTTGGGATCTGTCACAAAAGCTCTTGCGATCCCCACTCTCTGCTGCTGTCCTCCTGACATCTGGGACGGATAGTGATGGATTCTTTTTTCCAGCCCCACCCGTTTTAATAAATCTTCCGCTCTTCTGTCCCGCTCCTTTTTCGGATATCCCTGAAACATCATGGGAAGAGCCACGTTTTCCAGAGCGGTCAGACCCGGAAGCAGATTATATGCCTGAAAAATAAACCCTATGTGCTTTCTCCGGAAAGAAACCATATCCGCTTCCTTCAGCTTTGTAATGTCTGTTTTCCCCATAAAAATCTCCCCGGAAGTAGGCTTTTCCATCCCGGCCAGATGATTCAGAAGTGTGCTCTTCCCCGAACCCGAAGTTCCAAAAATACAGCAGATTTCTCCCCTTTGTATTTCTGCGCTTACGCCATGGAGAGCTACAACGCTTTCGTCTTCCAGTTTATATACTTTCCGGAGCCTGTTTATCCGTATCATAGCCGGATTTTTCGCCGTTATCTTTTGAGCAATATCTGTTTTTTCTTCCATAATAAAAGACTCCTTTCTAATTCGTACTCCAAGATTAATCATCTTTTCTTAGAATAAGATTAGAAAGAAGTCTCTTTTTTGTGAACAAATTATGATAAAGAATCAAATCTTACGCAGAGCTCCGTTCCTTTCCCAACAGCGCTTTTTACTGTAATCCCGGCCTTATGATACTGTACGATCTGCCATACCATAGAAAGCCCCAGTCCTGTGCCCTTTTTCTTTCTGGAAGCTCCGCCCCGGTAAAAACGCTCCCAGATATGGGGAAGATCCTTTTCCTCTATCCCCATCCCGTTGTCCTTTACTTTCAGCCGGACGATTCCGTTCTCTTCTGTCAAAAAAACCTGTATTTTTCCTTTCTCTCTGCCGTAGCGGTATGCATTTCTCAGAAGATTGTCCAGCATCATACGGTACAGCCGGGGATTGACCTTCATCCATATTCCTTCCCTGATCTCTGTTTCCAGTGTGATGTCCTGCTCCGGAAACATAGCGGCGTCTTCGCAGATATCCCGGGTCAGAGCGCTGACGTCTGTCTCTTCCATGAGATAATCTCCGGTATTCTGCTCTATCCTTGTCAAAACCAGAAGGGTTTCGATAAGCTGCGACATACGGTATCCCTGCCGCTGCACTACCTGAAGAGCTTCTTTAAGTTCTTCCCGCTCCGCAGCAGTATTTGTCAGGGCATACTCGCATTGTGCAAGAATGACGGTCACCGGAGTACGCAATTCATGAGATGCATTAGAGGTGAACTGTCTCTCCGCCTCAAAGTTTTTTTCCAGACGGTCAAACATAGCGTTAAAGCTTTCTGCCAGTGCGGACAGTTCGTCTCCCGTATTCCCTGACTCAACTCTTCTGGTCAGATCGCCGCTTTTTCTTATATTTTCCGCCGTCCGGCTGATCCGGGAAACAGGCTCAAGGAAACGTCCCGCCAGCCAGTATCCTCCCAGAAGAGCCGCCGTCAGTATAAGGGGAAACACCAGAAAGATATCCCGCAGACCGGAAAACAGATAGCCTGTATCCGTTCCCGAATAGACAAGACCCCGCACCCACAGGCCGCCTTCCTCCAGCTCTATATAACGATCATACAGACAGCATCTGCTCCCCTCTGCCTTAAGCCTTCGGATCTGGCCGTCATGCAGCGGTATCTCCTTATCCTCTCCGTAAAGGAATAATCCGCAGGCCCTTGTCTGATCCTCGTGATAAATTGTAAGAAAAACAGAATCCTGCAGAAAAACAGAGCTTTCTATTTCTTTTACCTCGCTTCCTCTGAGAACTGCCTGGAGTTCTGGTTCCTTTCCAATCGTTTCCGCACACTGGTCAACTGTAAGCTGAAGCTGGTGGAGAACATCGTTTTCAATCTTCACGCGGTACAGGGATATGACGGCGCCCCCCATAAGCAGGCACATCATCAGCAGCGCCAGAGAAAACCAGAGAGTGATCCTCCATCGGAATCTGCTTTTTTTCATATTTTTTCTCCATTCTCTTCCACGCGCATCACATATCCGATGCCCCGGACCGTATGAATCAGTTTTCTTTGCCCGTCTGCTTCTATTTTCTTTCTCACATAGTTCATATAAACGTCTACCACATTGCCGCTGCCCTCGAAGTCATATCCCCACACATGATTCAGGATCCTTTCTCTGCTGAGAATCTGATTTTTATTTGTCAGAAGGTATTCCAGCAGACGGTATTCCTTCCCGGTAAGATCAATCTGTTTTCCCGCTCTTGCAACAATGTGGCTTCTTGTATTCAGTGAGAGATCATCCAGCTCATAAACCTCTGAAGCGCTCCCCCGGGCGGTACGCATTACCGCCCGTATCCTTGCCAGAAGTTCATCAAAGGAAAAGGGCTTTACCACATAGTCGCTGGCTCCTGCGTCCAGCCCTTCTATCCTGTCAAAAACTGTATCTCTGGCTGTCAGAAAGATAACAGGCGTGGTTTTTCCCTGACTCCGCAGGCGCTTTACTGTCTCCAGCCCGTCCATGACGGGCATTGCGATATCCAGCACAGCGGCGTCATATTCTGCGTAAAGCAGATGTTCCAGCGCCTCTTCTCCGTCAAAACAGCAGTCCACCTCATATCCCTCTCCCCGCAGCTTCATGGCGATAATTCTGTTTAAATCCTCTTCATCTTCTGCTATAAGAAGTTTCATTAACTGTCTCCTCTGTCTTTTTTTCGTGTCTCTGAAAGGTGGGTTTATTATAACATAGAGTTTCTGTTTTTTTTATTCCATGATGCAGTTTCCTTTTCAGAACAACGAGATTTCCGAAACTGCCGTATCCTGGTATTTTGTACCCGAATAAACCGACTGTATGGTTAATCTTACACTGGAAGTATTAACTGCAGTGTCAAATGTAATTTTCTGCGGCCCATTAATATCATCAAGTTCAACGTCCTGTCTGGTTCCATCTGAAAACATAACTGTCATCTTGGAAGGTCTGGAATTTTTTGTATAAATATCTTCATTTTTCTGATATCCGGCATAAATAGTAAATCCGGAAACTTTATATGTACCATTCAGTTTCAAAGTAAAAGCTTCTCCCTCTCCCTGTCCATCCACACTTTCCACCCAGGCAGTAGACAGATCTCCGTCCATCAGATTAGAGACTCCGTGATACAGACCATACTGAGGTTCTTCCAGATAAGAGCTTGCCGAAATATTCTCTACTGCACTGTCAGTTACTGGAGATCCCATTGTACCGGAAACTGGCATACTGGAAGTCCTCCCGGGCACTAGAGAATAATCACTGAGATCAATATATAATATCTCCTCTGTTCCCGAAGGTGTTCCGGAATAAGTTATTGCCAGTTGATCGCCCAAGATTTCCAATTTATGCGGCCACATATAATCTTTATGGAAACTGTCGATTTTCTTTAGTGTCTTGCCGTCTTTATCCACAACAAACAGATCTGGTCCATAATAGCCACAGATAAAAAGTGTTCCATCATCTTTGAACGCACTTCCATAAGCACATCCTCCAAATTCTTCATTACTCCAGATTGTAGAGCCGTCTTTAAGATCAAGCGCCTTCACTATCCCACCTTCCACAAAATAGTATCGTCCTTCAAAAACACCGATATCATTAATACGATCCAACTCCGTACGGCTATAATCTGCGGTAATATATTTCCAGACTGAGCTTCCTTCATTGGAAATCCCGGTAATCTCTCCGCGCTCGTTTGAATCATCCTCAATCCTCCTGAAGTCTACCGATACGGCACTGTCAGTATTCTCTTTGGATATAGAAGTTGGCATTACCGTATTGGCAGACATAGTTTCAGCCATGACCGTAACTGTTGGGCATCTTCCCATACTGCCCAGCAAAACTGCCCCCAGTACAGCCATACCTCCTGCTTTCATTTCTTTTCCCACCTTTTTCATTAAATCGCCTGCCATTATTATTCTCCTTCCTCCGGATTCCGGAATGTATATTTTCATTATAACCTCAGGAATCAAAAAAAGACATCCCCACTTTTCATGGAAATGTCTTTTCTCACTGATCTGTAATTCTGTTATTTTCTCAGCTTCAACGGTTACTCTGCCGTTTCCCCGCTTTCTTCTGTATCGGCCGCGTCGTCTGTGGACGCTTCTGCGTCTTCAGCGCCGGTATCTTCTGTTTCCTCTGTTGCAGGAACATCCTCTTCTACAGGAACCAGCACTTCGTCCTCATCCACTGTGTCTCCGGAAGCTGCGTCCGTATCTTCTGACGCTGCGCTGTCTGTGGAAGTATTATCTGCGTCTGCTGCCGTCTCTGTGTCCTCTCCTGCCGCTGCATCTGTATTTTCGTCTGCGGCCTCTGTGCTGTCTGCAGCCGCATCGTCCGCCGCTTCTGTATCCTCTGCTGCTGCGTCTCCATCAGAGCTTTCCTCCGGAGAAGGCGTAGGCGTCGCAGTTGCAATGCTGAATTTGTGGCTGTCTGTAAGCTTCAGAGTTTTCAGAACATCCTCGTCCACTGTAATATCCGCCTCGTCCATCCACTGCTGGGTAGTGTCTGTATACAGCTCGTTTTCTCTGTCTGTGATAATGGATTCTTTTTTATTCTCTGTAGCTTCTTCGTCCACTTTTTTATTTAAACGCACTACATAATAGGCCGTGTCTGTCTCAATCACATCCGGACCCAGTTCTCCGTCGTCCAGTGTCCTTAAGACGTCTGTCACCTCGTCCGGATAAGTGGAAGAGGAAGTCATCTCTTCTCCGTCTGTTTCAGTTTCTTCGCTTTCATTTGTATCAAAAGTACCGTCCAGAGCAGTATAATCTTCGCTGACAGACTTTGCCGTCTCGTTGAAATCTGCATCCGGATCTTCTTTCATGGCGTCAAGGATCTTCTGCGCGTCCTCTTTCTTCTGTTCGATCTCGTCGTCAGACAGATCGGCTGTAGAAAGACTTACATAGGTAAAAGAAGACTGCTGCGCTTCCTCATCCGGCACATTCGTATCCACATCTGCGATAATGGGATCGTGCATACGTTCCTGATATGTCTGAAGTCCCAGATAAGTCTTTACCTGATCCTCTGTAACAGCTAGGTCTTCCAGAGTTTCCTCGCTGTTGGCTTCTATAAAGGATGCGGCTGCGTCAGAGATCGCCGTCTCATCCTCCTCTGTAACAGTCACCTCGTAATCCGGCGCTTTTTCCCGCAGGATATACATTAGCTCGATCTGCTCAAGCGTTTCCTCAACAGCCTGCTCTCCGTAGGTCTTTCCTTCTTCCGCCTCGGCGTCCCAGATTTCGTAATCCATACCGCCCATAAAGCTGGCGTACATAGCCTCCGCCTGAGCCTGGCTCTGACGAACCGCAAGGCTTAAGATTCCCATGGGAATTTCTTCTCCATTCACAGTGGCGACAGTCTGAGACCCGTCTACTTTTTCTTCTTCACCACAGCCTGTCAGCATACCTGCGGCCATTACTCCCGCAAGCGCGGCGACGGCTGTCTTTTTTACTATTTCTCTCATTTCTTCCTCCATTGTAGCCTGATTTCACTTCTACAAGTATAAACTTTTTTTGTCTCCAGAGCAAGGAGAAACACAGAAAATACACATATTCCTCGGAGTTTCTCTTATTCCTCCGCCAGCTTTTCCAGCTCCTTCAGAAAATCTGTCAAAGCCTCCAGCGGTTTCCCCACAGGCGTAAATAAAAACTTCGGTTCCTGTTCCGCTTTAAACTGAAGTCCTCTCCTGTATTTCTGCAGGAGCGCCGGGATTCCCGCCGGATCCAGTCTCGCTTTTTCATAAAGAGTGATCTTTAAGTCTGCGCCTGTCTGTTTGATCTCCGCCACATAAGCCCTGTGCGCCAGGGCTTTGATCCGGGCGATGGCAAGAAGGTTCAGCACCGCCTTGGGCATTTCGCCGAAACGGTCCAGAAGCTCTTCCAGCATATCGTCATAGTCCTGCTGGTTTTCGATCCCCGCGATCCTTTTGTAAATATCCAGCTTCTGATATTCATTGCTGATGTAACTGTCGGGGATAAAGGCGTCGATATTCAGGTCAATAGTTGTTTCAAAGTCCTCCATTGTATGGATGCCCTTTGCCTCCTTCACCGCCTCGCTGAGCATCTTGCAGTAGAGATCGTATCCTACGGCGTTCATATGTCCGTGCTGCTCTGCTCCCAGAAGATTTCCCGCTCCCCGAAGCTCAAGATCCCGCATGGCGATCTTGAATCCACTTCCAAGATCCGTATACTGCCGGATTGCCGCCAGACGTTTTTCCGCAGTCTCCCGCAGCATCATGTTCCGGCGATACATCAGAAAGGCGTAAGCCGTCCTGTTGGAGCGGCCGATCCTTCCCCGGAGCTGATAGAGCTGGGAAAGCCCGTACCGGTCGGAATCATGAATGATCATAGTGTTTACATTGGAAATGTCAAGTCCTGTCTCTATAATCGTTGTGGATACAAGCACGTCGATATCACCGTTGATAAAGGCGTACATCACAGCCTCCAGCTCCCTCTCGCTCATCTGGCCGTGGGCGAAATCCACTCTCGCTTCCGGCAGAAGCTTTGAAAGGCGCAGAGCCACCTCCGCAATATCGTTTACCCGGTTATACACATAGTATACCTGGCCACCTCTTCTCAGCTCACGGTTTACCGCCTCCCGGACGGTTTCCTCATCGTACTCCATGACGTAGGTCTGAATGGGAACTCTGTCCATAGGAGGTTCTTCCAGAACGCTCATATCCCGGATCCCGATAAGGCTCATATGAAGGGTTCTGGGGATCGGAGTAGCCGTCAGAGTGAGAACGTCTACGTTTTTCTTCAACTGCTTGATTTTTTCTTTGTGGACAACGCCGAAACGCTGTTCCTCGTCAATGATCAGAAGACCCAGGTTTTTAAATTCCACATCCTTGGAAAGCACCCGGTGGGTACCGACCACAATATCCACCTGTCCTTTTTTCAGATCACTGATGGTTTTCTGCTGCTGGGCCGGCGTGCGGAAGCGGCAGAGCAGATCCACCCGCACCGGAAACTCTTTCATTCTCTGGACAAAGGTATTATAAATCTGCTGGGCCAGGATAGTGGTGGGCACAAGATATACCACCTGGCGGCTTTCCTGGACTTCCTTAAAGGCGGCCCGAAGGGCCACCTCCGTCTTTCCATAGCCCACATCTCCGCAGACAAGGCGGTCCATGATCTTCGTACTTTCCATATCCCGTTTTGTATCCTCAATAGCCGCAAGCTGATCCTCTGTCTCCTCGTAAGGAAACATTTCCTCGAACTCCTTCTGCCATACCGTATCCGGGCCGCAGACATAGCCTTCTTTTTCCTGACGGACAGCGTACAGCTCCACCAGCTCCTTTGCTATATTCTGGACAGCTCCCCGGACTCTTGTTTTCGTCTTCTTCCATTCCTGGCCGCCCAGCTTGTTCAGCTTAGGCGCTTTCGCCGTATCCGCTCCGGAGTATTTCTGAAGAGCATCCAGCTGGGTGGCAAGAATATAGAGATTGCTTCCTCCTCTGTATTCTATTTTGATATAGTCCTTAACGACTTTATCCACCTCTACCTTTTCGATTCCCCGGTAGATACCCAGACCATGTTTTTCGTGAACCACAAAGTCTCCGATGGAAAGCTCGGAAAAATCCTGGATCCTGTTGCCGCTGTAGGTTTTCTTTTTCTTTTTTTTCTTCTGCTCTTTGCCGAAAATATCGGTTTCGGTAATAACGGCAAATTTGATCAGCGGATATTCAAATCCTTTTCTGGCGTGTCCATAGGCCACCATGATCTCTCCCGGATTCAGGATACGGTCCGTATCCTGTCCGTAAAAGGCGTTCAGTCCTTGTTCCTGCAGATCCTTTGCCAGACGTTCCGCTCTTGTACGGGAACCGGAAAGAACTACGATCTGATATCCCTGTTTTTTATATTGCTGAAGATCCTTTACCAGAAGTTCAAAGCTGCTCTGATAGGAATTCATGGATTTTACTGTAAGAGAAAAATGCTCAGTAATATTCCATCCGGCTTTCTGAGGTTCCAGTGCGGACAGAGAAACACAGTTTCTCATATTCAGCTTCTTCTGGAGTTCCTCCCAGCCGCACATCCATCCCTCTGAAATGCCGCCCGTACCTTTTTCTTCTCTGTTCCGGCAGCTCTGGCGGAATTCCTCCTCCACAGCTTTGGCGTTTTCCACAATACGGTTCGGCTCATCCAGAAAGACTATAGTCTTCTCAGAAGGAAAATAATCGAGGAAGGTCAGACCGCTTCTGTCCGCCTGCTGCTCCGCAGCCGGATAGATCACGATCTCTTCCAGATTTTCCAGAGAGCGCTGACTCTGGGCGTCGAAGCTTCTGATGGAATCGATCTCGTCGCCCCACAGCTCGATCCTCCAGGGATTCTCCTCGGTAAGGCAGTATACATCCACGATCCCGCCTCTGACAGAAAACTGTCCCGGCATTTCCACCTGACCTACCCGTTCATAACCCATCTTCACCAGATCGTCTTTCAGTTTATCCATATCCACAGCGCTGTCGCTGCGGAATCGGAGAAGCTGTTTTTTTATGGCGTCCAGGGGACCCAGAAAATCCATGCAGCCGTCGATGCTTGTCACTACGGTAATCTCTTTCTCCGTGAGCATTGCCTTTATGACCTGCATTCTCTGCCGGATGATGAGATTTCCATGAATGTCCGCCTGGAAAAACAGAAGATCTCTTGCCGGATAATAATATACGTTTTTGCTGTAAAAGCGGTAATCCTCAAAAATCTGTTTTGCGCTACGCTCGTCTTCAGCCAGGATCAGATGACATGGAAAAAGCCCGGAAAGCCCATAAATAAAATGTGCTTTCTGGGACTCCATACATCCGCTGACAGCTATGACGCCCTGATTTTTTCCAGCCTGCTTCTGAATTTCCTCCATCTCTGCAAGATTCTGCAGAGGCTGCAAAAATGTTTTCATACGACCCCCGATTTTTTATTAAACTCATTCATTGCCGCGTCCACACCTTCGGAGAGAATCGTTTCCACTGCTTTGCAGGCTCTCTCCTGCGCTTCATCCACCAGCTTCCGCTCCTCTCCCGGAATCCTTCCCAGCACATAGTCTGCCAGATCCCAATCTTTCGGTTTTGCTCCTACGCCGACTCTGATACGGATAAATTTCTGAGTTCCAAGCTTCTGGATCAGATCTTTGATCCCGTTGTGACCTCCGGCGCTTCCCTGTTTGCGGATCCGAAGCTGCCCCGGATCCAGATCAATATCGTCATAGATCACGATCATCTCTGTTTCCGGGTCTATTTTGAAATAATTCGCCATTTCCCGCACCGGACCGCCGCTTAAATTCATATAAGAAAGAGGCTTCATTAAAAGAGCCGGCTGCCCGCCGATGATCCCCTTTCCATACATGGCATTGAACTTTACGCCGCCCTGGGGAATCCGGTATTCTTCCACCAGTCTGTCAACTACGTCAAATCCCATGTTATGGCGGGTCGCCTCATATTGTCTTCCTGGATTTCCCAGACCAACTATTAAATACATGCCTGTTTTCCTCACTGTTAATTAAAGTATACCATTTCATCCGGCAGGGGTTCGCAGGGCTCCACATTGTCTGCGTAAAGAACGATCCCTTCGCCCTGATATTCCATGCGGTTTTCAATCCCTACCTTTGCTGTAACTTCCACCCACTGTCCGGGATTCAGCTTGGGAGCGTAGGGGCTTCTGCACACATATCCCAGAAAAGTGGTGTCGTCCGCGCAGCAGGTCATGGCTGTTCTTCCGGGAACAAAGAATTTGCTTCCCATTCCTCTTGGCTTCATGACTCTTGCCTTAAAGCGCACAGTCTTTCCCTCATATGTTTCCGGATGATCCATGGCGTCCACAAACCAGATACCGTAATCTTCCGGAAGAATATCGATCACAGGAGCGTTTACGTCAAAAGGCATCTCGTCCTGGAAAATATCGTCCAGTTCTCCCTCTTCATCCTCAAAAATCACTTCCGCCCTCTGATTCGCCACCTTGATGCTGCGGCGGTAAGAAGGAAGAGGATCTTCTCTTTTGCACCGGTTAAATACCACCATATCGCTGGTTCTTACCATGTCCATAAAGATAGATTTCATATTTGCCATATATACCTGAAAGGTGCTTCCGTCCACGCAGGTGATCTGCTGCTCCACGCCCCACCCTTTTGGTTTCTGAAGCTTATGAAAATTACTCACCAGCCACATTCCGTTATATTCTATGATCACGCGCTCCGGCTGATGAAGGATATCCATAGCGACAAGCCTCTCCGTGGTAAGATCCTCCTCCTTTTCGATGATCTCCACCACCGTATTGCTCATCTCCAGCATACTTGTGTCATATTCCTCTTCTCCTTCCTCGCAGAGAATGAGAAGAGTCTTTCCATCTATATAAAAATAATCCTGCTGCAGGGTAAAATTCAGGAAAGAAGTCTTGCCGCTTTCCAGAAACCCTGTGATCAGATAAATCGGAACTGTAATCTCGTCCATATTTCCTCCTTCTTGCCCGATGTTTATTGGGCATACAGGTACACCCCTGGGTGTTTCCTCTTTTCTGCCCGATGTTTATTGGGCATACAGGTACGCCCTTGGGCGTTTCCTCCTTCTTAGATCTCAAACAGTTCTGCCAGCTTCTCTTCGTTCAGTTTGGAGCCGATCACGCAGAGACGGCCTGTATATTCCGGCGCGCCGGAGCGGATCTCTGTTTCCTCCGGTACCATATCAAAATAGATCCAGGTTCCGTCCTCGCAGGGAAGCATTCCCTTTGCCCTGAGGATGGTTCCATATTCCTCAGATTCTGACAGTGTATCCAGGATTTTTTCCAGTTTTTCTTTTGTATATTTTTTGATCGTCTCGCGTCCCCAGCTTGTAAATACTTCATCTGCATGGTGATGGCCGTGATGATGGTCGTGGCCGCAGCCGCATTCATGGTCGTGATGGTGTTCGTGTTCCTCATGATGGTGGTCTTCCCCGCAGCCGCACTCATGGTCGTGATGGTGTTCGTGTTCCTCATGATGGTGGTCTTCCCCGCAGCCGCACTCATGATCATGATGGTGCTCGTGTTCTTCGTGGGAATGGCTGTGTTCTTCTTCGTGATGGTGATGTCCATGCTCATGGATATGTCCGCATTCCGGGCATACTTCTTCCTCCAGCATTTCCTGCTCCAGAGATACCGGGTGTTCCATAACCTCAAGGATCTTCTTTCCATCCAGGTTCGCGATAGGAGTTGTAATGATCGCCGCCTTGCTGTTGATGCCCCGGAGCAGTTCCATAGCCGCTGCAGCCTTGGCTTCGTCCACAATATCCGTACGGCTCATGATGATGGCTCCTGCATATTCCACCTGATTGTTGAAAAACTCTCCAAAGTTTCTCATATACATTTTGCATTTTTTCGCGTCCACAACAGTGGTGTAACTGTTCAGCACAAGTCCTGTTTCCTCCTGCACTCCCTGAACCGCCTTGATCACATCGGACAGCTTGCCTACGCCGGAAGGCTCGATAAGGATACGGTCCGGATGGTATTTTGATATCACTTCTTTTAAGGACGCGCCGAAGTCTCCCACCAGCGAGCAGCAGATGCAGCCGGAGTTCATCTCCCGTATCTGGATTCCCGCTTCTTTCAGGAATCCTCCGTCAATGCCGATCTCTCCGAATTCGTTTTCGATCAGAACTACCTGTTCATCCTGAAAGGCTTCCTTCAGAAGTTTTTTGATTAATGTGGTTTTTCCGGCTCCAAGAAAGCCTGAGATAATATCGATTTTTGTCATGATTTTTCCTCTATTCTTTAAAATTTTCTGCCCGGATATTTTTCGCCTGAGTTTAGCGTCAGTGTACAGGGGGCAGCACGCTCCCTTTGCACACTGACGCCAGGCGCAGGCAGAAACGCATAACGCAACATGACCAGGAAGTAATATTACCCCCTGGCTGGCATTTGCCCTAACGCATATTTAAACACTGGTTTCGGCAGTCTGCAGGCAGACGCCAACTGAGGATAGCGCTGGAAACCGCTAAATTTTGCGATCTGCAGCGTACTGCCTCCTGCACACTGACGATGATTTTTCAAAATACAGACACATAACGGGGACATGACACGTCATGTCCCCGCTGTACTTTTCTTTCGATATCAGCCGTTGATCATAAAGTTCAGAAGCTTGTCGATGTCTTCTTTCTCATATGCAACGATTTCCAGCTCCGGAATCTCACCGCCGGAGAAAATGTTTGCCAGAGATACATACTGGGACAGTTTGGATTTCAGATTCAGTCTGTCGCCTTCGCCTGTTACCAGTTCTACTTTGCCTTTGCAGCTGTCTACTACTTCAAAAAATTTGTCAACGTCTTTAATATTAGATACTTTCATTTCTGTTCTCCTTTCAAAATGATAAATTCTCTATATTTCATTAGTTCATAACTTTATCAGTCGCGTACAGTATATCGCATATTTCCAGAAATTGCAATGACTTAATTGGTAAAGAATTCATGAAAAAATCATGGCTTTTCTGTAACTTTCGCTAATGTATGTCCGCCTGCGGGAAAGTATTCCCGAAATATTTAATATACAAATACAGCTACTCCATAGGGCGGAAGGGGATATGCAAAAGAAAAATCCCTGTTGTCGCATTCTTTTTTCTCTGCCTTGAAGATCTCCGGTTTTTCCAGCATACCATGTTCGTTCATGATCAGCTTGTACTGTTTCTTCTTCGGTACGCCCACGCGGTAATCCGCCCTTTCTACCGGAGTATAGTTTACCACAAACAGAAGGTTGTTTCTCTTTGTGGGAGATTTTCTCACCAAACTGAAGATACTTCTGTCCCCGTCGTTGGGATTGATCCACTCAAAACCTTCCGGATCGTTGTCTCCTGCATACAGAGCCGGATATTTTTTGTACAGGTGAAGCAGGGTTTTTACAAAATCCTGCATATCCTTGTGGTTTTCTTCCCCGAGAAGATACCAGTCAAGCTCTCTCGCCTCGCTCCACTCTCTGAGCTGGGCGAACTCCTGTCCCATGAACAAAAGCTTTTTGCCGGGATGGAAAAACATGAACGCATAGGCCGCCTTCAGGTTCTTGAATTTGTCGTCCGGATATCCCGGCATCTTGTTGATCATGGAGCATTTCAGATGCACCACCTCGTCGTGAGAGATCACAAGAATATATCTTTCACTGTAGGCATATGTCATGGAGAATGTCATCTTATTATGGTTGTATTTGCGGAAATAAGGATCCAGCTTCATGTATTCCAGGAAGTCGTTCATCCAGCCCATATTCCATTTCAGGGAGAACCCGAGTCCTCCGTCCTCCGCCTTTCCTGTAACCATAGGCCACGCTGTGGACTCCTCGGCGATCATTACTGTTCCGTGATTTCTTCCGAGGACAACTGTATTCAGATGCTTGAAAAACTCGATGGCTTCCAGGTTTTTGTTGTCTCCGTATTTATTCGCAACCCACTGTCCGTCTCTCTTTCCGTAATCCAGATACAGCATGGAGGCCACGGCGTCTACCCGGAGCCCGTCCACATGACATTCCTCCACCCAGAAAAGCGCGTTGGCGATCAGGAAGTTCTTAACCTCCGGCTGGCCGTAATTATATATCTTGGTTCCCCAGTCCGGATGTTCTCCCTGGCGGGGATCCTGATGCTCATACACCGCTGTTCCGTCAAAATTCGCAAGCCCGTGGGCGTCCTTTGGAAAGTGTCCCGGAACCCAGTCAAGGATCACGCCGATTTTATTCCTGTGCAGGTAGTCTACCAGATATTTGAAGTCCTGAGCCGTTCCATAGCGGGAGGTGGGAGAATAATATCCCGTTACCTGATAACCCCAGGAACCGTCGAAAGGATGCTCCGCGATCCCCATCAGCTCTACATGCGTATATCCCATTTCTTTTACGTATTTTGCCAGCTCGTGGGCAAATTCCCGGTAATTGTAGAATCCGTCAGGATCTTCTTCTGTAACAGGATGTTTTCTCCAGGAGCCGGGATGTACTTCATAGATAGACATGGGAGAGGTTTTTTCGTCAAATTCCTGCCGGTTTTTAATCCAGACAGCGTCTTTCCATGCATAGTCCGTGATATCTGTCACTCTCGAAGCTGTCCCCGGCCTCAGTTCCGACTCATTGGCATAGGGATCCGCCTTATAAAGTTTTTCTCCGTGCATTCCCACAATAAAAAACTTGTAAAGATCCCCGATCTTCGCGCCGGGTATAAAAGTTTCATACACGCCGATAGGGCCGACTTTTGTCATGGGATTGGCTTCTTCATCCCAGTCGTTGAAGCTTCCGATCACTGAAACGGACTGCGCCCTGGGCGCCCACACCGCAAAGTAAACCCCTTTTTTCCGCCTCTGCGTGGTGGGATGGGCTCCCAGCTTTTTATAAATATCATAGTGTGTTCCCTGGCCAAATAAATACTGGTCAAGTTCTGTAAACTGCATTTTCTCTCCCATCAAAACTACCTCCCTGTTTGTATTTATGCAAAAGCAAAAATCTGGCTTTCATTCGGCTGAAGAGTTACGCAGAGATTTCCGTTCTCAACGATTCCCTCTGTGCCGTCGATCAGACTTGTATAGGATTTTCCATCCAATGGCTGGCGTATGCGAAGCTCTGCCGGCTTGTCGTCGTTGTTGACGGCAACGACAACGCCTTCCTCTCCCAGAATCCTGGCAAAAGCATACTGTCTGTTTGTCAGCAGAAGCTCCTGATATCTGCCTTCGGAGAGAGCCGGCTGCTCCTTGTGGATTTTGCCCAGAGTCTTTACCCACTCCAGCAGCTTCGGATCCTCCGGGTTCTTCATGGCCTCCTTCAGATCGACCGCCGGCCGCAGAGGATCGTCGTTGGCTCCTTCTTTTCTGCCTTTGATCCCCCATTCGGATCCATAATAAATGGATGGAATACCCGGAAGTGTATACAGAAGGGTGTGAACCGGATAAATATGTCCCGACACGTTCAGCTTTGAAGCAATTCTGTCTACATCATGATTGTCCACAAAAGAGTATAGTTTTAATCCCCGGTAAATTCCTCCGTTGGCGTCAAATTCCCGGCGGATCGTGTGTGCGATCTCGAAATAGTTATGATCGTTATGTCCGGAGTACAGCCCCTTATGCAGTTCGTAATTCGTTACGGAATCCAGCATTTCCGGCTTTACATAGCGGCTGTAGTCTCCATGGATCACTTCTCCCATCAGCCAGAAATCTTTCTTTTTCCCGTTGGTAAAGCTTCTCATGTCTTCCATGAATGAAAATTCCAGGCAGTCCGCGCAGTCAAGACGGATGCCGTCAATGTCAAATTCGTCGATCCAGAATCCGATCACATCAAGAAGGTATTCCCGCACCTTCGGTTCCCGGAGATTCAGATTGACAAGTTCAAAACAATTTCTCCACGCTTCATAGCCGAATCCATCGTTATAAGGAGAATTCCATCCGAAATTGATTCCTTTATACCAGCTGCAGTATGGAGAATTTTCTCTGTTTTTCTGAATATCCTGGAATGCAAAAAATTCCCGGCCTGTATGATTAAACACGCCGTCCACAACTACACGGATATCCAGTTCATGCGCCTCTTTTACAAATTTTTTGAAATCTTCATTATCTCCCAGTCTTCTGTCCACCAGCCGGTAATCCCTTGTGTCATATCCATGTGAGGTGGACTCAAACAAAGGACCGATATATATTGCCGTACATCCCAGATCTTTAATATGGGGCAGCCATTCCATCAGGCTGTCAAATCGGTGCGTTACCTCTGTCTGCTCGTTTCTTCTCGGCGCCCCTGTCATTCCGATCGGATACATGTGATAAAATACTGCTTCTTCAAACCATCTGCCCACTACGTTGCCCTCCAGTAATCTGCACATAAAATGTGCTGTTTTTAAGTCGTTTTATAGACATATTATACCAATCTGTACCGTCTCCGTCAACAAACCTCCCCTCTATTTTTTAAGAAAACAGGGACAGCTTTAAGAAAAAAGCTGTCCCTGCAGGTTTCATAACTTCTGTATCCTGTTTTCTATGTTTTTTGTACAAATATCGACAGACCGTCAGTATTCTCCGGAGCCATCGTCGTAATATTCATCCGTGCCGTCGCTGTAGTCTCCGGAACCGTCATCCGAATATTCGTCCGTACCGTCGCTGTAGTCTCCGGAACCGTCATCCGAATATTCGTCCGTGCCGTCGCTGTTATCTCCGCTTCCGTCGTCAAAGGATTCCTCTTCACCGCTTCCATCGGAAAGATCGCTTCCGTCCCCGGAACCGTCCCCTTCCGATTCATCGGCAGATGAGGTATTTCCTTCATATCCGGCTACTGCGCCGCTTTCCAGGGTACTGTCCCAGAAATCTGTATAAGACGCGTTCTGAAGATCCACGCCCTTGGCCTCGGCAAGCTCGCTGACCGTCATCAGCTTATATCCCTTTTCTATCAGATCCGGGATCAGACGGATAGCAGCCTGGACAGAAGGTTCGTGAATGTCATGCATCAGAATAATGGAGCCGTCTGTAAGATCGCCGTTCATAACAGCGTTATAGTCGGCGTCCGCGTTCAGAAGCTGCCAGTCCTCCGTATCAAGGGACCACATAAAAAACGGCTTCTGTACAATATCATAAACCGACTGGTCAGCGGAACCGTAAGGAGCGCGGGCCACTGTCGCATTCTGTCCGCAGGCTTTCATCAAAGCCTCGTCCGTCTTCTGATACTCGCTGCTGATCTGCTCCTCTGATAAAGTCATAAGATCCGCGTGATCGTAACTGTGGCTGCCGATCTCGCAGCCGATATCCGCCATTCTCTGTACTGTGGATTCCCAGCTTTCCACATTCTGCCCCAGCATAAAGAATGTCGCATGGGCATTGTTTTCCTCCAGACAGTCCAGAAGCTGATCCGTATATTCTCCCGGTCCGTCGTCAAAGGTCAGGGCAATCCTCGTTTTATGTTTATCCGGGTTATAGGAACCGTCCTCGTTGAAATACAGGTCGTCAAATCCATTGCTGACCCATCCGGTCTGTATGTATCCGTTATCATCAAAGGAATAAGTAACACCGTCAATCTCCTGGAAGCCTCCGGCGAAATATGTACCGTCAAAATTCTGATACCATTTTCCGTTTTCGTCCTCATGCCATCCTGCCGTCAGGTCGGAAGCTTTGGTCAGATCGTCTTTTCCCTTCAAAGGCTTCCTGATAGCCGCATCCGGATCTGCCTCCACGGTCTCTGTCTCCGCCTGAATCTCTACCGGCTTGTCGGCGTCCCTGCCGCCGATTCCCCTGGCTATGGGAAGGATCACGCCCCGTACCAGAAATGTGACTACAAGCACAACGCCCAGCACATATCCCACAAGACGCATGATCTTCCTTCGCCTTAACTGACGCTGTTTTCTGCGCATCCTCTCGCGCAAAACCCTCTTATCCATTCGTTCTCCACCTGTTATTATCTGTCATTTCCATATAGTTTCGGATCATCCGCCGATTGTCGCCGTCAGCGGACGATCCTTTTAAAATTCCAGTTCTCATCATACTGCATTTGCTTCGGAAATACAATATCTCATTTATTATCTTTTTCAGATCACTCTCTTCAGTTCCAGATCCTCCGTTACAAGAAGGATATCCGCCTCCTTGCCTGCTGTAAGAGATCCTACCTGGTCATAAATCCCGATGCTCTTCGCCGGATTTCTGGTGGCGGCAAAAATCGCGTCTTCTACAGGGATCTTAAATTCCACTGCCTTTCTCATACAGTCAAAAAGGTTGGTCGCCGATCCGGCGATGGTACCGTTCTCCAGAGTTGCCTTTCTGTTTTTCATGAATACCTTCTGTCCGCCCAGTTCGTAAACTCCGTCGTCCATTCCCACAGCTCTCATGGAATCGCTGACCAGTATCATTCTTTCCGGTCCGAACAGGCGGAAAGCGGCCCGTACCGCGGAAGGATGAATATGATATCCGTCGCAGATCAGTTCCGCCATACACTGAGGATCGTCTGCCGCCGCGCCGATCAGTCCCGGCTCTCTGTGCGCCAGAGGAGGCATGGCGTTATAAAGGTGGGTCAGATGATGCGCGCCCAGCTCTATAGCCTTTGCGCAGCAGTCGTAATCCGCAGAGGTATGTCCAAGAGAAATGCAGACTTCCTCATGAACCTCTTTGATAAATTCCATGGCGCCTTCTACATTTGGCGCCAGAGTCACCAGTTTCACCCTGTTTCCGGAAAGCCGGTTCAGTTCGCGGAAATATTCCGCATCCGGACGGCAGATCCACTCCTCTACATGAGCTCCCTTTTTCTTCGGGTCAAGGAACGGACCTTCCATATTGATGCCCCTTACCGCCGCCATATCCTCGGAAACGCCGGCTTCATTGATGCTGTTAAAGATCTTCTCAAGACGCTCTTTGGGAAGCGTCATGGACGTAGGACAATAGGAAGTGATCCCGCTGCGTTTTTCATACCGGAGGATTTCCTTCAGTCCTTCCGGATCGCCGTCGGAGAAATCGTAGCCGTATGCTCCGTGGCTGTGAATATCCACAAGCCCCGGAATCACCAGAAGCCCCTCTGCGTCTACTACCGTCTTATCTGTTATTTCCTCTTCCGACGCTTTCAGTTTATGATTTTCGATGTAAAGTGTTTCCTTACGGAAAGTTCCGTCCTCCTGGAAAACCGCTCCGTTCTTAATGATCATTTTTCTGCCCCCTTCGTTTTTATAGATATCTTTACTGCCGGATTTTTTATTCTTCGATCACAACATCGCCAGCTTCTTCTTCAGCCATATCTCCGCCGTCTGCGTCTACATAGTCGCCTGACGTATCTCCGTCAATTCCTGTATCGTAAGCTGCGTCCTCTGTGACAACGTCCTCGTTTTGAGCTGCATCGTCTCCGCTGCCGCTGCCTACTTTTTCATCAACTGTAGCGTTGTCCACAATAAATTTTTCCACTCTCAGAAGAGCCAGGGATTCATTTACCTCCTGCTGGCCGTAAATTTCTACGAGCTGATTAATATCCGTTACTCCGTATTCCTGGATAAGCTGTCCCTGAAGTTCCTGCGTCTCCTGATCCTCCAGGCTGAGATTTTCCTGATCCATGATTCCCTGAACGATCAGATTCTGTTCTACCTTTGCCTGTGCATAGCGGCTGCATTCCTCTTCATATTCCTCTTCGCTGATTCCCTGGGATTCCAGGAATTCATTCATGTCCATCCCGGCTTCCTGAATATACTGCTCGTTCAGATCTTTATAAGCCTGAGACGCCTTGTCAATGTCCTCCTGAGGATATTCCTTTACTTCGGAAGCATCCAGCACCATCGTCCACGCGCTGGCATAGAGATCCATCCTTGCCAGCTCGCTGGCATTTTCCTCAAGATCCGCTTTTACAGACTGACGGTATTCGTCAACGGTCTTTACATCGGAATTTTCCGCCACCCATTGGTCTGTAAGCTCCGGCGTTCTTGTGAATTTCTGAAGTGTGATCTCATAAACCGCTGTCTTTCCCGCCACAGAAGTATCATAATAATCTGCCGGGAAGTTTACCGTCACTTCCTTGGTGTCTCCTTTTTTCATGCCGATCACGCCGTTGTCAAAATCCGCCGCCATACCGCTGTCGCCCACTGTAAACTCATAATCCTCTGCCGAACCGCCTTCAAATTCCTGGCCGTCGATGGTGCCTGTATAATTCACTGTGGCAAGATCGCCCTGCTCTACCGTTCCGTCCGTGACTTCCGTACTGCTGTCCTGAAGACGGTATTCGATTTCCGCCTCCACATCCTCGTCGGAAACCGGCTGAACAATATTATCAAGCTCCAGCCCCTTATAATTTCCTATTGTAACATAGTCGGAAACATCGCTTACAGATACAAGCCTTACTTTCTCCGCCTCTTCTTTTTCTCCGGAATCGGTCTTTTCGTTTTCTGTACTGCTTGCCTCTGTTTCTCCTGCTGCCGGTTCTTCCGTCTGCGTCTTGCCGCTTTCCTTATCATTCCCGCAGGCTGCGGCGCCAAAGGCCATGCACATGATCAGCATAGCCAAAACTGTTTTTTTCTTCATGATTGACTCCCTTCTTTGCAGGCTTCTCCGTACAAGTTCTGCATTGCCGGAACCTGCCCTTTATATTTTCATTCTATATCTGTCCCTATCTTACGCCGGCCATGGAAAGCCTCCATGTTCCCCGTCTGCCGCTTATGGTACGTCTACATCTCCGGAACAGGTGTCGGCCTTGAAGTATCCCATACCTGCGACACGTCAAAAAGATCGCTCAGCATATCCGGATTGTAATACATCCGGTATCCATCCAGATTACGTCTTCCCTGACGGAAATACTGATCTGTGATCTGTACAAAATACTGGCTGGAATCTACATTGCAGTAGTAATCATAGCCTCTGCTCTTATAATAGGCAAACTTGTCATTGTCCATGGAGTATCCTTCCCAGCCTCCGATGTCCGCGCCGAAAGCAAAGATGATCATATCCGTCTTTCCAAGGATAGGCGCCACATAAGCCTCCCACTTTTCATTATCCGTCTTCAGATCCTGGGCGGAGCGGTCCGTGGCGTTCATATGTCCCCAGGTATGGCTGGCAAATTCCCAGCCGCTGGCTTTCATAGCATCCGCCACCTTTGTGGCTTCCTCCACTTCTTTCTCATAGTCAAAATCCGGATGGCTGTCCAGAAATGCCTTCTGGTCATCCTGCAGATTTTCCCCTGTTTTATAGGCAATATCTGTGCGGTATCCCAGTACGCCGTTATAGCCGGTCATTGCCAGGATTCCCTTTCTTCCATGATACGAGAAATCCGGATGTTCGCGGATAAACTCGTCCAGGATGGGAACCAGATCATAGTTTCCTACGGAAACGCTGCCGTCGTCTTCTATATATTCCGCCTTGACCTGTCCGTTTTCATCCAGGACAAGCCGTGAGGCGAAACCGTCGCCGTCCATATAATGATAATAGCTTACGTCGTCCTGAGAAAGCACAAAGGGAATCTTTCCCTCCGGAACCATGATCTTCCCTCTGCTTACCGTTCCGTCCTCGCTGACAGTCGCCATATCGTGAGGGCTTACCAGGACGTATCCTTTCTCATACATGCTCTGGATGATTTTGTTAAACTCGTCCACAGTAGTCATCATCTGATTATAGCCGCCCTCGTCGGAGTCTCCGTCAAAAGCTTTTGACGTGTCGTAGATCAGCGTATGGAAAAACACATGGGTGATCTTCTCAAGAGGATATTCCACAAGAGACTCACGGGCCACCTGGCACTTGGCCGCAAGATTCATGTAGTCCTGATTTGACTCAAAATCCTCCTGCCCTTTCAGGAGAACGATCGCCTCGTCATAATTATACTGCTCATACATGATCTGGGCCTGTTCCAGAACCGACTGTCCGTCCCCGTCATTCTGTGTTTCCTCTTTATCTTCTTTTTTGTCCGCATCCTTTTCTTTCCCTGCGTCTTCTTTTTTGTCTGTGTCTTCTTCCTTCTCTGTGTCCTCTTTTTGCTCTGTATTTTCTTCTTTCTCTGCGTTGTCTTTTTTCTCTGTATCCTCTTTTTTCTCTTCTTCCTTGGACACAGTATCTTCTTTATTGCCGCTCTCCTCCTGGGAAAGGCTCTCAGTCAGAGACTCTACTTCCGTTTTCTGTCCTCTGTTCTTCGGATTTCTCCCCGAAAATGGAAGCAGACTGCCCGCGGCCAGTACTGCGGCTGTGCATAATATCAGAGCCAGTACAGCAGCTCTTTTTCTCATATTTATGTTCCCCTTTCTTCCATTTTTTCTGTTCCTTCCCTCAAAAAACAGGTTTCTGTCACTTTCATGCATTAACGCAAAAAGGTGTTTTCTATGAAAGAATAACCCGCCGGATACAGTCCATCCGGCGGATGTCAGATCAGATTTTTATTCCATAGGCGGCACAGGCGTCGGTCTGGCCGGATCAAAAACTTCTTTTGCGTCAAACAGATCCTCCAGAAGTTCCGGATTGTAGTACATCCGGTATCCGTCCAGATTACGTCTTCCCTGTCGGAAATATCTGTCGCGTATCTGAACAAAATACTGGCTGGAATCCACGTTGCAGTAGTAATTATATCCCACGCTCTTCAGATATTCAAACTTGTCGCCTGAATAATCTTCCTGCGCCGTCAGATCTGTTCCAAAGGCAAAGATAATGATATCCGTTCCCCCGATCAAAGGGTCCACATTGTCCTTAAACTTCTGTGTGTCCGTCTGAAGATGATCCAGGCCGATCTGCCCTATATTCTGATGCCCCCAGGTATGGCTGGCAAAAAGCCATCCCTCCGCCTTCATTGCCTCCGCAACTTTTTTCGCGCCTTCCCGTTCTTTTTCCAGGTCAAAGTCCGGGTGGCTGTCCAGCCATTCCACCTTGTCCGCGTCCAGATCGTCCGGTCTTGTCTCATAGCTGATATCCGTCCGGTATCCAAGGATTCCGTTGTAGCCTGTCAGGGCCACGATCCCTTTTGCTCCTCTGTAGGAGAAATCAGGATGCTGTTCCACGAAACGGTCGATCAGAGGGACCATATCGTAGTCGCCTACCGAAACCGTTCCGTCGTCTTCAATATACTCGTTGCGGATCTTGCCTTCGTCGTCCACGATCAGCTTTGACGCATAGCCGTCTCCGTCCATATAGTGATAATAACATACGTCGTCCTGGGAGAGCACAAAGGGGATCTTCCCGGGGGGAAGCAGGATCTCGCCCGGCGTCATGGTGCCGTCCTCGTTTACCTTTGCCATATCATAGATGCTGACCATTACATATCCCTTGTCATACATGATCTGCGTGATCTTATTAAACTCATCTATCGTTGTCATTACCTGATTATAATCAGCTTCTTTATAATCCCCGTCAAATGCCTTGGATGTGTCCTTGATCAGGGTATGATAAAAAACATGAGTTACTTTTTCAAGAGGCCATGACTGACAGGTGGCCTTCGTTTCCTCAAAACCTTTTACCGCGTTTTGAAATTCTGTATTTTTTTCATAGCCGCTGCTGCTCTTAAGCAGCTGTATGGCGCTGTCATAATCGTACTGCGCCGCCAGAAGATTCGCCTGGTCCAGAATATCCTGCTGAGCGGAAGCGGCATCTTCTGATTTCTGTCCGGCTTCTTTTTCGCCGTCCGCTTTCGCCATAGTCTCAGTTTTATCTGAGGAGTTTATTCTGCTGCCGACAAATCCTGTGATCCCTCTTACCGCGCCTATGATCACGACCAGAGATACTGCGGCCGTAGCGCCTAAGATCATCAGTTTCCTTCGTCTCTCCTGCTTCTGTCTGCGCAGTTTTCTTTTCCTTCTCTGTTCCCGGAAATATTCATCCCGTTCTTCTTCTGTTTTATTCCTCAGCTCGTCTTCTGTGACATCGGATCTCTTCTGTCCAAATGCTCCATCTTTCCCTTTCATAGTAACTCCTTTGAATTTTATTCTGTAATCCTTAATATACCCATCCTTTTTTTCGTTATTCCGGAGATTTTCTTTCTGACGCCCCTGTTTTTCAGCCCTTTTCCTTTCTTTCAGAAAAATTTTTCTCGAATTATGTCGTTATACTATTATAACTTTTTACCTGACAAATTTCCACCATTTTTCTCAGTCTTCCAAAAATATTCTGTTTCTATTTCAATATCTTTCCGGCCGGAAACAGCCTCCAAAAAACTCCTGAAACTGTTTGCCTTTTACATCAATAAATGATAAAATAGATTTCGCACGACAAGTGTTCTCTTTCCCCTGGGGAAAGCGTCATTATTCTACATACTGAGGAGGGTATCTATGAATCCAGTTACTATCGTCCTTCTTGTCATCCTTGTCGTACTCATCGGTGCAGCAATCGGCCTTTATTTCTGGGGAAAAAAGGCTCAGAAAAAGCAAGAAGAACAGCAGGCTCAGATTGAAGCCGCAAAACAGACCGTTTCCATGTTGGTAATCGACAAAAAACGACTTCCTTTAAAAGAATCCGGACTTCCGCAGATGGTGATCGATCAGGCTCCCAAGCTTATGCGCCGGACCAAGCTTCCTATTGTAAAAGCTAAGATCGGACCAAAAATTTCTATCTTAATTGCAGATGAGAAAGTTTTTGAAGTGATTCCCGTGAAAAAAGAAGTCAAGGCTGATGTCAGCGGCCTGTATATCGTAGGAGTCCGCGGTATCCGCGGTCATCTGGAAACACCCCAGAAGAAAAAGGGATTTTTCAAACGTATTTTCAGCAAAAAGTAAAAACAAAATGGATGCCGTATCCGCTGTTCTTAAGCGGCCGGCATCCATTTTTCATATTCCGTCATATTTATATTCCTGTTTCCCGTCCTCGGGGACGGAGCCTGCTCCGCTGAAAAAAGTTACAGCACAAATCCCGGCGAATCCGCCGACTGCGCCGTAACAGACAGACAGCAGTCCGCCACATGCTCTTCATTCATATCCAGGGAATAATCCACTGTCATATTGATCCCGTCCTCTGTTTCCTCCAGTTCCATTCCCGTGGCGGCGATTCCCATTTCAAGAGTTCCATAGGGAGTGGTGTAATAAGTCATGTTTTTCTTTCCCTGTTCAAATACCATATGGACATTGACCAGTCCCTGCTTGCGGACTTCCATGCCCTTCGGCGACATTTTTATGTAATTGACCGTGGGCTTGTCTCCCTCGTCGAGAATTTCTTCGTACCGAAGATAATGGCTTCCGTTGCGGAAGTAATACTGGCCCGGAACAATGATCTCGATGGGTTCCTGGTCGTCTCCCACATTCATCATCTGGAGTCCCCGCACATGTATCAGCACGTCTTTATTCATGATTCCTCCTAATATTTCTCAATATCGATCTTTTTTGTCATTTCCACATCATAAGGCAGGATAGAATTTGCGAACGCCTTAAATTTGTCCGCAAGATCGCTGACATAAAAGCGGTACGGGAATTCTTCCTGCTCCTTTCCCGTACTCAGAAGCCCCTCTTTCTCAAGCAGGGAGGCCAGCTCCAGCGCCGTTTCATACGCCGGGTTCACCAGTCTCACCCTTTCTCCCATAAAATCGCGGATGGTGGAACGTATCAGCGGATAGTGCGTACATCCCAGAATCAGGGTATCCGCGTCCTTTTCCTTAAACTCCTGAAGGTATCTTGCCACTACTTCCAGCGTTATGGGATCGTGCAGCCATCCTTCCTCCACAAGGGGAACGAACAGGGGGCAGGCTTTGCCGATCACTGTGATCTCCGGATCCAGTTTCTTCAGGTATGAAGCGTGGATCCCGCTGCTGATGGTCCCCTCTGTTCCGATTACGCCTACTTTTTTATTTTTTGTCTCCTTGGCCGCTACCCTGGCTCCCGGTTCGATCACTCCCAGTATAGGAATATCAAATTCATCCCTCACTTCGTCCAGGGCAAAAGCGCTGGCCGTATTGCAGGCGATCACTATAGCCTTGACCTGCTGTTCCAGAAGGAAGTGAATGATCTGCCGGGAATACCGGATCACGTTTTCCTTTGATTTATTTCCATAGGGCACTCTGGCGGTGTCCCCGAAATACACGATTTTTTCTGAAGGCAGATTCCGCATGATCTCTCTGGCGACGGTAAGGCCGCCTACTCCGGAATCAAACACGCCTACCGGCGCATCTCTGTCTGGCTTCATATTCTGTTCTCCTTGACTTCTTGCGGCGGCGGATCCGATCAAACAGCCGCCCTGACATTGTCCTTATCATATCACCAATCCAGTACTTTCGCAAGCCAGAAGGAAATCTTCGGGCGGCTCTCCTCTGTGTCTCTCTCCTGGCTTTGCTCCCGGGATTCTTCCTTTGCCTGCGCAAAACAGAACTCCGGATATATGGCTCCCCACCATCCCTGTATTTCTGTACAGGCAGGCGGCTTTATGCTGCCGGCCATGCAGGAGACCGCCAGCATTCCCGCCAGCAGAGACGCCGCGGCCCTGTTTTTCCTGTCCCGTATCCAGACCCGCAGTTTTTCTTTTTTTATCCATCTTCTGTCCCATTGTTTCATAAATTCTGTCCGCACCTCCTGTTTTCGCCGCGTTTCACCGGCGCTGTCTGAAGTATCGTCAGATTTTATGTACAATATACCTGGGCGGAAAAGATTCCTCTTTTTTCTTACAGACGCAGACCCTTGATGTCCTTGATCCTGGAAAAGATCATATTGCAGGAACATTCCACCACGCCCGGAAGCCTGTCCATCGTTTCATAGATCAGTTTTTCCATTTCCTCATTGGAAGAGGCGACCGCGTGGACATGGAGTCTGCTTTTTCCTGTAACACGGTAGATCTGTGTAACCGTATCGTTCTCTTTCAGCAGCCCGGCAACCTGCATCAGAGTATCCGGCGCCGTTTCGATCTCAAAATAGCAGGAAACCGCTCCGCTGATCTTCTGCGGATTGATGACTGTGGTATATTCCTCGATGATCCCCTTTTTTTCCAGCGCCTGTACCCGCATTTTTACGGCCACACGGGATATGCCGACCTGTTGTCCGATCTCAGAATAGGACATTCTGGCGTTCTGTATCAAAAGCCGGAGTATTTTCTGGTCTGTCTCGTCAAGCCCGTCCAAAAACATACGGCAGCCGCTCCTTTCCTCTCGCAGATTTTACTGTAGGTATTATATCGCCCTTTCTTTTTTCAAGTCAAGCATAGCATCGATGTATAAAGGGCAGCACGCTTGTACATGAACGCTGACGAAAATTTATAATTGACATCATAAAACAGTATATTTATAATTACTTACAAATGTTAAGTTAAATATTTCGTATCGAAAGCAAAGGTGAGACAAATGAACAATGATCTGACACAGGGATCTGTTATGAAAACAATGCTCCGCTTTGCGGTTCCCATGATTCTTGGAGATCTTCTGCAGCAATGCTACAATATTGCGGATACTGTGATCGTAGGGCGGTTTCTCGGGGCGGACGCTCTGGCCGCGGTAGGTTCCTCCTTTTCCCTTATGACTTTTCTTACTTCCGTCCTTCTCGGTCTGGCAATGGGAAGCGGGACTGTTTTTTCCATACGCTACGGAGAAAAAGACCGCGCCGGATTAAAGGAAGGGATCCTGGCCTCCTTTGCTCTGCTGGGCGCCGTCACTGTCCTTTTAAACATCATCGTTTTTGCGGGAACCGACTGGATCATATGGTTTCTGCGCACTCCCGGGGAGCTGACAGGATTAATGCGCGAATACCTGACTGTGATCTTTGCCGGCCTGGCAGGAATCTTTCTTTATAATTTTTTTGCCTCCCTGCTCCGGTCTCTTGGAAACTCCATGGTTCCCCTTGTATTCCTGGCGGTTTCCGCCGGACTGAATATCGGGCTGGACCTCTTGTTTGTAGCAGGGCTGCACCGCGGTGTGGCAGGCGCCGCTGAAGCTACCGTGATCTCTCAGTATGTATCCGGGATCGGAATTGCTCTTTATACAAAAATAAAATTTCCGCAGCTTCTGAAAAGAGAAAAACACATCCGGCTGCGTATGAGCCGCATGAAAGAGATCACCAGTTTTTCCGCCCTGACCTGTCTCCAGCAGTCCATTATGAACCTGGGCATCCTGGCAGTCCAGGGACTTGTAAACAGTTATGGGACAACCGTCATGGCGGCCTTCGCCGCCGCAGTAAAAATAGACGCCTTCGCCTATCTTCCCGTACAGGATTTCGGAAATGCTTTTTCTATTTTTACTGCTCAGAATTTCGGCGCCAGACAGTGGAAACGTATACGGAAAGGTATCCGCACAGCCGTTGCAGTATCTATGTCCTTCGGGGCTCTGCTCTCTCTTCTCGTTTTTCTTCTGGCGGAACCTTTGATGACACTCTTTATCGACAAAGGAGAAACTGCCGTGATCGCAGAAGGAGTCCGGTATCTGCATATTGAAGGCGCTTTTTACTATATGATCGGTCTTTTGTTTCTGTTTTACGGACTGTACCGGGCTCTGGGAAAACCGGGGATGTCTGTGGTCCTCACCATTGTTTCCCTGGGAGTCCGGGTCGCCCTGGCCTATGCACTTTCCGCAGTACCCTTTATCGGCACTTTGGGAATCTGGTGGTCTGTACCTGTCGGCTGGTTTCTGGCGGACGCTCTGGGCGCGGTCTACTATCTGGCAAACCGCAAAAAACTAATCATATAGGTAAACCTGTATCCCTTCTTCTTCCAGAACGATCAAAGGCAGGCTGACAAGAGTTCCGTTCTGATACCACTGATGATATGCCTGCCGCAGAGTCACTCCGCTCTTCTGCTGCCCGGGAAGACGGTTTTCCAGAAGTCCGGTGAGATATGCCCCCACAGAGCTTCCTTTGCTGTCCCAGGATAAAACAGCCTCCGGATCTTCCGTACGGAAAAGATACACGTTTTCTCCCATAAAGGGATCTTCCTTTAAATAAGAAAAAAGTTCCCGCCATTTCCCGCTCTCCATCAGACTGTTTCCCAGAAGGATCACCTGGATATGGCTGATATCAAGATACTTTTCCTGGGAGCGGTCATAGATCTCTCCGATCTCCTGAAAATCTTTTCCTGTTATGGACAATACCGGAATACTGCCATTCTCTTCCGGCTTCTCCTGTCCTGTTGCCTGAGGAAGATCCGGCATCCCATAAGTCATGGAAAAACCTTGTTCAGACACATCCACACCGAGAGCCAGAGGATACATCCTTTTTTCCGGTTCAATAGCCGCACAGCCTGTCAGTCCCAGAAGAGAGACAAGAAGCAGAGCCGCCGCCGTCCTTCTCCTCCTCTTCAGATTCCCCCGGAAGGCCATATAGATCTGCAGAAGCAGAAGCCCCGGAACAAAAATAAAGGCAAGGTAAAATCCATAGTAATCCCGGATCTGTTTTCCTTCAAATTCTGCTGCCGACACAAGAAACACCGCCGCCGGAAGCCACCAGCGCCCGGTTCCCATGTATGCCCGGAGGCAGATCTGATGACCGTAATGAAAAATGCTTCCCAGGGCAAAAAGAAGACTGTACAGCAGAAATCCCATCCAAAGCACATCAAACCTTGCCAGGATATTTCCCGGAAGATCCGCTCCCGCCATCAGAGGGATCACAGGCCAGACCTCTTCCTCCAGTCTCTTCCATCCCAAAACCGCCGGAAGCAGAAGCAGAGTTCCTATAAGGATCCCGCCCAGCGTTACGATCCCAAGTATCAGTGTTTTTCCCGCCTTTCCTCTTCTTTCCACATCTTTCAGCCCGAAAGGGAGAAGGCCCAGTCCTGAGAAAGCGCAGAGAAATCTGTAGCAGCCATCCATCACCGCTTTCCCCTGTACTGTGGAATCTTCCGCCATTTCTTTCAGATAATCCATTCTTCCCTGTCCCAGACAAAGAACCATCATCAGAACAATCCCCCATAAAAGGATTCCTCCTGACACTTCCGCCATTCTTCCTCTTCTCTGCATTCCCTTACAGGTGCCGAAACTGCAGACAGCTACAGCCAGAAAAGAGATCAGGCTTCCCGGGATTCCGGTCACAAGAACGGCTGGTATCAGATCCGCCATAAGTCTGGCAAGATAAGCTCCTGTAAGGATCACATATACGAGAAAAAACGCTCCCGCACCTCTTCCCGAAACGGTTCCCAGCGATTTCACCAGGTCCGAATACCACGGTACCATACGCAAAAGCAGAAGGACATAGAGAGCCAGAAGAGCCAGCGCCAAAAAAACTCCTGCAATGCCTGATTTTCCCAGAAGTCCTTCTTTTCCCGGCAGACAGAGAAGAAAAGGCGCAAGGAAGGCAAGGATCATCTGACGGTAAAGCTGTCTGTGGGAAATTCTGTTGTTTTCCGCGAATTTCAATGCTCTTCCCTCCTTCTCAGCCTTAGCTTTTCTTCCTGTCTGGCGTAAACAGGACGTTTTTTTCTTTTTCGGAAAGGCAGGCGCAGGATTCCCTCTCCGGTGCCTCCCCCATCTTCTTTTTTTACAAAAGGCATCAGATACGGCATTCCAAAGCTCAAAAGGCCCGCCAGATGCGCCACTGTCATATAAATTCCCAGAACGATCCCGAAGATTCCCAGATACCCGCCCAGAAACAGAAACAGGTATTTCAAAAGACGGAAGGCGGATGCAAATTCCTCATTTGGCAGTGCCATTCCGCCCAGAGCCGTAAGAGCTACGATCATCACCACAATAGGGCTTACCAGATTGGCGGTGACTGCCGCCTGTCCCACGATCAGTCCTCCTACGATCCCTATGGTGCTTCCCAGAGATCCGGGTATCCTGACGCCGGCTTCCCGTATCAGTTCAAAAGCCAATTCCAGAAAAATAAGCTCCGCCACACTGGAAAACGGCACTCCTTCTCTTGCCTCCGCAAAGGAAAGGATCAGATTGGCAGGAAGGATCTGGGTATGAAACCGTATCACCGCCAGATAAAGTCCGGGCAGGAGAGTCGCTGTCAGCAGCGCCAGATATCTCAGCACCCTGAGAAAGGACGCCATTTCAAAATGATGATACCAGTCCTCGCTGCTTTCCATAAACCCATTAAAAGAACTGGGAAGTATCAAAGCGTAAGGGGAATTGTCACAGATCACCACGATTTTCCCGTTCAGAAGTTCCTGCGCCGCTCTGTCCGGACGTTCGGTAGTCTGATACTGGGGAAAAGGAGAATACCAGGTTTCTTCTGTCAACTGTTCCAGCATCCCGCTGTCCAGTATTCCGTCGATCTCGTACTCTTCCAGACGGTTTTTCACTTCTTCCAGCAGATCTTCCCGCACCAGATCCTCAATATACAGAATCTGGACCATTGTCTGAGAACGGATGCCCACCGTTCTCTCCTCCACCTTCAGTCTTGTGTCCCGTATCCGCTTGCGCACCAGAGCGGAATTGACTTTCACCGCGTCGGAAAAACCTTCTCTGGATCCTCTCAGGACCTTTTCTGTCTCCACCCCTGAAACTCCCATGTTGGGGTATCCTTTGCTGGCGATTTTCATAGCCTGATTGCAGCCGTCCATAAAGAATACGGCGTTTCCCGCAAGAAGCGCTCCAAAGGCCGCCTCCATATCCGGCAGCTTTTTCACGTCTGCGATTCCCAGGCTGTTGTTTCTTATAAAATCCTGGATCTGCTCCGGGGATATCTCCCAGAAATGATTTACCATTTTCCCAATGGCGGAATCATCCAGCATCATATTAGAAACCGCAACTTCAATATATACCATCAGACAGTCCACCCTGGGGCCGTCTCCCAGCCGCATGGGACGGATCAGAATATCGGCGCAGTTTTTGCACCTTTTTCGGATATAAGCTTCGTTATCCCTGAGATTTGAAGAAATTTTTGTTTTTTCCATTTTTCGTCACCTGAGTCATAAAAAAAAGAGAGACATATTCTATCTCTCTTATCATAACCAGCTTATATATTTTTATTTACGGTTTCCGCTTTTTTCCTGATTCGCCGCTTCCTCCCGAATGGAGCGTATGATCGCTTCCCTCTGATTTTCAATGTGGCGGTAGGAAATTTCCTGGGCTCTTTTTACATCTCTTTCTTTAATGGCGCGGTAGATCTCTTCATGCTCCTTTACAAGAACCTTCCGCGTATCTTCATCCTTGAGATACTCCACACGATAGCGGTAGATCTGTTCCCGGAGATTATTCAGCACCTGATTCAGACGCCGGTTGTCAGACGATCGGTAGATCACCTCGTGAAAATCCACATCCGCCTCCGCCAGCTTCACCAGATTCCCGTCCTCCGTCATACTTTCAAATTTGCGGGCGGCTTCCCAGAGTTTTTCCAGTTGTTCCTCCGTCATACAGGAGCAGGCTTTCTGAATGGAAAGATTCTCCAGGGCGATCCTCACTTCCAGCACATCGTTAAGATCCTTTTCTGTAATATTCGCCACCTGAGCGCCTCTTCTTGGGATCATGACTACCAGCCCCTCCAGCTCCAGCTTGCGCATGGCTTCCCGGACCGGAGTCCTGCTGACTCCCAGCCGTTCCGCAAGAGCAATCTCCATCAGCCTTTCTCCGGGTTTCAGTTCTCCCTTGAGTATGGCCTTTCTCAGAGTATTGAACACCACGTCGCGCAGCGGCAGATATTCATTCATATCAACGGAAAAATCATTCATCTTCTGTACCTCCTCTGGGATTGTAGATCCTGGCGGCAAACACCGTCTTCGCCAGAGCGCTTTTTTTCAGAGCCTCCGCCGCGGCAAAAAGCTTTCTTTTATCGTCAAAGATTCCAAACACCGTAGGTCCGCTTCCGCTCATCATCGCCTTCAGCGCCCCCTGCTCTTCCATAAAGTTTTTGATTTCCTGGATCACCGGATATTTTTCAATAATTCCGGGTTCGAATACGTTCTCCATTTTTTCCGTTATGGAATGCAGATCGCCTTTTTGGATATCCCGTACCATGCCGTCAATATCCGGATGCTTTTTGATCTCATTAAGCTTCAGATTTTCATAAGCTGTCTTTGTGGAGACGCTGATCCCCGGTTTTCCCACCAGCACATAGCAGTTGGGGAGAGGCGCCAGAGGTGTAAGCTTTTCTCCGATCCCTTCCGCCAGAGCCGTTCCTCTCATCACACAGTAGGGAACGTCGGCCCCGATCTTTACCGCTCGCTTCATAAGCTCTTCCTGGCTGAGTCCCAGCCGAAAAAGGCGGTTCACGCCTACCAGGGCGGCAGCAGCGTCTGAACTTCCTCCTGCCATGCCTGCCGCTACAGGAATCGCTTTTGTCAGTTTCATGCTTATGCCTTCCTGTATCTGAAATTCTTCCATGAGAAGTTTGGCGGCTTTATATACCAGATTTCTTTCATCACAGGGGATATAAGGCAGATTTACTTCCAGAGAGATCCCCGGCGTCTGTTTTCTGCGTATATCAAGTGTATCGTACATCCGTATGGTCTGCATGATCATACGCACTTCATGATATCCGTCCTCTCTTTTGCGGATCACATCAAGTCCCAGATTGATTTTTGCCATTGCTCTCAGCCGCATAAACTTCTCCCCTGTTCTTTCGTTTTTTACCATCTGTGTTTTTTGTATACGGTTTCCTGTACTTTGTATACAATTTCTTTTTATATTCTATATGATTCTCCGCGGAATTTCAATAACCTTTCTCCGGCTTTTCTCATTCCTCTACTTTTTTTATCAGCAGCAGCGGCTGTCCCTGTTCGATCTCCCCGTTTTCCAGATCGTTTCTCACACAGATTTCTTCCACTGTCGTATAAAATTTTTTTGCGATATCCCAGAGCGTATCCCCGGGTTTTACCATATAAACAGTAATTCCCGGCATACTGCGAACCTTTTCCATATCAAGGGGCTGCACTTCCACCTTATCAATGATCATTTCCTCTGTACAGCTTACCACAAGCACGTTTAAGCTTACGGTGGCTTTTACTTCAATTTCATTACTATCCACCATAGTGGTGGCCATCTGTTCCAGATCCGCGTGAAGATGGTATACGCTGTCTTTCGATATCCCCCTTGCCTCTACGGTATGTGTGAAAGGCAGCATTGCTTCCATGGAATAAAACGGCATGTCGTCGTTTCCGATGATATAAAGGATCTTCATATGTACGATTCCTTCTACCTGAATGCCGTCCTCTACAACCGTTGTCTTATCTACCTTCACTCTGCCCTGTCCATGGCAGATCTGAAGTATTTTCCCCTGAGTTTCCTTTACGCCGATCCTGTCGGAGAGACGGCATTTGGAAAAATTCCTGATCAGAAGACTTTCCAGCATTTCCTTCTTTCCCTGGGGGATACACTGGCAAAAAGGAGAATAAACATCCAGGATCACCTCATGCTCCTCCTCCTGGTACAGCTTCATATCAATCTCCAGCACCACATCCGCTATAAGCAGCCGTTCTTCTCCGTCGGCATCCGGCTTTACTTCCACAGACTGATGGATAACAGAATACTCCATATTGGGGATCATGTCGGCAGTACAGCCTCCGCATTCCACCTCTCCGGTAAAGGGAACAGAATATTCCAGCCACTGAAGGGAACCTGTCTCGTCGTCTCCTGTGTACATGACAAAAACAAACAGCTCTCCTTTCGCTCTTATCATGCCGTCCTCCGGCCGCAGATCCAGAGCCCTGACCTCAGTGGTATGCCACAGAAGCTCCGCAATATTAGGTTTATTGGACGCCAGCGTGATCTCCTCTTTTTTCCGGAGCGTATCTTTTTTATGTACGGCAAGACTCAGAAGCCGCATTGTTTTCTTTTTTACCGATATGGACTCATCGTCCAGGGCGGCGGGAAGGCGGACTCCGTTCAGTTCATCCACCACTGCGTAAAAAGTCACTACCGCCTTAATGTTCAGTTTTCTGGAATGTATCAGATAAAGGCTCAGATCCTCGATCTCCCATTTCAGGCAGAGCTTATCCCCGCTTACGATTCCTTCCAGGTTCAGGGTTTCCTCAATAGGCAGTCTGGCGGACAGACTGTAAACCCTGCCTTCCTCCTCGCCTACATAAAGAAGATCCACATTCAGGTTTCCTCTGAGAAAGGCGTGACCGTCGTTAAGACGCACTTCTTCCATTGTCACGTCCCCTTTGTTCTGGATCATTCTCCCGATGTCCGGCTTCACATCCGGCACGTTGTAATCCATGTCAAAAGTCACCTGACTGGCCGCCCTGTTTTTTATGCGGAGCATCTGAATATCTTCTTTTCTTAATTCCACTTCTCTCTCCTCCTGGTCATTTACTGAAACTGCACCGGTTCTTCCCGGTATTCTGTCTTTACTACAATATACGGGTAAGAGGGTTCACTGCCCTGGCTTTCCTCTGAAGGGCCGATAAGCTTTGTCTTAAAAAAGACGGCTGCAGACGACAGGGACAGTTCTGTCACCTGTATGCTGTAGCCTCCGCTCATCTGTCTTCCGTAACCCTTGATCAGATACATATCTTCCCCGCTCTGATAGATCATCTGAAATTCCGCAGCCTTCTTTTCCTCGATCAGAGCAGCCGCTTCCTCCGGTATCCGGGCGCTGTCCACCACTGTATATTTAAGAGGCGTCCTCTCCGCCTCCTCAATGCGTATCACACGGCATCCGCTCAGCGCCAGAAGAGCCGCGGCAATCCAGAGCAGGAAGGCTGCTTTTTTCATAAAATGCCACCCCAGTCTGTTCCTTAGTATGTATTCTATGTGGAAGAAAAAAGATTTATTGCAAGTATTTTCTAAAATTAGTATAATCATCTTATGGCGCGCTCTTCTGCGGCCGCGCTGTTCTTTCAGACAGCGAGATTTATAAAAAGAGGTAACGGAAATGATACGTTTTATATTGATCGTAATTACAGTAGTAGGATTTCTGATCCTGTCCATTCCTATTCTTCTGGCGGAATGGATCATAGGAAAGTTTGCGCCGATGAAAAAAGACATCAGTTCCCTGCGGCTCATCCAGGGCGTATTCCGGTTTATCCTGAAGATCGCCGGAACCAGGATCACTGTCATCGGAGAAGAAAACGTCCCGAAAGACACTCCTGTGCTCTATATCGGCAACCACCGGAGCTATTTTGACATTCTTCTGACTTATACCCGCTGCGTACGGCGTACCGGCTACATTGCCAAAAAAGAGATGGAACGGTATCCTCTTCTCTCCAACTGGATGAAATATCTTCACTGTCTGTTTCTTGACCGCAAAGATATCAAGCAGGGATTGAAGACTATCCTTACCGCCATTGAAAAAATCAAATCGGGAATTTCCATCTGTATTTTTCCGGAAGGCACCAGAAATAAGAATCAGGACGAATCCGAACTTCTTCCTTTTCATGAGGGAAGCTTTAAGATTGCCAGCAAGACCGGCTGTCCCGTTATTCCTATTGCTATGAACAATACGGCGGAGATCTTCGAGGCGCATTTTCCAAAAGTAAAGCCCTGTCATGTGGTGATCGAGTACTGCGCGCCTGTCTATGTAAAAGATCTGGACAAAGACGCCCAGAAGCATCTGGGAACCTACACCCGGAATATCATCCAGGAAACCATAAAGAAAAATCAGGCTCTTGTATAGGCAGGGATATCACAGCAGATACCCTGCCAGCCAGACAGACGCCGCTATCCCGGCAAAGGTGGCTGTAAGTGCGCCCGCCAGCGTATATCTTGTCTTCTGTACCCCCACGGAACCAAAGTAAACACTCATACAATAAAATACGCTTTCTGTTGAGCTTAGTATCAAACTGGCTGTGAAGCCTGTCAGGGAGTCTGTTCCAAATTCCTTGAATATGTCCAGAAGAAGTCCGGACGCTGCACTGGAAGAAAACAGCCGCACAAGAGCCAGCGGCACGATTTCCGGAGAAATCCCCGCAGCGGACGTCACTTTTCCAAAAATATCTCCCAGAAAATCCAGGAAACCGGAAGCTCTTAAGACGCCTACGCCTGTCATCAGTCCGATGAGCGTAGGAATCAGATCCTTTACGATTTTCAGTCCGTCCCCGGCTCCTTCCAGGAAGTCATGATAAACGTCCCTTTTTGCCAAAATCCCGCAGCCTATCACATAAAATAATATGAGAGGGATCAGTATACTGGAAAGAAATGAAATCATCTTCACGGGTTTCTCCCCTTTCTGTCCGCGATCCGGCAGAAAATAACGGCTGCTCCGGTGCTTACTGCCGTAGCCAGAACCGCAGGACCCACGATGGCTGTTGGATTCACGCTTCCGTACTGGGTGCGGTAAGCGATCATATTTACGGGGATCAGCTGCAGCGAAGATACATTAATGATCAGAAAAGTACACATTTCATTGCTTGCCGTTCCTTTTTTCCGCCCTCCGGTGCCGGTTTTTCTTCTCCTCTCCTCCAGCTCCGCCAGTTCTCTGACAGCGATCAGCCCTGAGCTTGTACTGGCCCAGGATAGCCCCAGACAGTTGGAAAGAAAATTTAAACAGATAAATCTGCCTGCTCTGGAATCAGGATCTATCCGCGGAAACAAAAATCTGATCAAAGGCCGCATTTTTTCCGCGATTCCCGCTACCAGACCTGTATTCTCCGCGATCTTCATGATACCTGTCCACATGGCTGTGATCCCCGCCATGGAAATACAGAGGCTTACCGCCTCCCCGGATGAGGAAACGACCGCCTCTGACACTTCCTTTAGGTTTCCTGTAAAAGCTCCGTAAATAATCCCCACCAGAATCATTCCGCCCCATAAATATGTCATCAGAAATTCTCCGCCGTCATTGCGTTCTCCATATTTTATTCCTCTGACCAGACCGTCAGAACCGGATCGGAAACCGAATTTTCGATTGTGATAAATAAAGAAGCGCCGGAACCGGAACTTGCCGGAACTGGCGCTTCTTTATTGCAGCTTATTTACAGCAGCTTTTTCGTATTAACTCTTTATTTGATATAAACTTTATCAAGATGCCAGATGTCCTTTACATACTCTTCAATGGTTCTGTCGGAAGAGAATTTTCCGCTGCATGCGGTGTTCATCATAGCCATTCTCGCCCAGCGCTTTTCATCACGGTAAGCCTGCTCCACGCGCTCCTGCGCTTCCGCATAGGAACGGAAGTCAGCCAGAGTAAAGTACTGGTCAGCTTTGTCAAATCCCTTGGTATACAGAAGAGAATCGTAAATATCACGGAACAGTTCTGTATCATGGGAGAAGGTTCCGTTGATCAGTTCCATCAGCACCTGGCGGATCTCGCCGTCTGTGTTGTAGATCACATGAGGATCGTAGCCGCCGTTGTTTTCGTAATTAATAACTTCGTCTGCGCTGAGACCGAAGATGAAGGCATTTTCTGCTCCTACCTCTTCTACGATCTCCACATTGGCGCCGTCCATGGTTCCCAGTGTAGGAGCTCCGTTCAGCATGAACTTCATATTTCCGGTACCGGAAGCCTCTTTACTTGCAGTAGAGATCTGTTCGGAAACATCTGCCGCCGCAAAGATCATCTCCGCGTTGGATACACGGTAGTTCTCGATAAATACGACTTTCAGTTTATTGTCAATGGACTTGTCATTGTTCACAACATCAGCCACAGAGTTGATCAGTTTGATGATCTTTTTCGCCCGGGCATAGCCTGCGGAAGCTTTTGCTCCGAAGATAAAGGTTCTCGGATAGAAGTCCATTCCCGGATTTCTCTTGAGCTTGTCATAGAGGTAAATCACATGAAGGATGTTCAGAAGCTGGCGTTTGTACTCATGAAGCCTCTTAACCTGCACATCGAAAATAGAGTGAGGATCTACTTCCACGCCGTTGTGCTCCAGGATATATTTTGCAAGGCGCTGCTTGTTCTGGAACTTAATGTTCATAAATTCCTGCTGGGCTCTCTCGTCGTCCACATAGAGCTTCAGCTTGCTGATCTGGGACAGATCGGTGATCCAGTCCGGACCGATATGGTCTGTTACCCAGTTTGCCAGAAGCTGGTTTCCATGGAGAAGGAAACGTCTCTGGGTAATACCGTTTGTCTTATTGTTGAATTTCTCCGGCATCATCTCATAGAAATCCTTAAGCTCCTGGTTCTTCAGGATCTCTGTATGAAGCTGTGCCACGCCGTTTACAGAAAAGCCTGCGACAATGGCAAGATGAGCCATCTTCACCTGTCCGTCATAGATGATCGCCATCTTCTTGATCTTCTCATAATTGCCCGGATATTTCGCCTGCACTTCAATGATGAAGCGGCGGTTGATCTCCTCGATGATCTGATATACACGGGGAAGGAGTCTGGAGAACAGCTCGATAGGCCATTTTTCCAGCGCTTCGGACATAATCGTATGGTTGGTGTACGCCACACATTTGGTAGTAACGTCCCATGCCTCGTCCCATCCGAGACCTTCCTCATCCATAAGGATACGCATCAGCTCGGCAACGGCAACTGTGGGATGTGTGTCGTTCATCTGGAAAACTGCCTTCTCGTAAAGCTTCCGGATGTCGCTGTGCTGCTTTTTATATTTTGCCACTGCTGCCTGAAGGCTGGCGGATACAAAGAAGTACTGCTGTTTCAGACGCAGTTCTTTTCCTGCCATATGATTGTCGTTGGGATAAAGGACCTCAACAATGTTGCGGGCAAGGTTTTCCTGTTCCACAGCCTTCTTGTAGTCTCCTTTATCGAAGGAGTCCAGTCCGAAGTCTACAATGGGCTCCGCGTCCCAGATGCGGAGAGTGTTTACAATATCATTGTTGTATCCCAGGATCGGCATATCGTAGGGAATCGCCTTTACCGCCTGATATCCTTCATGGATAAAGCGGTTTGAGCCTGTGGCGGGATCATATTCTACGCGCACATATCCGCCGAAGTGTACTTCCTTGGCGTATTCCGGACGGCGCAGTTCAAAAGGATAGCCGTTTTTCAGCCAGTTATCCGGCACTTCCACCTGGAATCCGTCTTTGATCTCCTGCTTGAACATACCGTAATGATAGCGGATGCCGCATCCGTAAGCACAGTAGTTCAGTGTAGCCAGAGAATCCAGGAAGCAGGCTGCAAGACGGCCCAGACCTCCGTTTCCAAGCGCCGGATCCGGTTCCTGATCCTCGATCACGTTCAGGTTCAGACCAAGTTCTTCCAGAGCCTCTTTTACCTCATCGTAAGCGGTAAGGTTCAGAAGGTTGTTGCCCAAAGCGCGGCCCATGAGAAATTCCATGGACATGTAGTATACGATCTTGGGATCCTGTTCCTTAAATGCGTTCTGTGATTCAAGCCAGTTGTCAATGATGACGTCCTTCACCGTATAGCTGACAGCCTGGAAGATCTGCTCCTGTGTCGCTTCTTCCAGCGTCTTGCGGTAAAGAAATTTTACATTTTCTTTTACGCTTTCCTTGAAAGCTTCCTTTTTGAACTGCTTATTAATCATCTTTTTCTCCTCCTACAGTCTGGTCACACCGAAAACGACGTTCTCTTTATTGATGTTCCATTCTTTAACATAGCCGTCTGTTTCGCCCAGATTCATTTCCTCTGCCAGTACCTCAGACATGATCTCTTCCTTATGGTTTTTCATAATGTCCATGATCCGCTGATTATCTTTTGCAGAAACGCGGATTTTATCCATCACTTCAAAACCGGCTTCTTTTCTCATGGTCTGGATCTTGCTGATGATCTCGCGGACAAAGCCCTCCTCGATCAGCTCCGGTGTCAGATTCGTATCAAGAACAACGGAAGTATCTCCCTCGCTCTCCGTCACATAACCCTCTGTCTGGGCCGTTTCGATAAGAAGATCCTCTTCCGTAAGCTCCACCTTGTTTCCGTCGATATCCAGGGCAAGAAGTCCTGTTTCTTTCAGTTCCTTCATCGCTTCCGTTCCATTGATCTCGGAAAGGGCTTTGCGGATACCGTTCAGAAGCTTACCGTATTTCGGACCCACTGTGCGGAGCTGCGGTTTGAAGCTGTAGGAAATGAAGGATTCCACATCTTTGGCAAACTTCACTTCTTTCACATTCAGTTCATCTGCAATGATATCCACATAGAACTGGCCCATTTCCTTCTCTGTCTTTACATACATGGTTCCGATGGGCTGACGGTTCTTGATATTCGCAGTGTTTCTGGCTGCGCGGCCAAGTACCACGATCTTCAGCACCGCTTCCATATCTTCTTCCAGTTCTTTGTCGATCCATTCTTCTTTCACCTGCGGATAATCGCACAGATGGATACTCTCCGGAGCTTCTTTATCAATACTTCTTACAAGATTCTGGTAAATGTCCTCTGTCATAAAGGGGATCAGAGGCGCGGCCGCCTTGGAGATCGTTACAAGGGCTGTGTAAAGAGTCATATAAGCGTTGATCTTATCCTGCTCCATGCCCTTTGCCCAGAAGCGCTCGCGGCTCCTTCTTACATACCAGTTGCTCATTTCATCCACAAATTCCTGCAGAGCTCTGGCACTCTCCGGAATCCGGTAGTTTGCCAGATGATCGTCCACAGCCTTCACCACGGAATTCAGCTTGCTCAAAAGCCATTTGTCCATCACAGGAAGACTGCTATACTCTAAAGTATATTTTGTCGCGTCGAAATTGTCAATATTTGCGTACAGCACGAAGAACGCGTAGGTATTCCACAGAGTACTCATAAACTTGCGCTGTCCTTCCACAACGGCCTTTCCATGGAAACGGTTCGGCAGCCATGGAGCGCTGTTTACATAGAAATACCAGCGGATAGCGTCCGCGCCGTATTTTTCCAGAGCGTCGAAAGGATCTACCGCGTTTCCTTTTGACTTGCTCATTTTCTGTCCGTTTTCATCCTGTACATGTCCCAGGACGATTACATTTTTATACGGAGCTTTATTGAAAAGCAGGGTGGATTCTGCCAGAAGGGAATAGAACCATCCTCTTGTCTGGTCCACCGCCTCGGAGATAAAGTCTGCCGGGAACTGCTGTTCAAACAGTTCTTTGTTTTCAAACGGATAATGATGCTGCGCAAAAGGCATTGCTCCGGAATCGAACCAGCAGTCGATCACTTCCGGCACCCGGTGCATAGTTCCGCCGCATTCCGGACACTTGATGGTGATCTCGTCAATATACGGACGGTGAAGCTCCACGGTCTTTGCTTTCTCATCGCCGCTCATCTCATAAAGTTCCTGGCGGCTTCCGATGGAATGCATATGGCCGCATTCGCACTGCCAGATATTTAAAGGTGTTCCCCAGTAACGGTTTCTGGAAATACCCCAGTCCTGTACGTTCTCCAGCCAATCGCCGAAACGTCCCTTTCCGATGCTCTCAGGAATCCAGTTGATGGTGTTGTTGTTGCGGATCAGGTCCTCTTTCACTGCGGTCATCTTGATGAACCAGGATTCTCTCGCGTAGTAGATAAGAGGAGTATCGCATCTCCAGCAGTGTGGATAATCGTGCTCGAATTTCGGCGCTTCAAAAAGCTTGCCCTCTTTATCCAGATCCTTAAGGATCATGGGATCCGCTTTCTTTACAAACACGCCGGCGTAGTCTGTCTCGGCGGTCATATTGCCCTGTCCGTCCACGAACTGTACGAAAGGCAGGCCGTATTTCTGTCCCACGCGGTTATCGTCCTCACCGAATGCCGGGGCGATGTGTACGATTCCGGTACCGTCGCTCATGGTAACATAGCTGTCGCAGAGCACGAAGAAGCCTTTCTTTTTCTGCTTCGCCGCAGCCTCGCCAGCGCATTTGAACAGCGGCTCGTATTCCTTATATTCCAGATCTGTACCCTTATAGGTTTCCAGAACTTCGTATGCCTTTTCTCCTTCTTCCTTTGCAAGCTTGCCCAGCACCTTGTCAAGAAGGGCTTCCGCCATATAGTAGGTGTATCCGTCCGCAGCCTTTACCTTGCAGTATGTCTCGTCCGGATTGACGCAGAGACCTACGTTGGAGGGAAGGGTCCAGGGCGTTGTGGTCCATGCCAGGAAGTAGGCGTCCTCGTCCTTCACCTTGAAGCGGACGATGGCGGAACGCTCTTTTACCGTCTTGTATCCCTGGGAAACCTCCTGAGCGGAAAGCGGGGTTCCGCAGCGGGGACAGTAGGGAACGATCTTAAATCCTTTATAGAGAAGACCTTTGTTCCAGATCTCCTTTAACGCCCACCACTCGGACTCAATATAGTTGTCGTCATAGGTAACATAGGGATGCTCCATATCTGCCCAGAAGCCTACTGTGGAAGAAAAATCCTCCCACATTCCCTTATATTTCCATACGCTTTCCTTGCACTGCTTGATAAAAGGCTCAATGCCGTAAGCCTCGATCTGTTCTTTTCCGTCCAGACCCAGCTTCTTTTCCACTTCCAGCTCTACCGGAAGGCCGTGAGTATCCCATCCTGCTTTTCGGGGTACCATATATCCCTTCATTGTCCGGTATCTGGGAATCATATCCTTGATAACGCGGGTAAGCACATGGCCGATATGAGGCTTGCCGTTTGCAGTAGGCGGTCCATCGTAAAAAGTATAGGTTTCTCCCTCTTTACGGTTTTCCATACTTTTTTCAAAAATATGGTTTTCTTTCCAGAACTGCTCTACTTTTTTCTCGCGGTCAACAAAATTCAGGTTTGTATCTACCTTCTGGTACAAAGTAAATTCCTCCTTTTCTATTATAGAAATAATATACCATCCAAATTGCTCCCGCAATTCCGGTATAATAAAAAGCCTCCATCCTGTAAAAGGACGAAGGCTGTATATACGTTCGCACCACCTGTTACACTGTACGGGCATAAATCGCCGATACATGTCCCTCTTAACGGTGGGAACGCCGTCTTTCCTTACTTCTTCCCGTTTCAGGAAAGAGACTCCGGAGTGATCTTCTGCCGTAACTACTTGCACCGGGCTTCCACCTGTCCCCGGCTCTCTGAAGCGTTCGTACTTCTTCCGGCGTACTGTCTCCATCACAGTCTTTACATATTACATGTGCTTTTTCATTATACGGTGTCAAAAAACCATATGTCAAGGGTTTTTCCTGCATTTCATGGAAAATACAGCCTTGTAACAGAAATATGGTATGATATAATAGACTGATAAAATGCAGGAAAGGCTGTGCTTATGAAAAAATACAGAAATCATTTTATAAAAAAGACACTCTGCGGATTTATGGCGGCGGTCATGGTCTTTGCCCTTCCGTCCTCCGCCCTGGCCGCCGAGGATGGATCCTATCAGAACGCGCCTGTCATAACTGCCACTCCTACGCCTGATCCTCATACCCAGTATTATAATCAGGCTCCGGACACCGACAGCATTAAGGAATGGCCTGCCGGTCCGAAGATCGAAGGTGAGTCCGCAGTTTTGATGGATATGACTACAGGCGCGGTCCTGTACTCAAAAAATGCGGACAAGATCCAGTATCCGGCCAGCATTACAAAGATCATGACGGCTCTTCTGGCCTGTGAACATCTGGATATGAACGGAAAACTCGTCATGTCCGAAAGCGCCGCTTACGGTATCACCGTCAGCGACAGTTCCAGTATTTATGCAGATACCGGAGAGGAATTCACCATGGAGCAGGCAATGATGGCCGTTATGCTCCAGTCGGCAAATGAAATGACCCTGGCTCTCGCCGAAAACACCTCCGGCTCTGTAAAGAAATTTGTGGAACTGATGAACCAGAAGGCAAGGCAGCTTGGATGTACCAATACTCATTTTAATAATCCTCACGGACTTCCGGACGAGATGCATTATACCACTGCCGCCGACATGGCGAAGATTGCCCGGGCAGCTTTTTATAATCCCACCTTCCGCCGTTACGTTACCAGAGGATATTATGAGATCCCGCCTACCAACAAGTTCGGGGAAACCCGGTATCTTCTGAATCATCACAAAATGATGGAAGGACAGCAGTACGCCTACGACGGCGTTCTTGGGGGAAAAACAGGCTATACGGAAGCTGCCGGAAATACGCTGGTGACTTACGCCCGGAGAGGAAATATGTATCTGGTGGCTGTAGTAATGCAGTCTGTAAACGGAGCCTACTCCGATACCGCCGCGCTTCTGGACTACGGATTTAACAACTTCACCCGGCAGGCTGTCCGCTCAGGCGCTGAGGATATTTCAGCCTCCTATCTGCCTGCGGAAAAATATATCCGGAAGGATTACCGGAATTCGGTTCTCTTTTATTCGCTGAGAATGCCTTCCGTCACTCTTCCGAACGGGATCAGTGTGGACCGGCTTTCCTCCAGCAGTAAGATCAAAAAAAATCCGGCAGGACTCCCGCTCCTGGAGACCACTTACGTTTTTAACGGCCACCAGGTAGGAACTGCCAGACATTATCAGAAAACATTGTTTTCAGATCTTCTCTTCTGAGGTTTTCATTTTTCTTTTTTTGCGGAGGGAATCCCTTTTTCTGTGGATTTCCTCCGCTTTTTCTTCCCCTACGTTTTTCAGGGTCTTTACCGCGTAATAACATCCCTCGTCTGTTTTTCTGAGGCGTATCTTTCCCTTTACAAACCCATGCTCCTGGCACATGGAAACGCTCTCGTATGATTTTGAGTTATTGACGAACCACCGGATCTTTCTCTTTGCAGGAAGGTGACACCGGGGACAGCGGGTACTGGCAACCTCACGGTCTTTCATGATCTTCTCCTTATCATCAAATTCCCTCGAAATATACTTGTCGTAAACCGGATAGGAAATATAGATTTCATCTTTTCTTTTTTTAGGATTCTGGTACACGTCTACAGAGAAATAAGGCAGGATCTCCTCTTCATCCAGCCTGCGGAATATCTGCGCCGTGTATTCCGCATCCTCTTCGGCTCTGTGAAAACATTTATCCTTTGGAATGCCGAGGGTTTCCACCGCGTATTCCAGGCTGCGGCGGAGCTTTTTCTGCTCATGGAACCAACTGAAAAGCTTCTGCACATCATAGTAGCGCACCGGCCCCGGCAGAAGACAGAGCATATCATAATATTTCAGATTTCTCTGGAATTCCGTCAGATCCTGATTTCCCCAGGTACAAAAAATATAATCCGTTCCGCACCATTCCAGGAATTCTCCGGCAGCCTGGGGAAACGGCACTCCGTCCAGAAGATCCTTATAGTCCATATGGATCACCTCGTGGATATTGTCGTTGATCCAGTTATATACCTCCGGCCGGATGATTCTGTGAAAATTCCCTGTCACTTCTCTCTCATTATTCAGTTTTACCGCGCCGATTTCAATGATCTCAAAGGGGAGCTTTTTGTCTGAACCCTTTTTTCCCTCAGGGCTCTGATTCCATTCCAGGTCAAATACTATATAATCCATAAACAGCTTCTTTCTTCATTATGTTTCATTAGCGTTAATGTACACTAACGCTATACAGGGCGCTGATCAGGTTCTCCTGAAACTTTTCCCGGTCCGCCCCTGTCAGAGCAAACACATTTGCCTCGCTCTCTTCATTTCTCCACCACCGGAAGCCTCCCAGCACCGCGCCTCTGGCCGGACCGTCGGAACAGTCCACATCCAGGATCTGAGGCGTGCCGCTGAAAATTTCCGGGCGGACCAGATACATCAGAGGAACCACATCGTGGACGCTGGTTTCTCCTCTATACTTCTCCGAAGTATTTTCCAGGGAAAATCCCATCATATCGCCGCAGGCTCTTGCCACCGGGTAACCGGACTGGCAGAGCTTGAGGATCTGATGTCTTGTAAGAGTGCATTGTTCTGTCACGTCAAGCCCGCACATAATGAGAGGAATTCCCGCATGGAGAACAATCTTCGCTGCCTCAGGATCCGCATAAAAATTAAACTCCGCCGCTGCGGTGACATTTCCCCCGCAGAGGGAACCTCCCATAAAAAGGATTTCCTCTATCTTCTTTTTTATTTCCGGAAAAAGCCTGAGAAGCATGGCAATATTTGTCAGCGGTCCTGTAGCGGCAATCGCTGCTTTTTCTCCCTCCGGAAGTCCGGAAAGCGTCCGGTATATAAAGAGAACCGCCGTCTCCTTTTCCGTTTCTCTAAATGATAAGGGCAGCGTACAGGATCCAAGGCCGCTCTCTCCGTGAGTCTCCGGCGCATACTGAGGTTCCTTTACAAGAGGAGTTCCCATGCCTTTTGCCACCGGGACTTCCATTCCATAAAAAGACGTAAGATCCAGGGCGTTCCTGGTTACTTTTTCAATATCCTGATTTCCGCTTACCGTAGTCACGCCTAGTATTTCAAAAACATCCCTGTGCGCGGCGGCATAGGCCAGCATCAGCGCGTCGTCCACTCCGGGATCACAGTCTATGATTAATTTTCTTCTCTTCATGAGCGTCTCCCTGTTTCTTTATTTCCCTGTTTTCCACATATTCTTCTGAAATCCGGAACGTCTTTCCACATTTCCGGAATTTATCCTGTGAATAAGTATAACAGACCAGGGATATTGTTTCAATATTGCTTTCATAGAAGCCGTTTCAGATAATGAAGCCAGAAAAAACAGATGGAGAGCGCAGCCGTTTACCCGGCCGCGCTCTCCTGATCATCCGTTTTATTTTAATCGCTGCGCACAGCTCCGATTCCCAGTCCTCCGGGGCCTACATGGGTTCCGATACTGGCAGTAAGGGGAAAATAAACCATTTTCATATCCGGGAAGTTTTCCATAAGCTCTTTTTTAAAAGCCTCCAGCTTATCCGCTTCCATTGCTGTGTTTGCAAGACCGATCTTCAATTTTCCCTGCTGACGCAGCGGAGCAAGACGGGTAGACACATCGTGCTTCAGCGCGTCCAGCATAGTCTGAAAAGCAGACTTCATTCCCCGGGCTTTCGCGTAGGACTCCAGCTTTTCGCCCTGAATGGTAAGAACCGGCTTTACCCTGAGAACAGTACCAAGCGCTGCCGCAGCAGCAGTGATCCGTCCGCCCTTTTTCAAATATTCCAAAGTATCAACCGCAATATAAATCGTGGCGTCCATTGCCTCTTTCTCCAGGATTTCTTTGATCTCTGCGGCGCTTTTTCCTGTTTTTGCGAGGTTTCTGGCTTCCAGGGCCGCCACTGCCTGAGTAACAGAAATCCTGTGATCGTCCACCACAAAAACCTTTCCTTTATAGGGTTCCTCCGCAGCCAGGAGAAGTGAGGTCTGGCAGGTGCTGCTCAGTCCGGAAGACATGGGAATAAACACGATCTCGTCATGAGTTTCCAAAAGCCTGTCCCACATAGCGGTCACATCGCCCGGAGACGGCTGGGAAGTAGAGATCACAGCGCCCTGGCTCTGGCGCCGGTAGAATTCCTCTAAAGAGATATCCGTCCCTTCACAATATGTCTTTCCGTCGATGATCACAGGCATGGGAAGTATATAAATTCCGTATTTTTCCTCCTCTGAGGGCATAATTCCGCAGTTGCTGTCCGCTATAACCGCAATTTTAGGCATGACATTCCTCCAAAGTATAAATTGACCGTTATTATAACACGTGTTAAAATTATAGCAAAACAGCGGCCAAATCACAATGAACAAAAAGCCAAAAATGTAAGTTATTTATACAAAGAGGGAAAAGTGTCAGTTAATATGGAAGACAAACGGATTGTAAAAACAAAGCGCAGCCTGAAAAAAGCGCTGACTGATATGCTGGAAAAAGAAGACTTCGAGCATATTTCCATCACAGAGCTGTGCCGGAAAGCTGAAGTCAGCCGTATTACTTTCTATTCTCATTACAGCGACAAATATGCGCTTCTGGACGATATTTTCAGCGACATGATCAAAATCGGAACGGAAGATTATTACCAGAGGCAGAAAGAAAATAATCCCTCCGGCAGACTGACCGCCGGATATGTGAACATGCTGGACAGCATCCTGCAGCTATACTATGACAGGTTTGATTTCTTTCAGCATACGAATCCGGAAAAAAATCCCTATCTGGCTTCCCGGATGTACAGTATCATACTGGATACTGTAGAGATGCACACGCTTCACATCCAGAAAAAGCTGCGCCTGAAATATTCCCCTAAGAAAATAGCCGGCTTTGTCTGCTATGGCATGTTCGGCTTTCTCAACGAGTCCCATAACGAAAAAGTCCCTCTGGAACAGATAAAAAAAGAAGCCAGGAATCTCCTGACAGATCTTCTCCGCTCCGGAGTGCTTGCGGAATCGGAAACGTTATAGCGGGTTTCCCGTTCACGGACATAGTTTTATGCAAAAAACGTCTGCCCCTTCCGGCATCCCGGTAAATTCCGGGCCTGCCAGGGGAGCAGACGTCTTTTCTTATTACAGTTCTGAAATTTTCATGGCAGATCTGCAAAAAGCCTTTATTTTTTACCACATTCCAAAGAATTCTTCATAATCCATACTGTCGTCGTTTCCGTTTTCCCAGTCGCGGAGAATGCTTTCCTCATCAGAAGAATCCTGGCTGCTGCTGTCTTCACTGTCTTCTTTATCCTTGCTGGTATCCTCATCCAGAGTTACTGTTACCGTCTTTTCTTTATATCCGTCGCCGTCCATTACCTGAAGCGTTACTTCAACTTCTTCGCCTGGTTCATAATACTGAAGAAGATCTATCAAGGACTCGATGCTGCGGACTCTCTTGCCGTCAAACTCTGTAATGACATTGTTTGCTTTAATTCCGGCCTTATCTGCAGCTCCGCCTTTTGTCACATCTCTTACAAATACGCCTTCCGGAATACCGTAGGCCTGGCCTTCCTCGCTGACGGAGCTTCCTGTGATGGATAATACTCCGTGATTTTCCACAATATCTCTCGGCGTTTCGTTCATCAGATCTTCCAGAATATCAGATACGTCGGAGATCGCAATAGCATAACCCATTCCTTCTACTTCTGTAGACGCAAGCTTTGCGGAGTTGATGCCTACTACTTCTCCATCCATATTCAGAAGAGCTCCGCCGCTGTTGCCGGGGTTGATCGCCGCATCGGTCTGGATCAGATTCACTCCGTCAGAGTCTTCCTCCGCCTGGCCGTTATCATCCAACTGACGGTTCTTTGCGCTGACGATACCGGTTGTAACAGACTGTCCGTATCCAAGAGCATTTCCGATAGCGATGACCTGCTCGCCGATCTTCAGATCATCAGAGCTTCCGATAGGAGCAATAGTGATGGCGTCCATTGTGTCATCGGAAATATCGTCAAGGGCAACGGATACAACTGCAAGATCCCGATCCGCATCATAGCCCTTTACAGATGCTTCATATACTTCTCCGTCCACACAGGTAACAGATACATTATCCGCACCCTCGATCACATGATAGTTCGTTGCGATCAGAAGCTCGTCGTCATTCTTTCCTACAATGATTCCGGAACCGCTTCCCTCAACCTCCTGCTGGGTGGTAAAGCCGTTGCCAAAACCGAAGTATCCATAATAGTTCTGCACTTCTTCCACTGACTTTGTAGTAATGGAAACGACAAATTTCATTGCTTCTTCCGCAATATCGGAAACGTCAAGGCTTCCTTTTGCTTCTGTTCCGGAGTCGGAACTGCTTTCTTCCTTGCTGCCGGATGAATCTTTGTCGCTCTTAGTCTGAAGAAGCTCCGCTTTATTATCTTCCTTCGTTGCGGCTACCACATCTCTTTCATTCCATCCTGTCAGACGGTTTACGCCTTCATAAGCTCCTGCCGCAAGTCCTCCGGCAAGTACCGCGCAGATAGCGATTCCCGTACCTCTTTTCACTGCACGTTTCACTCTGCCTTTTTTCTTATTCTCTTTATCATCATTATTATTCTGGTTCATGTTATTTAACTGTGTATTCATATCTTCCATGAAAAATCCCCTCCTTGGAAATCTCTGTTTTCTTTTTATGCTCAGAGTATAGGAAAAATTTGTGTTGACTTTGTGGGAAAATTGTGAGGAATTTGTTAAATCTCCTTCGTTATTTTCCACAGACGCCGCATAATTTGACGTCAGATGGAAAAAATCCCTTTTACGATATACTTTATCAGATATCTTTTTCCGCCGCAAGAAAAACACAGGAGGTTTCCATGAGCCAGCGTCAAAAAATCTGGCTGGCAGTATTTCTGTCCGCCGCTATTATACTGATCAGCTACACCATAGGCTACCAGCTTGCGGATTCCTGGCTGGAACGCCGGGAAGCGCAGGAAACAGAGTCTTCCCGATAACAGATACAAAATAAGACGGTGCTTTTTGTCTCAAAGTATTTACGTGTCCGAAAGTTAGGTGTAAAATACAGACAGCACAGGAGACTGGCCTATCTGCTCTCCGTACAGAAAGGAATAGGCGGAATCACAAGGAGGACACATTATGTTAGATAAAAAAGTATCGGAACTTTTAAACAACCAGATCAACAAAGAATTCTACTCCGCGTATCTGTATCTGGACTTTTCCAATTATTATTATGACCAGGGTCTGGACGGCTTCGGCAACTGGTTTAAAGTTCAGGCTCAGGAAGAACGGGATCATGCCATGCTGTTTATCCAGTATATGCAGAACAATGGTGAGAAAATCGTGCTTGACGCCGTAGACAAACCGGACGTTGCTCTTACGGACGCAAAGACCGTCCTTGAAGAAACCTTAAAGCATGAGCAGTATGTAACCTCTCTGATCCACAATATCTACGACGCGGCATACTCTGTAAAGGACTTCCGCACCATGCAGTTCCTTGACTGGTTTGTTAAGGAACAGGGCGAAGAGGAAAATAACGCCGACAATCTTATCAAGCGTTTTGAGCTTTTCGGCGATGATCCGAAGAGCCTTTATATGCTGGACAACGAACTGGGCGCGCGGGTTTATGCCGCTCCGTCTTTAGTATTATAAGAAGCGATCCGCACAGGGGAGGGGCTCGGATGAGCCCCTCCCTTTCTTATGCCACGCCTCTTTCTTCCAGCCAGTCCAGAAGAATCTTTTTGCCCTTCTTCTTTTCTCTTGCCATAAACTGAAACTGAAGAATCGTCAGCCCGGTGAAGAATACGGTAATTACTGCCAGAACAAGAACAGATTTCCATATGCTTTCTCCTCCTGCGATAGTGCTGCGGAACGCGTCTACCGTATAGGTGAAGGGAAGATACCTATGGATCTTCGATACAAAAGAGGGAGAGATTTCTACCGGATAAGTGCCTGCGGAACCTGCAAGCTGCACTACCATAAAAATCAGCATCAGGAAACTTCCGACCTTTCCAAGAGCAACGTTAAAGAAGTACATGATCGAGGTAAAGGCAGCCGAGGCAAGGCAGGCAAAAAGGACGGTCTTTGTCATCTCCGCCGGAGTAAATCCGTCGATAAAATGAAGAAGCACGATCAAAAGTATCCCCTGAAGCAGGGCCACCGGATACAGCACAGAGGCTTTGGATGCCCACCATGCCGTACCGGATTTCAGTTTTCCTTTATATTCTGTCAGCGGATACATCAGGCAGAAGGCCAGACTGCCTACCCAGAGCCCCACAGACATCATATAAGGCGCCATAGCGTGACCGTTGTTTTCCACTGCCGTCATCTGAGTTTCTTTTTCCTGTACCGGAGAAGCAAACATCTCTGTCATATTCTTGTCCGCCTTTTTCTCCCTGATCTGCCCGGCGCCTTTTCCCAGACTGGACTGCAGCGTTTCAGAGCCGCTTCCAAGGTCTTTTATACCGCTTCCAAGCTCCTTTGATCCGTCATAAAGCTGTCCCGCTCCGTCGTGGATCTGTCCTGCCCCTTCGGAAAGCTTTGAGGCGCCGCTGTTCAGTGCCTGGCTGCTGTGCTCCAGTCTGGATGTTCCGTCATAAAGAGCAGACGTTCCCTGTGAAAGCCGGACTGCTCCCTCTGCCAGTGTCTTTGCTCCTTCTGCAAGCTTTTCGGTTCCTTCTCTGAGAGGAGCGCTGTTTTTATCCAGCGCAGCCGCTCCCTCCGTGTAGGCGGCAATTCCTTCGCTTAATGCGTTTATACCTTCGCCAAAAGTCTTTCCGCCGGAAGAAAGACGGCTGATTCCGGAAAGAACTTCGCTTCCCGCAGCCTTAAGATTTTCTGCACCTTCCTCAAGAACACTGTTTTTCTCCGTTACTTCCCGAAGGCCTTCGCCCAGCTTTTTGATTCCCTGAGCTGCGTCGGGGAATTCTTCTGCCGCGGATTCCAGAGCGCAAAGCCCGTCGGAAACCGTTTCCGCTCCCTGATTTACCGCGCCTGCTCCGTCATAAAGCGCTTTTACCGCGCTGGTGATCTCCGCCAGAGCATCCGCCGGAATATCCGGAACAGAACCTGCCGCCGCCTCCAGTTTTTCAGCTTCGGCGCGGATAGTCTCCGCCCCGTTTTCTGTTTCCGACGCTCTGCCTTTCAAAGTTTCCGCTTTTGCCTTTAATCCGTCGGCTGTCTGATTCATCTGATCCGCCATGCCGTTTAAAGACGACTGTATCTGAGCAGCCTGCGAGGATACCGAAGCTGCTGTTTCATTTATCTGCGAAGTATAAGCCCCTGCGTCTATTCCTTCCACTCCCTCTGCGCTGTTTGGAGAAACTCCCAACATAGCCGTCACCGCGTCCAGTCCGGCCGCAGGAATATTTCCGTTTTCATCTGCTCCGGCCTGAAGCGACGCCAGTGCTGCCGCCGCGTTCGCCATAACCGACTGGTCTTGTGCGATCTGTGCGTTCGCCGCGGCAATCTGACGGTTTGCCTCTTCGATCCTGCTGTTCGCGTCCGCAGCGCACTGTTCCGTTATTCCCGCCGCGGCGCTGAAACCTTCGGAAACAGGTTCAAAAGCACCCTGAAGCATACCGGCGGCTGATGATATCTCCTCTGCGCCGCCGCTTATACTGTCCGCTGCCTGGCTGATCTCCAGAGAAGCCGCCGATATTCCGCTTTCTGCGCCCTCTATTCCCTTTCCCGCATTTTCCATGTCTGCCTTTGCCCTGGCAATACCGGATGCAAACTGTCCCAGCGCCTGGGCGGAAGAGCTCTCCGACACAGCTTTTACTTTTTCATAAAGCTGTCCCAGTCCGGCTTCCAGATTTTCTGTTCCCGCTGTCAAAGAATTTTCTCCCCGGGAAACAGCGTCATTCAACTCTGTGATCCCGTCCGACACCTGTCCCAGGTTTTCCAGCGCCGATAATTTCTCTGCCCCTTCAGAAAGCTGCCCGGTTCCCGCAAGATACTGTGTTATTCCATCGGCGAGAGTGTTTGCGCCGCTTATGTACTGCGCTGCGCCTTCTTTCAGCGCATCCAGGCCCTCTGTCAGATCTACGGATCCTGATTTCAGACTTTCTGCTCCGGCCAGAAGCTGCGCGGAGTTCGCGTTCAGCTTTGCCGCGCCGTCTGTATATTGCTTCACGCCTTCATTTAAGCTATTGACCCCTCCTGTCAGTTCCGGGATCTTTGCAGTGAGAGAAGCTGTACCGTTATTCAGGGTTTTCGCTCCATCGTTCACCTGTGACACTCCTGCTGTATATTCTTTCAGACCCTTTTCAAGAGTTTCTGCTCCATTTTGAAATGTCAGAACACTGTCCGCCAGCTTCTTCAGATTAGCGGTGACCGCCGCATTTCCCTGACCTGCCTTCCGGATTCCGTCTTTCAGTTCTCCGGCTCCGTCCGCCGCCTCCTGCATTCCGGTTCCGGCTTCCGCGATCTGGCGGAACACCGCTTCTGTGTAAGTCTCCGTCACCTCGCCTGCGATCTCATCCCGGATTTTTATCAGAGCGCTCTCTCCCATCTTAGAGGCAATATAATTCGTTCCCGGATTTGTTTCGCAGAGAAGTTCCATTTTCTTCGGATGGGCGTCCATAAGTGTCGCCGCATTGGAAGAAAAATCCTCTGGAATGGTAATGACCATATAATAAGTTCCGTTGGCAAGTCCCCGGCTGGCCTCTGCACTGTCCACAAAATAAAAATCCAGGGAATCGTTTTCTTTCAGGGCTTCTGTCATTTCCCTCCCTATATCCAGCGTCGTTCCTTCATAATCCGCCTTCTTATCAAGATTGACTACCGCCACGGGAAGTTTGTCCAGATTTCCGTATGGGTCCCACATGGATTTCAGAAACAGTCCTGCGTAAATCACAGGGATCAGAATTACCGCCGCGATCACTATCAGCAGAATCTTATTTTTTAAAAGACTTTTCCATTCGTTTTTCAGCATATCTGTATTCCTCTCCTGTTTTCTGCAGTTCAAAAGACAGCAGAATTCTTATAACATACTTCTATTAATAGACATTATGTTGTTTTTTGTTTTGGGATGTATTATACTATCCATAAGAAAAAATACAAGCCGCAAAAACGCAGGGTTTTATCCAGTAATAGACAAAATAAGAGAAGTCTGTTGAACAGACTGTATTTTTCAGGAGGAAATTATGGCAGAAAAAGTTGACCGGAGGATCAGAAAGACAAAGGCGCAGCTTCGCCGCGGCCTGGCCCGGCTGATGCAGGAGAAAAGCATCAACGAGATCACCGTAAAAGAACTTGTAGATGAGGTAGATATCAACCGCTCCACCTTTTATCTTCATTATACGGATATTTATCAGATGCTCCAGAAAATAGAGGAAGAAGTCATGGAGGAGATTGTTCAGGTAATGGAGGTCTGTCCTATCGATCACAGTGACCGGGACAGCGTTATTAATTTTATCGCCCGTTTCTTTTCTATCCTGGACAGCAACAAAGAGCTGTTTCTGGCTTTTCTCGGACCGAAGGGCGACATGGCTTTTGTAGAAAAGGTAGAAAACCTTCTGGCAGCCAGAATTCTTGCGCCTGTTCCTGCGGACTCGCTGAACAGCGGCACCGATGCCGCGCACGCCTACGCTTTTGTTCTGAACGGATGTGTCGGCATGATCAGATCATGGCTTTCTTCCCCTGCCCAGGAAACGCCGGAGCACATGGCAAAGCTGACCTATTCCCTGATCCACGATATTTTTCAGAAATATATGGGGAAGGTTTATCCTGCCCTGACAAAACAGGAAACGGCCCGGCAGGAACCCGGACACAGTCAAAAAGAACTGCTTGGGTGTCAGACAGATCTGCCCGGATCATCCGGGAGAAAGGCGGATATCAGATGAAAACAAAGGAAAAGCTCCTCACTCTCTTTGAAAAAAATAAAGGCATCTATTTTTCCGGAGAAGAAATCGCGGAAAAGCTGTCCGTTTCCAGGACCGCCGTATGGAAGGCCGTCAACAGCCTGAGAAAGGAAGGCTACAAAATTCATGCCGTTCAGAACAAAGGGTATTGTCTTGCCGCCGATACGGACATTCTTTCTGTCCAGGGCATTCAGAAATATCTGGAGTCTGCCTGCTCACAAATAAAACTGACCGTTCTTCCCGCCGCTGCTTCCACCAACGCTCTCCTTCGGGAAGAAGCCGCTGCCGGAGCTCCGGAAGGCTGTGTGCTCATCGCAGGTTCCCAGACAAACGGCAGAGGACTGACCGGACGGAGCTTTTATTCTCCGCCGGACACAGGTCTTTATATGAGTCTTCTTCTCCGCCCTTCCCGCTGTCCGGCGCAGAAGGCAAAGAAGTATACCATCATGGCGGCTGTGGCAGCCTGCCATGCCATAGAATCTCTCTCTGACAAAAAGCCCGTGATCAAATGGGTCAACGATATCTATATGGATGGAAAAAAAGTAAGCGGCATCCTGACAGAAGCTTCTGTCGGTCTGGAGGACGGTTTTCTGGATTATGTGATCCTTGGCATCGGAATCAATGTTTACTCTCCTCAGAACGGTTTTCCGGATGAACTGAAGGATAAGGCCGGAGCTGTTTTTTCAGAAGCCATGGACGACGGCAAAAACAGGCTGGCCGCCGCGTTTCTCAACTGTTTTATGACACTGTGCCAGTCCCCGGAAAGCCCTTTCTATAAAGAAGATTACCGGAAACGCAGTTTCCTTATCGGAAAAAAAATCCTCGTCCTTCTTCCGGAAGGAACAAAAAAAGCGGCTGCTCTGGATATTGACGAGGACTGCCGGCTGATCGTCCGGTATGAGGATGGAACCATCGCCGCACTGGACTCAGGAGAGGTCCGTGTACAGGAGAAACGTCCGCATACACAGCCGGAATAATAACCGGATGGGAAGGAGCTTTCCCCATACAGTCTGACCGATACCGCAGGCAACTTACGGCACTGCCGTTCGGCGTCCATTGCCTGTCGGATACTCACTTGTGCAAGCACAACGGCCGTCCTTCGGTCTTATCGCATAAAAGTTGCAGCTCCATGGCAGGGAAATCTTCTCCTGCCATGGAGCCGCAGTTTATCTTCATTATATCAATTATGCCATGCCAGACGTTTCACATCCGCATGGACGTCTCCTGTCATCCAGTCAACGTCATTTGTGATCCAGTCCATGATCTCAAGCTGGCGCATTTCCCAGGAAACAGTGGCCTCTCTTGACTCTACCGTTTCCTCCACTTCCATGGTGGTATCAATTTCGTCATAGCCGAAGATATATCCTCCTGCATTCCAGATGCTGAAGTTACTGTCAGGGCCGGGATCTGTCGCCCCGCCTCTCTGTTCTATCAGACCATCGTGGCGGGCTTTATATTCTTCCTCGCAACCGTCTTTCAGTTTTGTCATAAATACTCTGTGACGGATCAGCTCCTTATTCTCTCTCACGATTCCGAAGTTGTGATACATCAGGCGCATATCCTGTCCGGGCGTGGAGATCCAGGTGAAAGTATCCTGAATTTTCTCTGTAATGGCTTTCTTTGCCGCCTCGTCTTCCGCGCTGAGCTTCATTCCGTCTTTGTTTTCATAATATCCGAAGATCAGATCCTCCGCATTCCAGATGCTGAAATTGGTGATCTCATTCCTGTCAAGCAGTGCCGTCAGCTCCGGCCAGATCTCTCCCAGTTTCCTGCGGTATGTATTCATCTGTCCCTCTTTGATTTTCATTGCAAACGCATGTCTTTCCATGATGGTTTCCTCCTTTTTGCCTTGTGTGCTGCTTTTGGATCCTTTTCTTTAATATTACTGACATTCCTTCCCACAGTCAAGATATACCGGGAATGTCTATACTTTCTGGTAAAATTCCGTTTTTCCATACAGCACGGTCCATCTCACACTCCTTTACCCCTCCGTCTGTTTATATCGGGCCGCCGTGACGGCCAGACAGAAGAAAGCCGCCCCGAATACGATCTGGATTCCCACCGCCTGAAACACCTGATTTCTGGCTGTTTCTGTCATCACAGAAAAATCAGTCAGAATATCATTGGCTTTTTCGTACCAGTATACAGGGAGAAACTGGCTGATTTTTTTAATACTGCCGCTCATCACATCAAGAGATACAAAGGTTCCTCCCAGAAAACACATACCAAGAGAAAGTATGTTTACGATCCCGGTCAGCGCGTCTCTGTTCGGAGAAATGGTTCCTGCCAGAAAAGCCACAGAAAGAGTGCAGAACAAAAGGGCCAGGGTATTCAGAATATAATATCCGACATTCGCGCTTCCCGTCCAGCTCTTCCCATAACACACCGCCGCCCCCAGGATCAGAAGCACCCATATCCCGATCCCAAAAAGACTCATACACAGCATACCTTCCAGTTTCTGTCTGCGGAGCGGGACTGGCGAAGCCATCATTCTTCTGTTCAGTTCCTTTTTCTGGAAACTCCACAGAATATCTCCCAGAACGAAACCGAATACTGCCAGATAAAGATACGGCATGTAGCGGAAATAATAAATATAGTCTTTATTGTCTCCTGCCACACTTTTATCATCCGCCAGCTCCACGCGGACATTTTCTCTGTTTTTCATGGCGTCTGCCGTCTCTTCTTCCGTAAAACCGGCCTTCTGATACACTGCCGCGTTATTCAGGAAACTGTTTATCTGCTGATCCACATAGATCCCGGTATAGGAACCGGGTATCATCGTTACCTCCAGTTCTTTTCCTTCGGAGATACACTTTTCATAAAAATCTTCCGGTATCCGCACGATATAGTCCGCCGCCCTGTAATACAGTTTTTCCTGAAGCACAGAAATCTCGTCGTCAAGCTCTGTTACCTGGTGTATACCGCTCAGATATCTCACCAGTGCTTCCGCCAGCGCTCCGTCGTCGTTATTGATAACGCCTATCCTGACGCCCCGCATCTGATACATTTCTGTATCCGCACTTTTTGCCGTAGTCTGGAATAAGATACTGAACGCAAAGAATATCGCCAGATAAAAACAGATCATCAGCCTGTTGCTTTTTATCACCTTTATATATCCTCTAAATACTGTCATATCGTACCCTCCTGACGACCAGAACCGATACTGCCAGCATTGCCGCGGACATAACGGACAGTGTGAGCAGATCCCGGGCATACCGTGACGGATCGTCGTATACATTGATGCAGTAGAATGCGTCCGCGATCAGCGCAGCCGGATTGAAACGATTGATGACCGGAGCATACTGATCCACGATATACTTCATCTGGGCAAACATGAGTCCTGCCAGGAATCCTGCAGTCATAGTGATCCCCAGCATGATCCCGATTTTTATCTTTTCCTGCCACTTGCCGATGCTGAGCACTAATATTCCCAGGGAAACACCCATGACGCATCCTGTCAGGATCACCAGCAGCATTTCCGGCAGCCGTCCCTGGAAGTCCAGTCCCAGCCCCCAGCGCAGATACGCCAGCAATACGGCTACATTCAGAAAATGCAGCAGAAAGGAAGAAAGCAGTTCCGTCAGGATCATGGCCGTTCTGTTCATGGCGGAAGCGCACTGTCTTGCCGCCAGGGGACTTAAGTTGGCCTGAAGCCATCTGGCCGATCCCTGGCCGATAAAGCACCCGTAAAGACAGGCTGTCGCCACCAGGGCATAGAAATAAGAGGCGTTTCCATCCGTAGTGCTTCCTCCAAGAGATACCTGCCGCACCATATTCTGGTGAGCAGCCATTCTCTCCAACGCCGTCCCTAATTTCTCCGGACTGTTCTTCATCACATTTTCTATTGTCTTTTTTCCGTCAAAATAACTTTCCAGGATACTCTGAAGAACACTCTGGGACAGTCCGTTTTTGTTCACCTTAAGATAAGGTGTGTCCGCCGCGTACAGGATGCCCTCTATCTTCTGCTCTTTCAGCGCCTGCTCTGCTTCCCGGGCCTCCATTCTTTCCACCTGAATCGTACCGTTCTTCTGCAGTTCTTCCAGGAATTCCAGAAATACCCGGCTGTCTTTCGTTTCTTCCACCACCGCCACCGGGATTATCTCGAAATCCGCCTCTTTCACATTTCCGAAGGCAATATAAAACAGAGTTCCCAGAATAATGGGGAAAATAAAAGGCCAGAAAAAGATATTAAAATTTTTCACCTTCCATATGATACTGTATCTGACCAGATGAAACATAGCCTCTCCCTCCTCAGTCCCTGAGCTGCGTTCCCGTTATATGAAGGAACACATCGTTCAGGGTCGGCTGTTCGGAAAATACTCTTCCGAAATGGATTTCCTGTTCCTCCAGACAGTGCAGAACTCTCACAAGATTATGTTTTGCCTCCGTACACTGAAGTTTCAGGATCCCGTTTTCATAATCCGCCTGAAAAACATGGGGAAGTCCACGGATCTTCCGTAGCTGTTCCTCATCCAGGGCAACGCCCTCTATCGTTATCTTTTCTCCTGTTTTGATCATACCTGTAAGCTGCTCCTTCGTCCCTGACGCAATGCATCTTCCATGATCCATGATCGCAATCCTTGTACATATCTGTTCTACCTCCTCCATATAATGGGAGGTATAAATAATCGTGGAACCCTGGCGGTTCAGCTCCATGATCCCTTCCAGTATTCTGTTTCTGCTCTGGGGATCCACCGCCACCGTAGGCTCGTCCATAAAGATAAGTTTCGGTCTGTGCGCGATCCCGCAGGCAATATTCAGCCTTCTTAAAAGTCCGCCGGAAAGTTTCCGCGGTCTCATTTTTCTATGCTCTTCCAGTCCCACGAAACGGATCGCCTCGTCCACCAGCTCCTTTCTTCTTATTTTGTTTTTCACGTAAAGCCCGCAGAAATAATCTATGTTTTCATACACTGTCAGTTCATCAAATACCGCCACGTTCTGAAGTACGATCCCAACGTTCTTTTTTACCTGGTAATTGTCAGGAGCCATCTCCTGTCCGAAAATCCGGATCGTCCCTTTATCATATTTCAGAAGAGCCAGCATACAGTTGATCGCCGTAGTCTTCCCTGATCCGTTCGGCCCCAACAGGCCGAAAATCTCCCCTTCCTTTACATCCAGATTCAAATGATCCAAAGCCACAAAAGAGCCGTATCTTTTTACCAGATTTTCTATGTGCACGAGGCCCTCTGCCCCGGCCTGGTCCGCAGTCTTAATCATATCTCTTTTCCTCCTGTCCTGTCATTTCTTCCAGAACATTCTGTCTGCCTGGAACTATTTATTTTCCGACGTCTTCTTAATATCCTTATGATAAAGCATAGCTTATTTTTTTCTCCGGCGGTAGTGTTTCCTGTCATATTCTTCCGTGACAAATGTCATTTGCGCTGTAAAAGAATTTATACTATACTGAATTCAGACAGATACCGATTTTTACAGTTTTACCGCGCTTAATAATCGTCTGAAACTGCCCGTTGTCGGAAAGGAGATTTTCCATGCGTTCTCTCCAGGATATGAGCCTGCTGCTTCTGTCCGGTTTTCTTTTCCTGTTTGACAGGGAACCGGAATATACGTTTATAATGGCTTTCCTTTTCGGCGTGATTCTCTGCTGTCTCGGCTATTTTACAGAATCGCGCCGTCTTCACTGCGTCCTTTGTCTGCTCTTTCTGGGGTCTGCTGTTTTTCTTCCCGCTTTTTGCTGTTTTTCCTCTGGGGCGGTCTATATCCTGCTACGGGAGCATAGCCGTCCGGCTCTGGTTCTCGGCCTTATCTTTTATGGAGTCAGCCTGTGCCGCTACTCTGAAAGACCGTTCTTCTTTTCCGCCTGGAGCCTCCTGATTCTTCTGACCGCTTTTTTTCTGGAACGCCGAACCGAAGCAGTCGATCTTCTGGAACAGGATATCCACAAGCTGCGTGACGACAGTACGGAAAACAGTCTCCTTCTCACAGAAAAAAACAGGATCCTTATGGAAAAACAGGATTATGAAATATATGCCGCTACTCTCAGGGAGAGAAACCGCATCGCAAGAGAAATCCACGATAATGTAGGACACCTTCTCTCCCGTTCCATCCTTATGGTAGGAGCGGCAAAGACAGTCAATCAGTCAGAAGCTGTGGCTCCCATACTTGAGAATCTGAACAGATCTCTGGATCAGGCAATGACAAGTATCCGCACCAGCGTTCACGATCTTCACGACGAGTCTGTCAATCTGAAGGAATCCGCGGAATCTCTTGTAAAAGATTTTTCCTTTTGTCCGGTATCTCTGACCTACGATATGGGACTTGATATTCCACGAGAGGTCAAATACTGCATCCTCAGTATTCTGAAAGAGGGCCTGTCCAATATCGCAAGACATAGCGGAGCGTCCCTTGCGTCTGTTACGATCCGGGAACACCCGGCTTTCTATCAGTTCAGTATTGAGGACAACGGAAACGGCGGCTGCGCTTCCTCCGGCGGGATCGGACTTTCCAATATGCGCGACCGTCTGGCGTCTTTACATGGAACCCTGCAGATCCGCTCAGAAAAAGGCTTTCATCTTTTTATCACCATACCGAAAGAACAGGAGCTTTCTTTATGAAAATTATAATTATTGACGACGATATTTTTGTCAGCGAAGCGCTGAAAACCATTCTGGAAATAAATGAAGATATAACCGTCTCCGCCACGGGCTCCGATGGACGTGAGGCGCTGGAACTGTATCGAAAGTTCCGGCCGGACGTGCTTGTTATGGATATCCGGATGAAAGAAATGAACGGACTGGATGCTTCCGCCGCTGTACTGAAAGAATTTCCTGACGCCAGAATCCTGCTTCTGACCACATTCTCAGATGATGAGTATATTGTAAAAGCTCTGAAACTTGGCGCAAAAGGCTATCTTCTGAAGCAGGACTACAACAGCCTTCTTCCCTCCATCCGGGCAGTTTACACCGGACAGAGTGTTTTCGGAAATGAGATCATGTCAAAAATACCGGGGTACATACAATCAAATACAGAAGAAAAGACAGATTTTTCTTATGAAGAGTATGACATCAGCCCTCGGGAACAGGAGATCATCCGGCTGATCGCGGAGGGAATGAGCAATAAAGAAATCGCCTCCCGGCTTTTTCTCAGCGAAGGAACCGTCCGCAATTATCTGAGTTCTATCTTAAGTAAGCTGGGACTCAGAGACAGAACCCAGGTGGCTGTGTTTTATTACAGGCATAAGTGACGCGCTTCCATCAGAAAAAGACTTTTTATTGAATTGTTCAAAAAGCGCATATATAATAAAATAAATGCTTTCAGCTTTATTTCTATTTTTCCAAAAGGAGGATTTTAAATATGGAATTTCAGGATTTTTTTCCTGTCTGGAAGGATCTTACCCCTTCTCAGCAGAAAAAGATCTCCGAGAATATCGGAATCCGCTCCGTACCTAAGGGAACAGTGCTGCATAACGGAAGCCAGGACTGCACCGGGCTTCTGCTGATAAGAACAGGCCAGCTCCGGGCGTATATCCTCTCTGACGAGGGCCGCCAGATCACTCTGTACCGTCTGTTTGACCGGGATCTCTGTCTGTTCTCCGCATCCTGCATTATGCGTTCTATACAGTTTGACATTGTAATAGAGGCGGAAAAGGATACGGAATTCTGGATCATTCCCGCTGAGATTTACAAAAGCGTCATGGAGGAATCCGCTCCTGCGGCAAATTTTACCAATGAAATCATGGCTGACCGTTTCTCGGAAGTCATGTGGCTGATCGAACAGATTCTCTGGAAAAGCTTTGATAAAAGACTGGCAGATTTTCTGCTGGAAGAATCCGCCATAGAAGAAACCGATATATTAAAAATTACCCATGAGACCATCGGAAGCCATCTGGGAAATCCAAGAGAGGTGGTCACCCGGATGCTCCACTATTTCCAGAAGGAAAATATTGTGAAGCTTTCCCGGGGAACTGTGGAAATCACAGATAAAGACAGGCTTCGGGAAATCTGCGATAAGGGATAACATTTTTGCACTACTTACATGGGGACAGATTTATTGCAGCATTTCCAGAATCTGGCTTTTCGGTTTTGCACCCGCAGGCCGCTTCATCACTTTACCATCTCTGAATGCCATCAGAGTAGGAATGTTCACAATCCTGAACTGTCTCCTGAAAATTATTTTTGTAATATTTACAGCAGCCATTTTTTGTCCTCCTTATCATTTTTGTTTCAGTTATCTGTAAATATCCGAATCATTTTGGGCTATTCTTAGGAGACGTTTTCAGCCTACCCGATTTTTTCATTTCTTCCGTGATAATATCAGTTATCTCTAATAAAATTATTTTATAATTTTTTCTTATGACTTCTGTTATGATATTACGTTAATCTATTAATAACATTCCTATCCCAAATAAGAAAGATATAAAAAGTAGTAAATATGTAGTATATCTCTGCATATTTTTAGGAAGCAAGTCTTTCTATTTCTGCTTTTGCTGAACGAAATGTACCATGTGCATAATAACCGAGTGTCATAGTAATATTAGCATGCCCCATTATATACTGCAGCGTATTCGGATTCATACCTTTATTTGCCATATTGGTACAATAAGTATGTCTAAAAGAATGTGGTGTAATATTAGGAAGTTGATCTTTATGAAGTTTATTATATTTTTTTACCATTCCCTTCAACATACTTTTATAATCACCAGCTACTTTAGGTAGACCTTTCACATTTAGAAAAAGAAAGTTTCTGTATCCGTCTATCACTACTGACTGCGCTTTTCTTCTGTTTTCTAAAATATGCTGAAATGCCCGATATGCTTTTTCCGTCATAGGCAGCTGACGTATTCCGTTTTTTGTCTTTGGTGTTGCAATATAGTAACCAATCTCACTATCTTTCATTAATTGATGATCCACATTAATAATTCGGTTTGTCATATCAATATTCATGGTCAAACCACAAAATTCAGAGATACGAAGTCCGGTTTCCAAAAGAACTACAACCTCATCATAATACTTACTGTAGGTCTTATCTTCTTTCATAAAAGCCAGCATTTTTTTCTCCTGTTCTGGTGTAAGAATCATTTTAGAACCAGAATTGTCTTCCAGAACATCGCTAAGCTTAAAATCAAACGGATTTTTCCTAATACAGTCATCCTGTATAGCCATATAGAATGCAGCTTTTAAAGAACGTTTATAATTGTTAATTGTCCTGTACGCATAACCTTTCTCGCTCATTCGAATTGCCCATTCCTTGCCATCTGACATTTTGACCGTATCAATACATCTCGCTCCCAAGGGATCATTCTCCAATATATTTTTTAGATAATATTGACCTTTCTGCGTGTTATATCTGACATTCTTCTTTTGACTGATTTTTTTTTCGTATAGTTGGCATACTGTTATTTTACCTCCCATTGTATTAATTCCGTCATCAATGTCTTTTCTTATTTGCTGCTCTTTTTCCCGTAGGGAAATATCTTCCCGTTTTCCTGTCGGTACTTTATCTGTGGGAACAAGTTTCCAAGAATAAACAAATTGTATTTTACCGTATGCATTTGTATATTTAAAAGCATATCTTCCATCCTTTCTCTGACTTTCTCCCAGCCGTAAATTGCGTCCTTTACTATCTTTTCTTTTTACATTTGACATTTAGCAAATCTCCTTTCTCTTTCTATTCATACATGTGTATGAGAAACGTAAAAACCCATAAAAGCGAATCTTTTATTTACTTCTAAAATATAAATCCTCTTTTATAAAACCCAACTCCACAAAATTATAACGTTGTAAAAGCTCTTCTACAACAAAATTCTGCCTCATTGTCTTTTTGTGCATTTTTTGTTGAATTGTAGTAATTTTGTAGTAAAAACAAACAAATATATCGCTATTCCCTCGTAAAACACAGTAAATAATTGGATATACAAATAATTTCGATTCCTTTTTTTCCAAAAAAATCACTATTATTCATACATTATAAATATAATTTTAGTTTTTTCTGTGTCTTTTATATTAATTTTTTTTTTAGAAGAGCAGTTAAATTATAATGTTCTATATTTTAATAATATTTCCGAATATACAACTAAATGGGAGCCGACATAACTCATTTGAGTTATATCAACTCCCATTTTTTATAAAATTTCTCTTTTCGAAAAAAGTATTGTTTTCATACAGGACAGCTCTGGCCATTTTGTCAGGGAGAAAAAGTGGGAAATAGAGAGAAGGAAACACTAATGTAAAGGAAAAAGTACAGTTCTGCTATTACCGGCTGACAAAAAGCATCTCCGGCATACCGTCAACTCTGCCTTAAGCTAACCGCTTAAATAGACATCATGCCCTGTGGGTATAAAAGAATATGTTTCCCAAAGCCCGGTTCTGGCGGGGCTTATTAAAGTGCCTCTACTTTCAGTACTGCCACTCTGAATTTCTCAAAACGGCATATCTTATTATTGGTAACCTTCACGCTCTCGTTTGCAGCGTCAATAAACAGGGGCTTGTCATCCTCTTTACTTAGGATTATAGGCTCCTCTGGCATTTTTCAGCAGAATGCTCATAAGCTCTGAATTTCCCTTAAAGAAGCTGATTTTGGTTGGTGTTTTGCCAGTCTTCGGGTACGCCCTGGTCACCGGGATTTCGCAGGCCTTCATACCGATCTGAGTTGCCCTGACAGAAAGATAAGCCAGAAGCTCATAGGTCATGAAAATGTCTCTCAGAGGCTGTACACGCTCATCCATAAGATATCTTCTGGAATATGCCCTGTAGGCATTAGTGGTATCGGTAAACTTCTGATGTGCCGTCAAAGAAATAATCGGCGCATGTATCAGTCTTACGGAAACAGTCCTGATAAAAGGAGTATTAACTGCCTTGCCGCCTTTTACAAAGCGTGAGCCCTGGATCAGATCGTAACCTTCTTTCAGTTTTTCTATAAAGCGAGGCACATCCTCTATGCTGTCCTTATTATTTCCGTCGATAGTTATAATGCCCTTATAACCTCTCTTCAGGGCCCACCAGATGCCCATACGAAGCTGTGCACCCTGTTTCCCGGCATCCTGCTTCACAAGCAGGGTATTCACGTCAAGAGCTCTGAGTTTACTCTCTCCCGTGCATCCATCCTTTGACCCGCCATCACAGATTACTATATCCGCATAGCTTGAAACATTATGCTTCTTAGCCCTGGCCAGCTCTTTTGCAATGCGGTCTCCCTCATTAATGATCGGGATCAGAACCACATATTCTTTTGCTTTCTCAGCATACTCAAAGCACTCAAACTTCGGTACGCCAGGTTGTCTTTCATAAATCATCTGATAAAGTCCTTTATACATTTTTTCTTAATTGAGCGTAGATCGATGGATAGGAGATAGATACGATATATAGATGATCCATTCCAAAGCAGTCTAGAAAAACTTTATAAGGAATCTGACCAACCAGTGATCTCCTAGCCAGGTTAATATTTTAAAAAGTTCCATTAATAGGATAAAAATCGGCACAATGTCCGGTGCTGAGTGAATCGCCTCACATAGGCCATTATAGCCTCCAAAATGCCGATATCATTTATTCTTCCCATTTCAATGGAAACGAATCTATCATAGCCTTCTTTTTCCAAAAGACATTTAAGTTCTGAATGAATTGCTCTTTCCTCTATGGGTTTAAGCCCTGGTTCACTGATATGGACATGACTGATCAGAGGAATTTTTCCGACCAGCTCACCCACATTTTCTTCATTTTGGATCATGGTCCCCAGGTCCAGATTCAAAAGGAAACCTTTGGAATCCACCTTTTTGATCAAATCGAAGGCAGACTCCGTATCGTTAATATAATTGGTGTTATAGATAGGCGGATTTGGCTCCATGCCAATCACAGTACCCTTACTGTAAGCGTAATCACCCAGTTCTTTAAAGAATGCTATGGCTATGCTCTCGTCAGCGTCTTCTGGCATATTTCTGTTTCTCGGACACCCAAAAACAAGATTCCTGCACCCGATTGCTGCAGCAAAATCAATCGCCTTCCTTGTATAATCCAGTAATGACTTCCGTTCTTCATCGGCGCCAAAGATCTTCTCCTGCCTGCCATACCAGATTGACTGCATTGACGGGACACAGAAGCCCTGAGTATCTCTCAGCCGCTTACTCCATTCTTCCGCTTCAGCATTCCTGGCATATGGCGTCTCCGGGAAAATTCTCGTAGGGGCTATCTCAAGACCCTGAAATCCATATTTTTTCATTAATCCATAGACCTGCCGGTCATTCTCAGCTGCCCAGCCTATGTTGGATATTGATAGCTGCATATGTCAGTCTCCTTCTAAAATCTGCATGTTTACATCTAACAGCTGTCCCTCACATTCTAACTGCACGGAATCAGTCTCGTCGATGTACCAGTAATAGTCACTGCTTACACGGAACATATAATCGTGTGTTCCCTCTTCGACTGTAAATGTATAATAATATTTTGTTTCAAATACGCCGTTGACATATTTTCCAACCCTGATGGTCGCATCTACGGTCTCATCGTCTGATTTGATTTTACCATCCAGATCATTGCCATTGTATGTCAGATGAACCTTCAGATAATTTCCATCCGCGCCTTTTGCAGAGTCATCTATACTGTAATGATATAAACCATTTTTATAGTTCAGGTCAGCAAGCACGTTATTGTCTGCGCTGTCCTCAGAATCCCCCTCAGCCCAGATCTGAGGCAGTTTATCCAGATCATAAGAATGCAGATAGGGCAGATATGAATAGCTCTTGCCGTCTTCCTGAAGATATGGTCCGTCATAGCCATATTCAGCCAGATTACAATTGCAGGCGCCAACTTTAAAAGATTTAATCTTCACGGAGGAACCTTCGGGAGTATCGAATCTGATCCTGGTATATTCTGTTATTGGAATTTTGAAGTATGCTACTCCCGAATTTGTCTGTATATCATATGTTACTACCTTCTCACTGTTATAATTTTCACCCGGATCAGTTGTATAAAAAATCTGCATCTGTCCCATGACGTCAGTTTCATACTCAACCGCGACAGACAAATTTTTATCTATAAAGTCAGTCGTATCTATAACATTCTGCAATTCTGAAATAGCAGGATCTGTACCGGTGGAATTCATATTCAAAGATTCATCCGTATTGCTGACAAGTTCCACAGATTTAAACCTGATATTATCAGCCGCTGCGATGTCGTTCGTTATATCTGTTCCCGAAGCCTTCAACTGTTCCACTTTAGCGGCTAATTCATCATAGCGATCCGGAAGACACCAGACTGCATACTGATCTTCATATGTGCAAAGAGGTACATAATTTTGATAGATATATTCCGCAACCTTATAATACCTGTATGAATTAGAGACTCCATCCAAAGCTGCCGAGTTTCTGAAGTTTTCATCAGCATAGGGCATCAGCACGATCGGTACGCCGGCTATTTCCTTCACAAATTCTTCCTGAGCAAACTCACCGGACAGCTGCATCGGCGACTGTGAAACATACGCCGGATTTTCTCTGCCAAGCAAAGGATAGAGGAATGTCTTATTTATAAAGTCTGCAAAGGTCTCATCATCCTCAAGCAAACCATCTATTACAACCTGATAGTTCTGTACCGTCTTCTTCAGATCTTCTGTCCATTCAACACGCTCGAGCACTTCCTGATCATCCCGGAGCTGAGTCCAATATGTCCTGGGGATCTCACCCTCTGGAAACTCTTCCTCTGCGAAGCGTCCCAGTGTCCATGCTTTTGTATAATCTCCCACATGCGCTACGGCATTATCTGCTATGGAATTTTCCGTAAAGTTGTTGTCGCTCTGGAACAGAGTAAACAGGAGAATACACACAGTAAACGCCGGCATAAACAGTTTCCAGTTCTTTTTTATGATTGCCAGAAACATCGAAAGGAAAAGAGGGCCTGTCCAGAGACAAACCATCAGTAAGTTCTCTGCAAGTGAATGTCTGACCAGGCCTCGCGAGAAATTATACAGATATGAAAATCCAAGGATCATGATCATGACCCACTTTGCATTTCCAAGTTCTTTCTTTATTTTTTTTGAAATTACCAGGTACAGCAACGCGATCACGGACATAAATGGCAGTAAAATATATATAAATCCAAATCTGGTCAGGCTGATATCCCCGATATCTGTATGTGCCCAATTCTGGTTTGAAAGGCTGATATATAAAAATTCCAGTAAACGATTGATGGGATTTATGTCTTTTGCCAGACATACACCGCACCAGAGGCCAAGCCCGATCACACCCCAGATTCCGAGAGTAACTGCCAGCTGCTTCAGTGCGTTCAGATTTTTATTAAAAACCACATAAACAGCCAATGCTGATATACAGGCAAAAATAAAGGCAAAACCCAGATCCAGCCTGTATAAAGCGCACCAGATGCATGCCAGCCAGAACAGACCTGCCCTGACATAAGTATTCTTCTTTACATATGCCATCGCTGCAAGAGCCGTCAAAATGCCCAGGCCCCAATAGCTTATCGAACTATAGAACGGGAAAAACAGCACAACAAGAAGCGCCGCATCTTCATCCCAGATATATTTAACAAGCAGAAAGAAAAGAACAGCTATAGCTGCGGCTGCATAGCCTGAATAAGGCGTAAAAGTAGCTCCTGCAAAATCATTGTTTAACAATGCATATACAAATGCTTCCCATACGCCGGTCATCATGTGACCGCCATAATGTTCTATGATCGGTATTTTTCCAAAATTAAGGAAATCGCTTATCAAAATGCTGAAATTTGGCGTTTCAAGTATATCCACAGACTGTTCCACAGAAATCCCGATTTGCTGCCATAAACAGGCGAATCCAAATATTATCGCTGGATATGTGAATGTTTTCCAGTGTTTTATCGATTTGTTCTTTTTAACACATATCCACGCAAGCATACCAGAAAAAACAATCCCTAAAACGATTGCGATGCAATAGTACCGTCTCAGATGTGTGACGAAATATCCTTTCTGGTTCAGCCAGACAATAAACTCAATGTATAATGAAGTGCAGAACGGAATCAGGGAGAATGTAAGGGCAAAAGTATTTATGATCCTGCCTGCCTTATCAGAGTTCCAGTCGATTTTTAAAAATCTGATCAATACGACAGCAAGAATTGAAGTAATCACCTGAAGACCCATAAAAACGCGGCCAAGCACCCAATCATGAGTCATTATCATTGAAGCCGGCAGAGCGATCATCCATACAGTAATAATAATTGCTTCAAATTTTTCTGCGGTGATTTTCGTCTTTATGTCAAACTTAATGTAGGCGAATACAAGAAGCATTATCGCCATGATGATAAAATCAGAGTAATAGAAAATATCGGTTTCCGCCGCCTCATTAGCAAAGTATGTTATACAGCGCAATCCGAGAATAGGGTTTGCCAGAATGATGATATTGTCCAGGAGATCAACAATCTTCTGATCCTCTTCCTTAAACTTCTGGCTCTTCAAATAATTTGCAAGCAGGAAAAAGAGTGTGAACGCAATTGCGAAATAAATAAACCAGTGATTGAAATTGCTGGTTCTTTTCGTGACATCTACTCCGGCATTGATGCTTACTCCGATCACTCTTGCGAATTCCACCGCTTTCGTGCGGATCGTATCAACAGGATTAAATAAAAGCACTGTATATACTGAAAAATAAAGTGCGTAAAGTAAGCCGCTTTTTTTCTCCGTGCTGATAAAACTGGCGTATATTTTTTCCATATTAAGAATGGTATAACATAAAGCCACAGCAAGGACGGCAGTAAATAATAGTGAGATCACAAGCTGAAGACCGTAACCGAGCATCATATACCGATAAGTCTCTGTCACGCCTACGGCCAATGTATATGGTGCAGCGGTTCCATCCAGACTACATTCTCCAAATGTTTTTGTAAACACATTTCCGGTATTGAGAACAATATAGGAAAGGTCGTCGCCCTCCAGAATAATATGATATTCCTCGTTTCTCTCTATTCCGTTGTATTCCATGGAAATCTTATTCCATGATTCTGAATCATAATCTGATACAATAATTGTCCTGGAACATAAAACGCTGCCGTTTTTATCCGCAATTGAGATTGAAAGTTCCGAATCCGGCACTTCATTGAAATACAAAGTTAGATTAGACAATATATTCCCTTTAGATATAAAAATCTGATCTACCTGCTGAACTCCTGCAGCTGTTGTCGAATCCGTAAAATAATTATGATAATTATAATCCATACAGCTGTAGTAATTATCAAAGCCGTTTATGTAAACGCAATTACAGAACCAGGCTATGATCAACGCGCAGAAAACCAGTTCGATCATCATAATCAGCTTTTTATTTGCAGATAATGTCTTTAACTTTGCTATCATTGAATTTTAATCCACCTTTTTCCGTCCTACGACATAGATTCTATAAATTTCTTTATCTCTTCAAGGACATCTGTTTTTTTGCAGATATAACCCTCTGACCCGCCAAAAGTTTCTGCATATACCGTCTTATAATCATAATCAGCGGGCACTCCGTCAAGTTCATTAACAAAATTTTCACCTGTCAGATATTTATATACCTCACCGGCTGACACTGGTTCTGTGGCAGGATGCCACAGCTTGATTCCGGCCTTCAACACCGTCTGGATATCCTCCCATAATCCGGCCAGATTATAGAACTGATATACGCTCCTGCTGTCTGTAAAGTTAAGCGCTGAGAAGCCCAAACTTCTGAATCTTTCCTTAAGGATTTCCCTGTCATCATCAGATACATTAACCTTATAAAAACCATTATCCTGCAGCTGATAATATTTCTTAAGTTCAGTGTCCTTCGCGGCAAGTTCTTCAAACTTAACGTCCTTCAGCATGAATGGAATCACATGAATGAAGTCATATATGAAATTTTTCTTTATATTTTTTCCGAAAAGTCCGGGCAGTCTTATGATCAGAGCATCCGGATAATTTTCTCTTACCCACAGTTCCAGCTGATATCTGTTATAGCCATATGGATGGAGATTTTCCGTGTCTATAGCAGAATTCTCATCCACATCTTTAGGAACCTTAAATACATCTATTGTGGAAATAAGCACCAGCCTCTTTGGATTAATCTTTGTAATATTCTCTTCTGCCTGAAGGATAAGCTCCATGTCCTTATCCGGAGCATTATTTGCCAGGTATTTCTCCGCCCTGAGACCCGCATATATCAGCAGATCCGGAGCAGTACCATAGGCCTCCTCTATATTTTTTGAGTTATAGGCCGCATCAATTTCGCCAGAAGCATAAATATTGCTTCCTACGAAGCCTGTATAACCTACTAAAGCTGTTGTCATATCTTTCCCCTTCCTACTTTGTCAGCTTTTCTATACTTTCAAAACTGTACTGTTTTCTCTTGAATACCAGATCAACCAGAAGCTGAAGGTATTTGATCACGATAGTGAGTATTCCAAATAATCCGAAAAAAGCTACGGACAGGAAGAGAATGGTTGTTGTCCATCCTGCTACCGGGTTTGATGTAGCATAGATGATAATGGAATATGCAATCATAAATATTGACATGCACATCATGAGGACTGTCATGAGCTTTGCGAAGCTGTAGCTCATCTCAGTAAAGAGGATAAGCGAATCAACAGCCAGATGGGATCGGAAGGTCCTTTCCTTTTTATCTGTGATCCGGGATATCTGATCAATTACCTGGTATCTGATATTGTCAGTTTTCAGTCCACAGTTTGCATATACCGCCTTCCTGTACGGAATGGTCTTATTCATTGAATCAATACGGTTAAGCACACGTCTGCTGAGTACTCTGAAGCTCTCCGTAGACATTTTACAGGAGAGATCTGAATATCTGTCAAAAGCCTTGTAAAACAACTTTGATGTGAACTTCTCCCTGCGGTCGGCAGACGCGCTGACAATGTCAAATCCCTGCAGCGATCTTCTGTAAATATCCATGATCACTGCCGGATCAAAATCCAGATATGTGTTGTCAAATTCAAAAACGAAATCGCCAATGGACAAATCTATTCCGGCATTCATGGCCAGCTCAAGTCCGTGGAAATAGCTCATGTTCACTACAGAAACACTGGTAGTCGATGCGATCTCGCTTGTTTTCTTTATGAGCGCAAGGGAATTATCATCAGACGAATCATTCACACAAATAATCTCGGAATGTTCGAAATTTCCCTCCATGACTTCTATAATTGTCTTTAAATAGTTTTCTATTCTTTTCTCTGCATTATGCACATAGATTACAACAGAGGCAAAACTCTTCTCTTTATTCGTCATCACTGAGCACCTCATCTAAATCGTAAACGGTATTTATTTTACCCGAAAGCACACTTACAAATGTAGGTCTTTCAGAATACTTTCTGATCACGGTTGGTCTTGAATCATCTATTTCCGAGCTCATCAGAACCGGCTTCATTGAAAAAAGTGATTTTTCATATTCAAATCCATAGTCGTCAAGCATATATTTTCTTGCCAGATGTGCCATATACGGGAAGGCTGTAACAGGCTTCGCAGGACAGTCATTGCAATTTCCGAGACGAAAAGCTGAGCAATGGCCTCTGCTCTTTTTCTGACAGTCAAATACAGGCACTTCATCATAGCTTGTTGTATGAGGTGTGAAGGTTACGGATGTTAACGAATGATATCCGGTCTTTCCAAACGGCATGATGGAGAAAAACGGTCCATCCATGACCGTAAAACCAATATCCTTAAGTTTATCATTTGCATTGCATAAAATGATCTCGCAAAGTTCATACTTGATTCCGAACTTTGCGAATCCTGCCATGTTGAGAATCTGATTCGTTCCTGCATAAGTGGCATTCAATACAAAACCTGAACCATAGGATGTTCCATCGGCTGCATTGATGAGATAGATATCCGTATCCTTTTTTATCCCAGTGATATCTACTCCATATTTAATCCGGACAGATTTTGGAAACTTAGCCAGTTCCTCCAGATAATAATCTTTTAATATCATAGCGTCATAGGTGTATTCTCTGGTTCTAAATACACCATCACACATGCCGTTTTTGAAATAATTCCCCGGATGCAGCTCTTCACATGGAATATTGGCCGTCTTACAGAAATCCTTAAATTGCTTTCCGTTGGACCAGGAATATTCACTTGAAGTGGCATAAATCTGATCGAACTCTTTATTTATACAAAAAGTAAAGTCTTTGTTAAATCTTTCAAAATATCCTGCCGACTTCATGGCAGTGGAAATAGACCGGGGATAATGATATCCCTGGTGTACCCTCGCCTGATTAATATATGTAGCTCTGCTAAAAGGCATCGGATCGCATTCAAGGACTATAACATTCTGTCCTCTCTTCGCGCAGGATAAAGCCGAATACAATCCATAAAGACCTGCACCTATGACTATTTTATCAAATCTTTCCATTTATCCACTTGTCCACTCTTGCAGTCTAAAACGCAGAAATGAATTGCATACATCCCGGTTTTTCAGAGAAATAAGCACTTTTCTCGCTTTTAACTCTCAAATCACAGTTATCTCAAGAACGACATCCTCTAAGGCTGCTACCCTTACTTTCATATCGTCGTTTGATATAATTATACTAATTTCTTATATATTATCAACGTCTCTCCCTGTAAAGTAAGGGAAAAACTTTGCCGAAAGCTACTGTCTATGTCCATGACAACAATTCCACAGATGGAACAGATCGGATTGCAAAGGACGCGGGCGCGACAGTACGTTATGTTTCCTCACACTTTGACCTCTATATCTCTACTGTACGATTTGTGGCATATAAAACAGGCTCCGTATAGGTGCCAAATTCCACGTATATCTCATAATTGCCGGATGGTATCTTGGACTTTTCCACCCGGGCGAAAAAGCTGTTATGGTCATAATCAAAGGGAGTGTTATCGTATCCCGCTTCTGCGTCTGTGTTTATACGGAGGGAGGTCGGAATCCGGTAATAATTCTCGCTGTCAGCCATTTTCAGTACAAGGGCGCAGTTGAAAAAATCGGTCTCTTCTCCCTCCATATAGGCTCGTCCCTGTATAGATATATCTTTTCCATTATCCTTCACATAATCCAACTGAAAACGGAACCCTTCCGCGACAGAAATCTCTGCTTCTTCGCTCCGGAAAGCTTCTACTCTGGAAACATCTTTATATAGAAGCACACAGACCAGAATGCTGAGGACAGCTATACCTAGACATTCCAGCAGAACGCAGAATGATTTTATCTGCTTTTTCTCTTTTTTTTCCATCAGAATCTCCTTATCTGATATTTTTTAATGAATCACTGTAAGCGGAGACAACATACAGGATGGTTACGGCAAATCCCAGCACGGTTTTTAACCGATCCGCCTCCAGCAGCAGTTTATCCAGCAAAATAGCAATGCAAAACCCTAAAGCAAGGCACAGGAACACAAAGGTTCTGTAGCTGGATCCGTAAAGAGTGGGGGAGAAGCCCATAATAATCCTGTTGCAGAAACCTGCTCCAAAGATCAGCAAAAAAATAATTCCCTTTGAATCTCTGCCGAAACTCCATAGGACTTCCAACAACACCAGCCCCAGTATGAAAAGCGCCAGAGCCAAAGGTACATAGGACTTCCAGTTCGTATAGGTATAAGCGTCTATATACCTGTAATCGGGCATCTGAAAACTCCACGGAGTATAATAGGAAAATTTTTCCTGTATATTCATCGGCAGATACTGCTGCTTTCCACACACCAGACTTACAGCGAGAGGGATCAGTGAGACCAGTCGAACAGACAGTTCTCTTTTTTTCGACCATACAGTCAGCACCAGAAGAAAGCAAAAGAGTGGCCAGAGGACTGTCTGGCCTGTAAGGATCACAGCCGCTGTGGAGGTGAAGCCACGGATTATTTTCTCGAAGAAATCAAGGGCAAGATAATCCGGAATGAAAAAAATATTAAAGCTGGTTGCCTTGTTGGTATGTCCCGGCGCAGTAAGCAGAAGAATCATGCTGCCTATGGTTATCACGTACTGGATCCAGATATATCTGTGGATCTTCATTTTCTTTACCAGGGAAGCCGCGATGAAAAGAGTATAAACTGTGATGACAATAGCTCCGGCCTGCTCCTGGTTGCCCGCATATAAACCCGCCAGCCAGCAGGCCAGAAGCAGCAGGGGTTTCTTCTCAAATCGGGACGCGTATTTCAAAGGCAGCAGAGAAACCAGCAGCGCTGCAGTACACCAGGTATAGTTTACACTGCTCGCCACGTATCCTGCCGAAGTGAGATAGTTAAAGTCCAAAAGAAGAATGGAAAAACAGCTTAAAATAATATTGCGTGATGTAATAAATAATCTATCCGCACACAGAACGATCAGGAACAGCACGCCAATGTCTACTGTTTTCCATACGAATGAAGGCAGGTAAGTAAAGATTGCAGCCATGGTATCTGTAAAAATCTTCCCGTTCGTCTTGAAATAAAGATGAGAAATATGCTGCAGCAAAGTCTCCTTTTCCAGTTCCTGGCTGAAAATTGCATCGTCACTGAGGTTCAGGCTCATATTCCGGTGCAAAAAGAACAGCAGTATGAAAAACAGCAGACATATGGCCCAGCGCTCTGTTTGTTTCCGATGTGTATGCAAAAAGTTTCTGGCAGTGTGCAGTCTGTCTCTCATATCAATAGATCCTCCGTTCCATATCAATACCGGGGCGGTTCTTTTTGCCGGATGAACCCCCGATCAGCTTCTTCACATTCCGGTAGAGGGGCTCCTCAATCCATTCAAAAAAGACTACCGCTATGCAGCAGCTGACCAGTACGTCTGCTATAAAATTCCGCAGATATGACACAAAAGGCCACGGATCCATCATGAAATAATAGTAGTGGAGAATGTATATCCCGTAACTGGCCTGACCCAGCCGCACAAACCATGGGAGGGAAAAGAAACGGGATACAAGTCCTTTTGGATTGTATATGAGCAGCAGAATCATGATTCCGCAAAGGAAACCGCATAACCACGGTCTCTCCCAGCCAATCTGATACCCGCTCAGTGACGGATTCAGATAAGCAAGCACATGACCCGTGGTAAAATACACCGACAGAATAAGCAGCACACCGACAAAATCTGCCGTCAGGCTTATACTCCGCCTCTGGATCATCTTCAGGATTCCGCTCTTACACAGATAACCAAAAGAAATACCCAGCACGAACAGATCGAAACGGAAGGGCTGGTTCAGCAGACGGAAAGAGGTAATTTTGTATAAATAAATATGCAGTATTACAGAAAATACCAGAAAACCTGCGCTAAGCCAGATATTCTTGACCTTCAGATGTCGTTTCAGAAGGGCAGCCGCCAGCATCACCACCGGTATGATGAGGTAACAGAGCATCTCATGAGTCAGGAACCACAGATGTCTCCAGCCTTCCATAAAAAACATAAGCCGGAAAAGTCGTGTTCCGGTAAAAGAATCTTTAAAGAGCACAGATACAAGAATAAGGGCAAACCAGTGCATGGGAACAATGCGGACGATACGCATGAGATAGAAACTTCTCCATCCCTTTAAAGACAGGAACTGTTCCTCCCCGTCCTGTTTCAGCGGTTTCGCAATAAAAAAACCGCTGAGTACAAAAAACAGCGAAACCATGATCCCTCCCTGATAACGCAGACCCAGGACGCGGCAGTGGTCTGCGAGAATAACCATGCAGGCCCAAAAACGGAGGCCGTCAATCTGTTTTATTCGCATTTTTCTTTTCCTCCTGAAGCTTCACTTTTCATAAAAAATCCTGCAAAAACTTCCCCTACTTTACAAAACAGCGTTCTTTCCATCGGAATCAGCCATTTCATACCGATCCAGATCATAAAGGCGCTGTAGATGTACACGGCCATTGGCGATGTAATCTCCATAGTAACCCCAAGGGATAGCAAAACGACCTGGATCCCTGTTTTTATCAGATATTCGCTGCCACACAGATATAAGGTTTCCCTTCCAATCTCGTTAAAAATCTTTATATCCTGCAGCCATCTGGATACAACTGCGTAAAGCCATATAATCAGAAGTGGCTGTATATGGAACAGAAAACTTCCAATGATAGGTATCTGAAAAGCCGCCATCAAGTAAATATTCTTAAAATACAGAAACATGGCATACACCAAACAGAGTGCGCTGAACATTGTTGCAGGCAGCCTATATTTTCGGATATCCAGAAAAATCTTCTCCATAACAGGAAACAGAAGATAGCCCATTATGTAATAAAAGAAATAATAAAGAGCGCTGTCCACATTATAGAAGACCCTGGGATTATGGATCGGCGACGGATCCAGGATGGCATAGGCGATAAAGGCCAGACCTGCGGAAATGGGCAAGAGCAGCCATTTTGGACAAACCCTGTGCAGCAGCACAAACATAACCTGTACTACAAAGAGACAGGTAAGAAACCACAGCCCGCCCGCGCAAAAAGAGTTCCTGACTGCGCCCTCCAGCATCCGGATAAACTCTCCTCTGGCATTTCTGGCAGAAGCGTTCTCCGTCAGCGTGTAAATAACGATGGATAATACACCAAAAAAGAAATAGGGAACAAGAAGCGTCCTAATCTTTTTTTGTATATAGGGAACGATCCTCCTGTCAGATGTGCTAAGCGCCTCTGCGCATCCGGAAACAAAAAAGAACAGCGCAACGTGATGGGTAAACACAAAATCATAGCTGTCTCTTCCATCCGAACCGAAATGTCCCAGATAGATAGCAAAGATTCCGAAGCATTTCATAACATCCAGCCATTTTATTCTCTTTTTTGCTGTAGCCATGTCCGTTCTCATCCTTTCTTCTTCATCTTTTTTACCAGCCAGTGGCTCAGCCGGATCATGGGACGCTCCACCAGATAAAAGGACAGAATAGCCGCGATGATCGTGGGAACCGCACAGAGAATCAGTACCTGCATATAAGACATACCAATACCGTATTTTTGCAGGAGAGACATAACCAACTGCTGGAAGAAAAAGCCGTATAGATAGATTCCGTAGGACAGATCCATATGCTTATCAATTTTACTGAACAGTGGTTTCGGCGCAAATACAAAAGAAAAAATAATATACGGAAAGAGCACATACATTCCGCAGTAGCGGATGGGCGCCATTGTTGTCTGCAAAAGAAACATGATGCACAAGGCGGCTCCGGCAGCCTGCAGGTTCAGATATTTCTTTATTTCATCATAGGTAAAAAGAATTCCTATAAGATAGGCAGTGGTCAGATGAAAGGCTGATACCAGATTTGTTCCATAAAACACCACTGCTGCGTGGGGATAGAAGGTCCTGAGATACAGATCGAATACCACGGCTGCCCCGGTCAGACCTACTATGATCGGGAAGGATCGTTTCTTATTCTGCTTCACCCGAAGCAGGGAGAGAAACAACGGTGTCAGTATGTACAGAGCTGCCTCTACCGGCATGGTCCACAGGGAGCCGTTGGTGGAATTGGCCTCCGGCAACGTCTCAAACACACCAGGCTGGTCATAGATAGGACGGAAAATCAAGTTCTTTAAGTAGAGATCGAAGGACGACCGGTGAAAATAATTCCAGACGCTTCTGCTGGAAAGAATAGGACCGGTCACAAATACCATTAAAAATACAAACACTGCCAGAGGAGGCCACAGCCGGAAGAAACGGCGGACAGCATACCTTGCGGGATGCGGGTCAGAAAGCCAGCTTTTTGTAATCAGATAACCGCCTATGAAGAACAGCATGATCACGCCGAGCTCATGCATGGCGATACCGGCCACATAGGGAGAATCTATTCCGAGAACAACTCCCATATGCCCCATAAAAACTGCACTGGCCGCCACAATACGGATAAATGCAAAGTTATTATTTCTTGACTCTTTTGTCTGCGCTTGCGGCGTAAGATTTTCTTTTGTCATAGATTCCCCTTATCCTTTCTTTCCGGGATATTTCAGTAAAAAATTTATTTTATACCATAGAAAAACAAGAGCTGCTTCCGGGGACCCGGGAGCAGCTCTTGCCATAATTCTGGTTATTTACTTTGATATTCTAACAGTACTAGGATTATTTAACCTGACCACGCACCATACCATGATCTACTTTGAAGGTTGCTCCATTGTACTCAACAGTTCCACTGTAATCAACGGCAAGTTTACCATTTACAATGTAGAACCACTCGTTATCATACATTGCAAGACCAGTATGCTCTTTTGCTACACGACCATTGGAAAGGAAATACCATACGCCTTCCTCGCCAACCCACAGGCCGTTTCCTTCCTGTGCAAGACGTCCCTCAACGAATACGAAGGTTTCGCCGTCATAAGGAACAAGACCATTTACATTAGTATCAAGTCTACCATTAGAAACATAGAACCACTCGCCATCATACAGTACAACTTGTGTAACATCAGTACGGATTCTACCCTCTGTCAGGAAGTACCACTGATCATCAATAAGATTCAGACCTGAAGCATCCTTGCAAAGAACACCAGATTTAATGACGAAGCTACTTCCAGCATACTGAAGAATTCCGGAGAAATCTTTCTGGAATACACTATCTACATAGTAACGGCACTGTCCATCCTCATCCCAATGCAGACCATTGAGAGGAGCCTCCTCCAGTCTACCCTGATATGCTTCGATAGTGCTGAAATAAGGTACTGTAATCTCTTTTGTAACAGTTCCGCCAACTACATCATTCTGATCATATGTAGCTTTCAGTGTGATATAACCGGCCTTGCCATTTTCTTCCTGTTTCTTGATGTCAACAATAGTAATTTCTACAAGATCTTGGCGGGAATCAGCCAGCTTAACTTCATGTTTGCCACAAACGGTACAGTTTGTGTAAACATAAGCATACATGGTGTATTCATTCTTTCCATTTGTTCCAATAGAATTTGTATTATATACTTTTCCAGGATCTGCTTCATAGTTTGCCAGATTCTCACCGTCATAATCAACTACTTTATCTCCAACAAATCCGATGTATGCAGTAGCATCTGCGTAAACATCGTCCTCACCGATACCGTTAGGAGCTACGTTCACCTCGTTTGTATGCTTGATTCTAGGAATAATTACATCTTCTCTTCTTTCAAGCTCTTTGCCGCAGGTCTTGCAGTAGATAACTGCATCATAGCTTCCGGTTGCAGTACATGTAGGAGCTACATAGTTTTCTCTCTCTGCAGGCTGACGTGTATGGCCGCTGGCAATAACATCAACTGTCATTTCTTTAACGACTTCTTTTTTGTCTACTACGCAGATGAATTTAACTGTTACTTTTCCTGCTTCCTCACAGTTGTTTTCCGGGCGAGCAGAAATCTGAACAAAGTTATCTTCTACATCAGCAATAGCCTTAAGTTCGCTGTAAAGTACTTTTCCTCTTGCAACAAGAGCTTCAACTTCTCTCAGAGCAGAAGTCTTAATTACATGTGCACCTGTTGGTTCAGCAGTTTTTGTTTCTCTGCTGATCTCTTTATCTCCTTCGCAGAACTGAGGTGCTTCGTAATCAACATCATGCACTTTTCCGTTGCATCCTGCAGCACTGCAGTGGATGACTTCATCATACTCTATCGGAAGATAGCAGGATGTATTTGTAACCTTCAGTTCTTTTCCGTTCCATTCTACTTTGCACTGTGACTTATCATCAAGTGTCTTGAATTCTGCTGTTGCATACGTATTAAAGTGATGCGGTGCAACCTTAATTTTCTCCTGAGATATCGGCTTGTTTTCAATGGTATAGTACTCTACAATATACCAGCCTTCTTCGGAACAATCTTCAAGTTCAATGGTTGCTTCGTCAATAGGAAGATCTGCTGTCGGATAATCATATCTCTGACCCACTAAATCTGTTGCAATACCTTCCTGATCAATGATTTCAGCATAAGCAGCTTTTTTTGCATAAGCTCTTAATTCTTTTCTGTTAGCAGTATCTTCTGCATTGTCTACTGTACAGAAACGTGTCTGATAATATAAGCCGTCTTTCAGCTCATCTATAAGTTCCGGATCACCATTTTCATCAAAAACAACATATCCGTTCTTATCAGCTTTTACATTATCTCCAGCCACATAAACCCAATCGCCCCACTCATGATCCTGGACTTCAAGATCAATAAATTCTTCATCTGTCCAATCGCAATCTTCATACTCGCAATCATACCAAACATGTGCCTGGCCCTTTTCAAAGTGAGTAGCAGGTTTTATCGTCTGTCTTTTCACTTCGTGTTTCTTGTGCTCACGCTGAGGCTCAGTGGGAACCTTAAACGCTGCATCAAGGTTATTTACATCGCCAGATGTGTATGTCTGGCCATCGATTGTAACTGTCATCCACAGTAAGCCAGGATGATAGCAGTTAGCGTCTAAATGCTTTAATGTTGTTGCTGTCGCTGTATCCGACTGTGGTTCTCCTGTTCCATCTACAGGTACTCTCTGGAATGTAACAGTAAAATCTGCATATGCATCGCTATTATAATGGAACTGAATGGAATTTGGATCCACCACATATGCCTCACCCACATCTCCTGCGGCATCCGGTGTTTCGTCAGTCACTTCTACGGACTGTGCTTCCGCATCAGTACTGGAGGTTTCTGCCTGCGGCGCAACTTCCTGTGTTACAATATCTGCCCCGTCGGAAAAATCCGCAGCATAAACAGGGATAGACATTGTACTGGTAGCCATCACAGCGGATAATGCCAACGCTGCGAGTCTTTTCTTGTTCATCATACCCAAGTCTCCTTTTCTTTAAATAAATTTTTTCATGTTGTCCTCGTGATCTCTCAAGTTTAAAAAGGGGCTGCTGAACCGACTCATAACTATGTAAGAGACACGCGCAGCAAAAAATCTCTTCCCCTTATCCTCCCCTTATCAAGTAAGTCGGACGAAGTTTGCTGTTATATGCATAACGAAGCATTAACTCTGTTTTTTGGAAAAAAAAAGACTTTTTGCCATTCAACTTATAGGTAAAGTATAGCCAAATAGGATATTTTTGTCAATAGATATTTCACAAGATTTTCACGAAATATTCAAGAAAAAATCATTTAAAAATCACCAAAAATTCTTTGTTTTTTCACAAAATTGACATTACTCAATTATTTATTCAATATAGAGTTGAAATAAATACCCTATAGCAGCAGGTAAACCTTCGTTATCTTGATAAAAAACTATTTCTCCTCTCATACATCATTGCAATATCATATACACTGACAGTCTGAATATATCCTTTATGCTTGTTCCTCACCACCAACAACGCCTCATCCAATGCCTTTTGTCTTTCTGCATTGATTTTTCTGTTATGGGGCACACGATATATAGATGTAGTTTTATTTACACAGGTAAAGTCTGTATGAAGGGAATATCTCACCCAAAGATCCCAGTCTTCCAGAGCGTCAAGGTTTTCATCCAGACCGCCATAATCTTCAAAAAGCGATTTTTCAAACATAATTGACTGTATAGGGATGTAATTATGATGACACAGTACCACCTTATCAAACTCATGCTTATGAACTTCCCGATATTGCCTGACTGTATACTCATAAGGCTCTTTACTGTGTACTTCTATCGGAGTTTCAAAAGCAAAGGAATATGCCGCACGGTTTTCTCCTTTGATAAGCTGAGCGGCCAGCACCTCAACATGATCAGCAAAAAAAAGGTCATCATCATCCAAAAAATTTAGATATTTTCCTTCAGCTTTTTCCATTGCCAGATTTCCGGCTTTTGATCTTCCTACCTTTTCTCCTGTCGCAAAGTACACAATATTCAGATCGCTGAATTCTTCTTTTATCATTTTACCCGAAACATCCGGACCGTCCTCCACTACAACTACTTCCATATTAGGGTAAGTCTGATTGCGCAGGCTGACCAGTGTTTCTCTCAGCACCGCCGGCCGACCACAGGTGCGGACAATGACGGATACCTTCGGCTTATCCTCCAGAATCTCGTTAAAGTAGTAACCGCCTTGCCGGTTCTGGGAGAAATCCCACATGCGGAATTGCGGTTTGAAGTCCTTGCATTTTCCCTTCACCTTCCGGGAACGAAAGTGGGGGATGTTTGCGAAATGGCGGGCATACTGGTGCAGGAGCATTCTTTTGGAATGGGGGAACGCACTTGGCACTCCCATAAGAAACCAGAATTTCAGATGCCCTTTCACAACGTCTTTCAACGAGCCAAACCGGTATCTCAGCATCAGGTTATTGATAACGCCGTATACATGCTGAAGAGGCTTCACTACTCCCGCTTCTTCGTAGGAGTAGTGCATAATCACAGATTTCGGCACATAGCGGATCTTCCAGCCGAAAGACCGCAATCTCCAACTCAGATCCACATCTTCTCCATACATGAATATCTTCTCGTCAAAACCGCCCAACTGCTTATAAACCTCACGCCTTATGGCAAAGGCAGCGCCGCTGCTCCACTGCGCTTCCTGTGTCACAGGATCATATATCTTAGGGTGTTCGTAGGGAAACTGCCTTAGTTCCCACATCGCTGTATTTTTATCAGACTCATTTACCGCCTTCATCAGTTCCAAAAGTGTGGTATCCAGTACTTCTGTATCTATATTAAAAAAACATACGATATCGGAATTGCCTTTTCGGAATCCCAAGTTATTCCCTCTTCCGAATCCCAGGTTTTTCCCGGATTCAATGATTTCAAATCCTCCAATGCTTTCCTCTAGTTCTGTTTTCGCCTGACGAAGTTTTTCTACTGTGTTGTCTGTAGAAGCATTGTCCACCACATAAACGTTTATTTCTTTCAGGTTAAAGTCTGTTGACCGCAGCAGTGAAGAAAAGCAACGGTCAATCCATTTTTCCGAGTTGTATGCTACATATATGATATCCATAATGTTCTTCACTTTCCCTTTATTTTCTCTCTCAAATATTTTATGGGGTGTCTCCAGTGAAGGAGCAGCGCTTTGTAGGGTTCTTTCAAAAGGCGCAGATCGTCCTCTAGTTTGGCAATATATTCCTTCTGCTGCTGTATGCTGTCCTCCAACTGCTGCTCAAAGGCTTCCACCTCTGCTTTCATCTTCAGAATCTGCTGTTCTTTCTCATGAGCATAACGATTCAGCTCATAATACATCTGATCCTCAAAGATTGTCAGCCCGGCAGTGTTTACCTCATATTTCTGAGGAACATCGGAGCAGACCGCGATCACATAGCGGCTTTCCTCCTGCGTCTTTCCCTTCTTATTATATATGTTAAAGCTTTCGCCTTCTCTGGTTATAAAATATCCCAGGTTTGGATACTGACAGTAAAATTCCATATGAGCAAACCGGCCACCCAGAAATTCCCGAAATTCTTTTACATAAAACTCTTTAATATGAAAAGGATTCTCTCCCTCCACAAGATCGGTGTACACCGCTTTGTTGGGAGTGGACATGATCAGCGTCCCTTCCGGCTTCAGCACACGGCATATTTCCTCCAGGAATTTCCTCTGTATCTCTTCTCCCACATGCTCGATAGTCTCAAAGGAAACTACCACATCAAAGGACTGATTCTCAAAAGGAAGATATTCAACACTTCCATTCAAATACGAAAGTTTTTGGTTTCCATATTTACGGTTAGCGTTCTCCACGGCTTCTTTATCAATGTCAAAGCCAATAACCTCTTCCGCCTCTTCTGCCAGAAGGCTGCTGCCGTACCCTTCGCCGCAGGCTGCGTCCAGAACGATTTTCCCCTTTACGAACTGTTTTGCAAACTGGTATCTCTGATAATGTTCCGCAGCAATTTCTCCCCGGCATTCTTCCGGCAGGAATCTTTCGCCCGTATATTCTCTATTCACATGCTTCCCTCCCCTGCTATTTCAATCTTTTCCCTCGCAAATTGCCGTACTTCTATATCGCTTGGTATTTCAATATAGGAAGAATTATATCCCCCATTATACACCTCTGCTTCCAGTACTCCGTGCAGCCATGTCAGCATGATATGTTTCTCCTGAGTTCCCTGGGCCAAAGCTGCGCTTACTACATACGTTCCCTTCATGATCCTCGGCAAACGGAATTTGAATACGATTTCTGAAACCTGGCCTTTCATACCTTTCCAGGTTTGTCCCTGATTTATATAATTATTAATGTCATAAATAGGAAGACCTTTGTTGTTTTCAAAAACAAACCCGGCAATCAGCCGGTCCATATCCTCAAAAAATTCAATAACCATATGGAACTGATATTCATTTTCCACAATCATATCTGTAGTGACAGAGCCTTCAGCATCAGTGACAAAGCAGCTCAGAAAACGAAAACTTCCGGATACTATCTGGCTGCTTTTATACTGGAAAGCAGGAAATATCGCTCGCCCGTCCGAATAAACGGGACGCATCTGTTCTTCGTCAAGAGAGGCAACTGTAACGCCTGCATTCATGGTCTTCCGTTTTTCATCCATATACATATCACAGACAAAATCGCATTCTCCAAACATTTTCTGTGTTCCATGATCGATCCAGAGAACTCTGGAACACATCTGCCGCACACTGGCGATATCATGAGAAACAAACAGAATCGTAACACCTTTTCTCTTTAATTCCTCAAACTTCCGAAAACATTTATTCTGGAAAAAAAGATCTCCCACACTTAAAGCTTCGTCTACAATCAAAATATCCGGCTCCACATTAATAGCCACTGCAAAGGCCAGTCTTGCAAACATACCGCTGGAATATGTTTTTACCGGCTGATTCAAAAAATCTCCTATATCAGCAAATTCAACGATATCTTTCACTCTCTCGTCCATCTGCTGACGGCTGAATCCCATAATTCTTCCATTCAGATAGATATTCTGAAGCCCTGTATATTCTTGGTTGAATCCGGCTCCCAGCTCCAAAAGAGCGGCAATCTTTCCCCTTACGTGAACCTCTCCGGAAGTAGGCGGAATTACTCCTGTGATGATCTTCAGGAGAGTAGACTTACCGGCCCCATTGGTTCCGATAATGCCAACGGTCTCTCCTTTTTTCACATCTATGGTGATACCGTTCAGCGCCCAGAAAGCCCTGCTGTGTTTCTTTCCGGTGATACTGAATACCTCTCGCACTCTGTCCAGAGGACTGTCGTACAGCCTGTATTCTTTTTTCAAATCTGTTAATTTTATCATTGTTTCACTCATTGCCTATTCCTCTTACAGCACATCCGCAAAATGTACTTTCATTTTACAGAATACTTTTCTGCCGATCAGCAGGAATATCACCGCCACTGCCCAGTAATAGATTCCCATCTTCCAATTTTCCCAAAAAAACGATTTGTAAACAAAAGTATCTCTATAGCCGGCCACTGCATAGTAGAACGGATTCAGTACCAGTATCCTGCGTATTGTCTCAGACATAATATTAAAATTCCATACAATAGGCGTCAGCCAGAATATCACCTGTATCACAATGTTCACGAACTGCAGCAGATCCCGGAAAAAGGGATACAAGGCCGCCGTGCAGTACCCGATCCCGGTAAGAAGTAGTACCATATAAAACATATAATAGGGAAGCTGCAGATAATATACGTCCGGAAAAAATCCAAAGCAGGCAAAAAAGATCATGGTAAACACTGCCAGAAAAATCTGCACCAGAAAACAGGATACGATCCTGGTAAGAGGCAGAATATTGATATTAAAAAGAACTTTCTTCACAAGATAGCTGTATTCCGCGAGACTTGGCGTCACTCCCGTTACCGCCTCGCTGATAAAAAACCAGGGAACAATCCCCGCCACCAGCCAGAGAACAAACGGATAGTTCTCCACCGGCTGGGTATGAAATCCCACCTGAAAGATAAACCAGTAGATAACAATGGTCATCAGAGGCTGTACGAAAGCCCAGGTTACGCCCATTAGAGAGCCGGCATACTTATTTCGGAAATCGTCTATAGAAAACTGGAGCAGGAACTGCCAGTCTATTTTCTCTTTTCTGTTAAACATGAGTCAGCCTCCGGTAATCATTGTAAGATATATCTGTGCCGCCTCCGCAGTTCTTTCCAGCATGAATCTCAATCTTGTTTTCTCACTGCGGAAACTTTTTGCAGTTGCCGCTCCACTTTCATGGAGCACTTTAAGAGAAGGATCAAAGACAGTACGGTATCCTTTTTTTCGGCAGCGGTATGCCAAAATATATTCCTCATAAAAGAACTGCGTCTCAGGATAAAAAGCCAGCTTTTCCCTTTTCACAAATTGCGGGGTAAATATCAGGCAGGCTCCGAAGGGAACGATATCCTTCTGCACTTCCCTGTAAAATTCCCCTCTGGCCTTCTTCCGGCACAGCTTCTCTCTTTCCTCTTTTTTTAATTTTTTCAGAATAATAGGCCAGATAACAGGATAAAACCTGAGGGCCATACAATTCATACGCACAGTATACGCCGCCTCTTCTGCCGTTCGTATCCTGGTATCCAGGGGATTCTGATGCTCCCCCGAATCGACACGCACAATATCTGGCCCCAGCACATGGCAGGGATTCTCCTGATAACTTCTCTCCATTCGTCCAAGGAAATCTTCCTGGATAAATTCTATATCATTGTTTAGCACAATAATAAAAGATACCTGCAGTTTTTCCCTGGCAAACTGATATCCCAGGTTATTCGCCTGAGAAAATCCGCCTCCGCTTCTGACTTTTAGAATCGTGATCCGGGAATTATCACTGTAGGTTTGCTTCAGCTTCCGACGCTCATCCTCTGTTTTCCCAATATCATTATCCACAATTATAATACGGATCTGTTCCTGCTCCTTCATCTTAAGGATAGAGCGCACACAGGTGTCAGTAATCTCTCTGTCTCCGTAATGCAGGATCACAAAACCTATCGTTTCCATGGATTTCTCTCCTATATATTCCTCATTCACTCTTTCCGGCTCATTAGACAGGAAACTGGATGGATCATCCCTGTTCTCACCAAAAGGATCAATATCTTCACCGCCGCCTTCTGAACAAAAGGAATATCTAACGGAGCCGTGAGACGAGCTTTTTTATTTCTGTAATACTCCGGATAATACATATTCAGAATACGGATAATATAATCGCATAGCTCTTTCATTTTGTCCCTGGAAGCTCCTGGTGCCAGCTGGAAAAAACAGGTAGACAAAATCCTTAAAACAAACAGTTCACAAAATTCCGGACTGTTAGAAATTCCGGTTTCTCTTATTTTCAGTATGGCGTCCTCCAGGGCATCGTAGGGAAGTCGATATTTTTTCAGACCTCTAAAATTGTGAACTGCCGATGATGAATGCTGAACATAATAATATCCTGTCTCGGATGTCGTGGCTATTTTATCACATACAGCACTGAAAAACAAGGAAACTGGCATGTCCTCCCCCCTCTCTCCAGAGCGGAAACGGATATGATATCTTTCCCATAAACTACGTCTGTAGAAATGACACCAGACTGCAGATATCCGAAATGTCCATTCTTCTTTTTCAAAGCGTTGGTACTCCCCGGGTACGATCTGGCTGAGAATCTTTCCTTCCGCGTCCACACAGGTCAGACCGCAGATGAGCATTTCTGTGCTTTTCTGCTCTGCTGCAGCGTAAAGCTGACTGATATAGTCCCTGCCAATATAGTCGTCTCCATCCACAAAGGTAAGATACTTTCCTGAAGCTATATCGAATGCCCTATTTCTGGCTGCCGCCACTCCCCGATTTTCCTGGCTGATATAGACGATCCGGCTATCCCCGGCGGCCAGACGTTCCAGTATTTCGCCGCTCCTGTCAGTACTTCCGTCATTAACCACAAGAATCTCCAAATCCCGGAAAGTCTGCTCCATCACAGAGCGGATGCATTTTTCCACGAATCTTTCATTATTGTAAACTGGTATAATCACCGATACTTCCGGCATATTTTTTCTCCTTTATTACAGCTCATTAAATTTTTCTGCTTTCTGGTAGAAATATTCAATCAGCTTCACAGCCCATTCCGGCCAAAACCTGCGCAGAACCCGGATGTCTTCTTTTTTTCTCTCATTCGCTTCCAGAATGCCAGAAGTAGTGGAGTTCGGATGAATACGATGCTCCATACAAGGCCGGGACACATAGGCGAACTCGCCCCGACAGCGTGACAGTTCCTCCCACGCCTGCCAGTCTATGTTGCTTTTCATATTATTGCGAAAAGAAAAACCTAAAAGATGGTTTTTGACAAAAGTTACACTTGGACAGCATATAGGATTTCCGAATGATAAAATACATCTACGTATAAATCTGCTTCTCCAAAAGCAATGAAATCTCATAGGCAGTAGCATAAATCGCTTCACCTTCAGAAGATGATTGGAAACAACAGTCCTGTTTTCTCTCCGTTCATTGTAGTCTGTAAATACAAGAAGAGGATGACGGCAGCAGGCATTCAGAGCCGTCAGTATATCCTCTGTATAATTTTTGTAATATCTGTCATCCTGATGGGCCAAAGTCACCAGAGACGTTTCCGCATGATCGTAAGCGAAATTCCAGTCGCCTGCCAATCCTTTTTCACCATTATTGACATAAAGGGGAATACCATATTTTTCTGCAGAAGAAAAAATATGAGGATTCGGCGTAGAAGTAATGATAAAAATGTGGCTTTTTACAGTTTGCACGACAAGAGAACGGAGGCATTCGTCCAGATAGGGACTTTCTCCGTAGGCGCAGACTGCAAAACTGTGGTCTTCTCCTTTATATAGAACTATTTTTCTATGCTCTATTTTTTTCATTTTTCTTATTTTCCTTCTCCGCACCTTTTTCTACTTCTTCCATTCTTTTCTCCATAGCATTAGATCGGAGGGCCACTTCTGCGGAGAGAATGGAAATTTTCTCTTCAAGCTGGGAAACAATAATAGATAAAGTAAAAACCTTCTCCATTAAAAGAAAAATGATCACCAGAAAGATAAGATTGGCCGGAGACATAATGCCAAGGCGCTCCGTCAGCCAGAAACCTGCCTGCGGAAAAATTCCAAGGATAAAAAGAATCACTGCAAAAACCACCCAGAAAATAGCATCCTGCATTTTCACCTGCAATTTTCGGATTTTGTAGACTATCCAGCCCCCTGTCATGAGAGCTGCGAAAAAAAGCAGAATCCTTAATGTATCTGACATATTTCCTCTCCTTTCCCTATCTGCGGAACCATTGGAACAATAATATAGAAAACAGCATTTTGATCATATACCATACAGAACTCTTTAAATTCAGATAACTGACTCCTGCAATTCTTTCCTGCATCTGTACCTGCACTTCCCGAATCTTTACTCCCCGGTTCAAAAGATATGCCAATGTATCCGGCTCCGGACTGTAATGCATATCGTATCCAAAACGTTTGATCATTTTTTTATTGAACAAACGCATTCCCGAAGTCACATCTCCTATGTATCTGCCCCGGGTAGTCAGCCAGATAGCGGCCGTAAGGATCTTACTCCCCAGCATACGTGAGGTAAACGGCTTATGCTCTGTCTTAAACCGGGATCCTATTACAATATCACAGCTTGTTTTTTTCATTTCCTCGATCATACATTCAATATATCTGGGATCATGCTGTCCGTCTCCGTCTAGCTGGAGAACATAATCGTAACCATAATAATTTGCATAACGCATCCCACTTTTGATAGCGCCTGAAAGCCCTGTATTCACCGGCAGATCCATGAAGTTGAAGCCTCGCCGGGAACAGATTTTCCGCGTATCGTCTGTAGATCCGTCATTAATGATAACGTAATCATACTGAGGATAATTTTTTATTAAATTGTCTACTACCCGCTCAATAGATTCGTCCTCATTATAAGCCGGAATAATAATCAGCAGTTTCAATCTTTTCTCCTTTTTATGTATTTCTGTCAGCAGGCTGCCACCTGCAGGATCATCAGCATCTCCACGACCATCATCATCATCCAAATACTGAAGCTTTGTCTTCGTCCCACTTGTGCTATAGGACTGGCCGCCAGGTAAAACAATGGCAGGGCAAGCGGAAGAAAATAGCGTCCCTGAAGCCCCTGAATATAATCAACGCTTATTTTCGTATATCCCACCAACATAGATGCCATAATCAAAACGATAGAAATACCACAAGCCGAGGCTATCAGTATTTTCTCCCTTCGGCAGCCATTAAAGCGATCCTTTTCTATATTAGCCATCAACAATAAGCCGATAAAAAATACCAACTGAAACATCCAGTTCATCCTGATGTCCAGCCAAGAAAGTATTCCCCCTAAAAGTCCCTGTAGCAGAACGTCCCCCTCCTGTATCAAGGTGTTCCAATACAGATAAACAACCTTCAGCGGGTGCTGCAGAAGATAAGGAACCGTATACAATGCATTGTCTCCGCTCTGTCCGTTTCCTTCCACAAATGTCTGCAATACAGGAAAGAATTTTACTATTGTCAGGAGAATAACTGCCGCTACGCACAAACTGATGCCAAGAAAATATTTTCTCTGACCCTGATCTTTCAAATTTAGTCTTCCGGCAAAAGCAGGAAGCAACAACAATAAAAGAGGCAGATAAACGCCGCCCTTTACCATAGCCGCAAACACTGTCAAAATAACAGATAATATTATCTCCCATTTTTCTTTCTGTTTTCTCTTCCACATCCGAAAACAAAGGGCCGCAAACAGCATCAATCCCCCGTTTACCATTGCGTCATAAGAAAAAGAAGCCGCCTGCTGCAAAGTAATCGGAAGCACCGCCACCATTGCCAGAAGATTTTTTCCAAAAGGTATCAGGCGGATCGCTGTCCAGACTAAAAGAACAAAACAGATCAGATTAAATATCCTGGCAAGCTGCAATGTCAGCATGGCTGAAAATCCAAAAACTCTTCCCACACTGAGTCCTAAAGCAGAAGGAAAATAAACGATTCCCGGTACTAAATTTGTAGAATCTACATAGCTTACTTCTGTCAGTTCTGTATCTCCGGGTTTTGCAAAAGTATCTGTCATAAGCTGATAATAGGAATTACTCTCCAGTCCATTTGCCAGCATATCGCTCATTTCCACATCACAGACACGCTTGTAAATAGTCCCCGGTGTTTCTGTATCTTCCACCAAAAGTATCTTGTTGGAATATTTGTACGCTGTATCCAGATGTCCCGGCTCGTCCGGTACTCCTCCCACAGTGATCAGGCACTGAAAGACAATGCCTAAAATCACTGCCATTGGAATGAAGAATTTTTCCGCCGTCATATGGCGTACGATCAGCATCCACCAGCACAGTACGGTAAAGCCCAAAAGCACAGCGCATAATCCGATATATAAAATATCCAGACACTGGCTGTTTCCATAGCGAAGGGTATAGATTACGTTGGTTTTATCTCCCTCCACACCATTAAAAGAGGAGACAAGTATCTGCTTCTGATTGGCTTTCAGATGAACAGACGTAGTTCCGGCATCCTTCAGACTCCAGATGAGACAGAGTTTTTTTCCCTCTGAATCCTGAATAGGTTCCGGAAAAATAAATTCTGCTTTGCTCTGCACCCGAGAATCCATCACTGCACGGACAGTCTTTTCCTCCTGGTAGTAAATCTCGCCAGTATCTTCATCATAAAGCGTCATATTCAATCGGGCCTCATCCACTACATTGTTTCCAGTCAGTTCAATACTCAGACTTTTCAGTTCCGGTACTTTACATAAAAAAACTTCCGAAAACATCGGCCATTCACTGGATAAAATCACTTCTGCTGTATCCTTATGCTCCGTCATCATGGTATATTCTATCGGCTGCTCCAGCTTCTCTCTGATCTGTGCCTTATAGACAACAACACAAATAATACTCAGAAAAAAAAGGATGAGGATTCCTGGAAAAATCTGTTTCTTATTTATTCTTTTTTCCATATTTCTCCACAATTTCCACCAGTTCCCTTGCTCTGGTCTCAAAGGAATATTTCTCGTTGATCAGGGGCCATTGCTCCGCAACCTTTTTCTTCACAGAAGCATAGTCCGTTTCAAGAGTATAAATACATTTGTCGAAATCTTCTTTTGTTTCGTAGTAGAGAACTGCATCCGGAAAAATTTCTTTCAATTCATCACAGCAGTCAGATATGACTGGAAGACCGCATGCCAGAGCGTCAAAAATCCGGTTATTGACAAAATGACAATCCAGCATATCTTTCCAGTGGTCATTCAGCGTAGCTTTTGAAGAGCGGTAAATATCTGGGATCCGGCTGTTCTCTATAGAAGTATCTTGTACAATACTTCCGTTGTCTCCCAGAATAAATGACCAACCGCCTCCCCATATTTTCAGAGGAAGCTTATCTTGAGATGCCCAGACTATACATCGTCTGGCAACCCCCCTGGAATTTCCAATAAATACATATTCATTTTCGTAAGTCTCCGGTTCTTTCTGTACCGGATAAAAGATTTCCGTATCTGTACACTGCAAAAGAGGCAGTACCGGAACTTTCACTTGTTCCGCCACCTCCCTAGCATAACGGTAAGAACATATACCTACAATATCATAAAGCTCGTATTCTTCTGGATTCACCATCTCCGGATGACTGATATTCCACATAATGTAAATACACTTCTTATTCCTTCGGTCAGGACGATAAAAATGACATCCTCTGAGAACTACCACTACGTCGGCATTTTCCTCACAGTCCCAGTCCTCTTTTGCGTCCAACACCGTATAGATGCCAAGACGGTCAAGATATTTCTTTAAAGCAACCGCATAAGCATGATCACCCCATTGGACTCTTTCCGGTCCTTCCGGCGCCGGGCATTTGATTACCCATACAGGACGTCCGTCTGCAGTGCGGCGGATCTCTTCGGCCCGTTTTCCCCAATTATCACGGCGCTGGAACTCCTGGCCCATATACTGTTTCAGTCCCTCTATCATTTTTATCTGGGATTGACTAAGCTGTTGGATTTCCTGAAGGAGCTTCTCCTGCCGTCTGTTTATCTGTTCCAGCTCATAGGATTTGTTGTCCAGGATTTTCAGCTTATTGTCGCAGTTATTCACCTTATTGCTCAAATCTTTAAGTCTATTTTCCACTGCTTTCAACTTTTTATCCAGATAAGCCCTGCTGCCAGGTATGATTCTCTTTAATTTGTTCTTTATGGCAGTCCAAAAAACCATATTTTCTCCTTTTCTATATGTCTGTTATCTGCCTATTTTCATAGTTTTCATTATATCCAATCCCTTTGTATAATGCAATCCCTACCCTTCTGTTTTTTATTTCCTGGAAACCATTCTGATTTTCTGGAGTTATTGCAGAAAAGACTTTTTATCGAATTGTTTAAAAAACACTTATTAATAAAATGAATACTTCCCGTCTTTCAGTTTTAACACCATAAAACTTTAAGTGTGATTCTTTCCCTGAATTCTTACAGTCAGCGTATTTGCTGGCTTTTTTTTATTTTTTAAAAACTTGACAAAATATTTTTTTGCCTCTTTACTAAATGGTGTTATGGTGTTATAATAAGGAGAGGTGATTTTATGGCTTACTTTTTGAAAAAATCCAATCTGAAAAAAGGTACTTATCTTCAGATTTATGAAAGTTTTTATGACCCACGCAAGAAAAATACCGCGCACCGTTCTTATAAAGCCCTTGGTTACGTCCACGAACTCCAGGAAAAAGGAATCGAGGACCCGGTTGCTTTCTTCAAAGATGAGGTTGCCCGATTAAATCAACAGCTGGCAGAGCAACGGCAAAGCGAGAAAGATTTGCAGATCTCCGAGGAAACTCCCGAAAAACTCCTGGGCTACTTTCCTCTCAAAAATCTCAATGAGTCTCTGGACGTAAAGAAATATATTGATCTTATGCAGACTGCTACGGATTTCAAGTTTAATGTGTTTTCTCTCCTGTCTTCCCTGATCTATTCCAGAGCGGTCTGCCCCTGTTCAAAAGCGAAAACTTTTGACGAAGTACTGCCGAAGCTGTATGAACCTGCCAAATTTTCCCTGAACCTGCTGTATGCTGGATTGGAGTACCTCGGCTCCGAATATGAAAAGATTATCGAGATCTATAACCATCAGATCAGCAGGAAATATCCTCTCGATATTTCTCATACGTATTTCGACTGTACAAACTTTTACTTTGAGATCGACAGAGAGGATGATTTCCGCCGGAAGGGGCCTTCCAAAGAGAATAGAAAAGATCCGATTGTCGGGATGGGCCTCCTGCTTGATGCCCATCAGATCCCAATCGGAATGAAACTCTATCCCGGCAGCGAAAGTGAAAAGCCTGTGATCCGTAAGGTGATCGATGACCTGAAAAGCCGGAACAACATTTCCGGGAAAACCATCCAGGTGGCGGACAAAGGATTGAACTGTTCGGAAAATATCCTCCATGCAGTAAAATCAGGAGACGGATATCTTTTCTCCAAGTCTGTAAAACAGCTTCCAGAAACAGAACAGGTCTGGGTTTTATTGGAAAATGATTACCGGGATGTCAAAAACGAAAAGGGGGATCTTCTTTATCGTATCAAAGAGTGTGTCGATGATTTCCCATATAAATATACGGACGAACAGGGGCGGGAAAAGATTATACGGTTACAGGAAAAACGAGTTGCTGTCTATAATCCTCAGCTCGCCAAAAAACAAAAGAATGAAATCTGCAGGCAGATAGAAAAAGCAAAAATCCTCCGGGCAAGCCAGGCAAAAAAATCCGAATACGGGGACAGCGCAAAATTTGTGACCTTTCAGGCATTTGATAAAGAAGGGAAGAAATCAAAAGATAAAGTAAAAGTGCTTATGAATGAAAAAGCGATTGAAAAAGCACAGGCATTGGCTGGGTATAATCTTTTTGTTACATCAGAGATCCATATGCCGGCTTCAAAAGTATACCATACATACCACAACTTATGGCGGATTGAAGAATCCTTCCGGATCATGAAGTCACAGTTGGACGCAAGGCCAGTGTATCTCCAGAAGGAAGATACTATCACAGGCCATTTTCTGATCTGCTATCTTGCTGTCCTTTTGACCCGCCTGCTGCAGTTTAAAGTCTTAGGAGACCAGTATTGTTCTGAAGACATCCTGAACTTTTTTAAACAGTTCCGTGCAGCCCGGGTCTCTGAAAGGAAGTACATAAATCTGACAAGGAACTCAACATTTATCCGGGAATTTGCACAGAAGACAGAACTTCCGCTCACCTCTTATTTCCTTTCGGAATCACAAATAAAAAAGATGTTAAGTCACAGGTTTTAATCTGTGGCTTAACACCATTTTTTACCATCTAACTCTGAAAGTCAGGTTGTATAATGCAATCCCTACCCTTCTGTTTTTTATTTCCTGGAAACCATTCTGATTTTCTGGAGTTATTGCAGAAAAGACTTTTTATCGAATTGTTTAAAAAACACTTATTAATAAAATGAATACTTCCTGTTTTAAATCCATTTTTCCAATTCTGGATCATTCCCGCTGAAATTTACAAAAGCGTCATGGAAGAATCCGCCATAGAAGAAACCGATATATTAAAAATCACCCATGAGGCCATCGGAAGCCATCTGGGAAATCCAAGAGAGGTGGTCACCCGGATGCTCCACTATTTCCAGAAGGAAAATATTGTGAAGCTTTCCCGGGGAACTGTGGAAATCACAGATAAAGACAGGCTTCGGGAAATCTGCGGTGAAAAATAGAATTTACAGATTACAGCGGCCTGTCTTTGTCCAAATTTTTAATATTCAATTTGTCCGGAATAGGAAATGATCCCTCCCAGTTTTTTTTACATTGCTGTACCTCATTCTGGAAAGTATGCTGCGCGTCTGACTGCTTCTGTTTCCGGGTATATGCCCCTCTCTATATTCTTCAGAAGTACGGACGTCCAGCAGCACCGCCCTGGAAGCTGCAAGGTACTCCTTTTATCCTTGATTGATGTCCGGATCTGTGAAGAAACAAGAAAATCCTATCCGTTTTTCTTCCTTACAGCATTTCCAGAATCTGGCTTTTGGGCTTGGCGCCTGAGGACTGGTTTACTACCTTCCCGTCTTTAAAAGTTATCAGAGTAGGGATGCTCATAATGCGGAACTGTCTCGCCAGTTCCGGCTCTTCCTCCACATTTACCTTCCCCACCTTGATATCAGATCTTTCTCCGGCGATTTCTTCTACAATAGGGCCGACCATACGGCAGGGGCCGCACCAGGACGCCCAGAAATCCAGCAGCACCGGTTTGTCAGAATTTAAAACTTCCTCATGAAAATTATTTTTTGTAATATTTACAGCAGACATTGTGTTGTCCTCCTTTATCCGTATTTTTATGTGAACCGCTCCCATAGGACTGTTCCCGGGAGTGTTCTTATCATACCCAACTTTTTTCATTTCTTCCGTGACATTATCACCCAAGCCTTCAACGTTCCTTGTTTCTGACTTTACAGATCATCTGTCCCCGCCCGCAATGCTGGTTACAGTAGCCTTTGGTTCCTATCTTTTCGTGATGATATTACAGTAAACAAAAACTGCCGTATCCGTGATAAACACCACAGATACGGCAGCTCACTTTCACTGTCACTGCTTTTCTTTCTTCAGCGCCGGCATACCGGACACATTTTCTATACCATCCCAGCAGTCGTAAATTCATTTGCCGAATTTTACTTATCAGAATTCATTAAGCCATAACCGGCTTCAGTGCTTCCGCAAGTTTATCCTTCTCTTCCTGGGCTTCTGCAAGATCCTTTCCAAGAGTTGTATAATAAATCTTGATCTTCGGCTCTGTTCCAGAGGGACGAACAATAACGGTCTCGTTATTTTCCAGCTTGTAGATCAGTACGTTTGCAGAGGGAAGTCCTGTTTCCTCCGGTTTTGTATAGTCTGTTACGCTTACGACCTTGTATCCAGCGATTTCCGTAAGCGGCTTCTCACGAAGTCCCTGCATGATTCCCGCCATCTTGTCCATTCCGCTTAAGCCCGGGAATTCAAAGCTGTCAACCTTATTGAGGTAACGTCCGTACTGAACATAAATCTCTTCCATTCTCTGTTTCAGAGAGCTTCCGATGCTTCTGTAGTACGCAGCCATCTCACAGATCAGCATGGAACCAATGATCGCGTCTTTATCGCGTACATACGGTCCTGCCAGATATCCGTAGCTTTCCTCAAAGCCAAAGATGAAACGGTCAACCTCGCCGGCTTCTTCAAGCTGAGCGATCTGGTCGCCGATCCACTTGAATCCGGTAAGAACGCTTCTGAGTTCTACACCATAGTGCGCAGCTACAGCGTCCGCAAGTGGTGTGGAAACAATTGATTTCACAGCCACAGCCTTCTCCGGCATAGTTCCCTTTTCAATACGTCCTGCACAGATATAGTCAAGAAGCAGTACGCCTACTTCGTTTCCGCTTACCAGCTCGTAGGAACCATCCGGGCATTTCATGGCAATACCTACACGGTCCGCATCCGGATCCGTTGCCAGCATCAGATCCGCGCCTGTCTCTTCCGCCAGTTTCAGGCCCTGCTCAAGAGCCTCAAAAATTTCCGGATTCGGATAGCTGCAGGTAGTAAAGTATCCGTTGGGATATTCCTGATCCGGTACGATTGTAATATCTGTAATTCCGATATCCTTTAATACCTGTGTTACCGGCACAAGTCCGGAACCGTTCAGAGGACTGTAAACCAGCTTCAGACCTGCTGTTTTACAGAGGCCCGGACGAACCTGTCTGGATTCGATGGCATCATAAAGGGCTCTCTTGCAGTCGTCGCCTACGAAGCGGATCAGACCTTTTTCCACGCCTTCCGCGAAAGACATATATTTTGCCCCGGTGAGAACGTCTGTTTTCTGGATCTCCGCATATACGATGGCAGCGGCGTCGTCCGTCATCTGGCAGCCGTCCGGACCGTAAGCCTTGTAGCCGTTGTATTTTGCAGGGTTGTGAGAAGCAGTTACCATAACTCCAGCGTTGCAGTTATAATAACGTGTAGCAAAGGAAAGAGCCGGAACAGGCATCAGTGAATCGTAAATCCTTACATTGATCCCGTTTGCAGCCAGAACACACGCCGCATTTTTGGCGAATACATCGCTTTTGATACGGCTGTCGTAGCTGATGGCTACTGTCTGTGTGCCGCCCTGTGTCTTTACCCAGTTGGCAAGTCCCTGTGTGGCCTGGCGTACCACATAAATATTCATGCGGTTGGTTCCTGCGCCCAGCACGCCGCGAAGTCCTGCCGTACCAAATTTCAGGGCAACTGCAAAACGTTCCTTGATTTCCTCATCGTTTCCGCTGATTCTGGATAATTCCGGTTTCAGATCCGCATCCTCCAGGTCTGCCTCCAGCCAGCGTTTATAATCTTCCTGATACATTTTTACCACTCCTACCATTTTTTAATAAATTTTTTTGTGTAAAAATTACAACTGATACCTCTAATATAACATGTTTAGTCCGGAACAGCAATCAAATCCCCAAGATATTTTGAGGAATTTCTTTATATTTCTCTGGTCACGCCTTCCAATACAGCATATTATCTTCAAACACCGCCTGTATCCTTCCCGAATCCTTCAGCCAGGAAAGATAGGAACGCACAGTGCTTCCCACAAGTACATACTGCTCAAAATTCATTGTCAGTCCATATTCTTTAAAGAGCCTCCGCAGAAGCTGTTCAAAACACTGCTGCTCTTTTAAAATATCTGTGATCCGCTCTCCGATTTCCTTCACAGTATCAATATTGTACCGGGCCAGTTCAGACACATCCTCTGCTGCCGGGACATGTGCGGGCACAAACATCTTCGCTTTCATGTTTTTTACCATTTCCAGGGTTTCCAGATAGGCGGCAATATCATAGATAAATCCGATCCGGTATTTTTCCAGTGTCTCCCTGCTGGAAAGGCAGTCCGCCAGATACACCACATCATCCGGAGTACGGAATCCAACCATATCAAAAAAATGACCCGGAAGTTTTATGATCTCAAATCCTTCCGGCAGCGCCGCTTCCGTCAGTTCTTCCGCTCCGCTCTCCTGGGCCAGAAGAAACTTGTGCCGAAGGTCTTTGCATGGATATCCTCCGTAAAGAAAAGCCGGCTCCAGAATGGGATGCCTTGTAAAATCACACTCGATCCCCGGCGCGTAAATCCTGCATCCTGTCTGTGCCTGGAGATATTTGTTGCCGCCGATATGATCGGCGTTTGAGTGGGTATTATATATCGCTTTCAGCGTCCATCCGTTGGCGTCCAGGATCTTCCTCACTCTTCGGCCTGCGTCCTTGTCGTTGCCGCTGTCGATCAGGCATACTTCCGTATCGTTCAGCTTCACCAGACCGATCTTCGCCGGACTCTGGATATAGTAACTCTGTTCCGTAATCTGTATTAGTTCATACATAATAACTCTCCTGTTTTGTCGCTGTTGTCTTCCGATTATAACTCTTCCGCCAGATAAGCAGTTCTACGTTTCATGATCACCGATACACTCCTGTTCCAGCTTGATTCCCTGATCTTCCATATATTTCAGCGTCTGAATATATTCTGTCTTTTCTTTCTCTGTCTTATCTATCAGCAGCTTCAGGCGCTTCCTGTCGTTCTCTGTCAGTTTTTTCCCATAATCCCGGTACTTTTCCAGTTCTTCTATTCCCATATGATACAGGCGAAACGGAATATCCGTCTTTTGGCAAAGATCCCGGTAGATTTCAAAACCGCCCACATCAATATCCCCAAAGTGCAGGTACTCTGCATCCGGCAGAATTTCATAAATTTCTTTCAGCAGACTTCTCCTTACTTTATTATGATAACCGCCCAGATAAATGATCAGGGCGTTTTCCTCCTGCCAGCGGAAGAAGGTGGTAAGATTTTCTATGGTGATCACTTTCTTTACCGCTTCTGTGCCTCCGATCCGGATATCGGAAAGATCATCGCCGGAAATCCCGATTCCCTGTTTCAGAAGTGACAGGCTCACTTTTTCCCTTCTGTCCGTTCCCAAATACAATATTCCCTGGCCTTTCAAATAAACGTAGTTCGGCGTATGATAGATTCCATATTCCGCCAGGATTTCATCCGTATCCGCCTCCTGAAATTCCGGGGAAAATCTCCGAAAAATTTTCCCCACCTTTCCGTGCAGTCCTTCAAAAATCTTACTGTCCGAAAAGACACTTATAGAAAACTCTCTTACATAGCGCTCCTCTCTGTTCTCCTCCACTGCCTGGACTGCCCGGATCAGTCGTTCCGTCTCTTCCGGATCAGTCAGATCTATAAATTCTTTTACCGGAAGATCCCCCCGCAGCCGTTCCTCCAGCCAGTCAAGAAATTTTCCGGCAACCGGAGCAGTATATTGTTCCCGAAAGGATCCAACCAGATTCAGCGTGTTCCTGACATAATCCCCATGAGAAGTTCTTCCCAGATACTGATATATTTCCGTGACTTTTTTTTCATTCAGGATCAGCTTTTCAATAATATGATCTTCTTTTCCCCGTTTCCATATAATCCGGACAAACCCTTTTTCCTCAAGTTCATGGGCCCGGTCATGGATCTCCTCATAGGCAAGAGAACTTTCGTCAAAGTATTCCGGAACCGTCTTTTTATTGAACCGGAAATCAATATGTACCGCAACCTTATTTGTTCCCTTTGCCAGACTGCTGCGCTCATAGGAGTCTAAAAGCTTATTCAGAATTCTGACGTCAAACCGCGCCATTGAAATATTCCTCCACATAACTTACTTTTTCATCTGTCATTACAAGTAAAGTTTCCTGCATAGACGGACTGATATACTGGATTTTATCCGGCGGCGCGGCAATGATCATCTGCAGAGGAAGCCTGTTCAGGAACTCCAGTACGCCTCCTATCCTCTCGTCGTCCATATTGTTGAACGCCTCGTCAAACATTACCAGACCGGCCGCTTCTCCGCCTATATTATTGCTGTAAAGCTGGACAAAAGAAGCCGCTACCGTTACATAGAAGGGCGTCTGTGTTTCTCCTCCGCTCTTCTCCTCACAGACTTTGGAATACAGGGAATAGCTTCCGTCTGTGTGAAGGATCCTGATATCATAGTCCATATAAGTGCGGTAATCGGTGAATTCATCCAGCGTTTTTGCATTATTGTCATTATCAATCGTCAGACGGTCAAAAAGCTCTTCTATGACTTCCTTATGTGTCTCGTGAAATACTCCGCTGAAAATAGATTCGCCCTGAACCATATTAAAATCATCCATGATCATATCGTAATATCTGCGGTGCCTGCGGCTCGGCATATAGAGAAATTCATATTTCTCATTGCTGAACACGATATCCTTTAACGCTTTATTCAGCTCTTTAAACTCATTCTGCGCCTGTTTCATATTTTCCTGCAGCTTGGCAAGAAACTGCTCCCGGAACTCATCCTCGGCAGACTGTCTCGCAGATTGTACCTTCTCCTCATAATCCAGAAGCTCCGAAGTCCGCAGCCGTTCATATATTGCCTCAAATTCCGGAAATCCCGCCATGGTAGGCGCCGCTCCGAAATTATATTCCGTCTTATATTCGATCATGCGGCTCTGCATCTGCTCGATGGCTTTGTCCCGCAAAGTCCAGTTTGCTTTCTGCCGCCGTTCAAAATTGTCCCGGAACTGGGCATAAGACTTCTGCGCGGTCTGCTTTTCATAATCTTTTTGCCAGAGTTCCGCCGACTGTCCCGCTTTTTCTTCGATTTCCGTAAGCTCTGCCTGCTTTCCTCTTTCTTCTTCCATGCCTTCCAGGATCAGACGTTTCTTCTCGTCGATTTTTTCCTGGATCCTTCCCTGAGTTTTATTCAGATTCCCCACCTTCTGTTCCAGCTCTCCCCGGATTTTTGCCAGAGCCTCCAACTGGATCTGTTTCTGGATCAGGGTGGAATTCTGTTTCAGTGTTTTTATATTCTCTTTACACTTCTTTATGTCAAACTGTACTCTGGACAGCCTGCCGATCACATCCAGCCGATAACGGATATCAATTTCCGCATCTGTTTCCAGCGGTTCTGTGATCTGTTCCAGGTTCCTCAGGTTCTTTTCTTTCTTTTCAATCAGATCCGCAAGATTTTTCTTTTCTTCCCGGGCCTGTTCAAGCTGAACTTTAAAAGCGTTCTTTCCGATAAAGGGAACTTTAAAGATTTCAGGACGGATTGCGCTGGCAACCCGGTTCTGGTACTTCATACATTCCCTTGTAATGGAGACCGGATATTTTTTCAGATCTTCATATCTCCCGCACATCTGCACCTTGCCCAGAACCATATTGATAAAGCGTCTTGCATATCTGTTTTTTGAAGTAACCGCCGCTGCCAGCGTACCTTCCGGCGCCTTGTCGTACTGCTCCATGTTCTGGGCGTTGATCAGCCCTGCGCCGTAAGCTTTTTTCTCCCGCCGCAGCCGGTCGTAGATCCCCAGGGCAATGTCAAAGTTCTCCGGCTCCACCAGCACATAAAAACGCTGGGTATTCAGATAGCCCTCTACCGCGTTCCGCCAGCTTTCGTCACAGATTTCCAGAGCCTCGCAGAGAACGCAGGGTTCCGCTTTTCTTCCCAGTCTGGCAAATTCTTTTCCAATCTCCGCCAGAAGCCTAGTTACCGCCTCCGGATAGGAAAGCTTCTTCCTTTCCAGATCACTGATCTTATGTTCCAGCTCCTGCATCTCCTGACGGTGTGCATGGAGATGGATCTGTTCTTCCGCCATCTTCCTCTGCACTTTGTCATACATTTTCTTTTTATACCGGATCATCTGCTCCAGTACTTCTCTGGCGGCGGCAGTATCTTCTGCAGTTTCTATTCTTTCGAAAATATCTTTATATTCTGCGACACATTCATCCACATCTTTGATTTCCAGAAGCTGAGCCGCTTTTTTCAATGACTTTTTCACACTGGAGAGCAGTTCTCTTTTCTCCAGCATATAAGTCTTCTCCTCTTCCTTCAGACGCGCCAGGATTTTTTCCTGCTCTTCCAGAGCAAGAAACTCTTTATTCTGCTTCAGTTCCACCCGGAGATTTGTCTCAATCTCCTGCTGCCGTTCTTTTTCCTTTACTGCGGCCTCCAGATCTCTTTCCGTTTCCTGAAGACGGTATTCCTCCGCCCCCATCTCGGCCTGAAGCTTCCCGATCCGGTTCTTCGTGATATCCAGAGACGCTTTCGCCAGAAAATAAACATACATTTCATCCTTACGGATATGGTCTGCCGCCTCATCATGGAATTTTTCAATCTGTTCCAGTTTTTCCATGCGCTTCCGTACAGATTCCAGCGTTCTTTCCAGATCCTGATAGGTTCGCACATTCTCTCTGAGCACGTCAATATTCACTTCTTTTTCGTCCAGCACATAAGAATAGACAAAATCCTTAATGTCATCAATAGGCTTAAACGCCAGAGCCTTGGGAATGAGACTGAAAAATTTATCCTCGATCCTGCCGAATCTGGACTTGATCATCTTCTTTGCCTCTGCCTGGGTTTTCATCCATTGTTTGATCTTCTTATTATAGGACCGGAATTCAGAAATAGATCTGGGAGAATGATCCTTTTTAAAAAACATATCTTCCGACAGTCTGATATTATCCATCAGATAACGGCCTACAGTCTCCTGACCTTCAGAGGCGGAATCTACAACGGCTCCCACAATAAAATATCTCTGTCTGCTTTCTTCATAAAACTCCAGAGCTACATGGGCAGTCACCTCTCCGGTACGTTCATAAGGACGGTTTTCCTTCCCGGTTTTGCACCGTATATATCCCGTAAGTTTTCTCTTGCCGTTCTCATGGGCAGCCTTATTAAAGGAATTGGCGGAACAGGTGACAACAAATTGGATCGCGTCCAGAAGTGTAGATTTTCCGGCTCCGTTTTCTCCGGAAAGCAGCGTGGAATCCCCAAAATCAATCATGCAGTCTTCAAACCGATGCCAGTTGATCAGCTTCATTCTCGTCAGTTTCTTCATCTGTCTGTTTTCCCTTTCTGTAAATTTCCAGCTTCTCATAGGCTTTCCTGATATCGTCAATACGCACAGCCATAAGAATAGAATCATAGATCAGAATCCTGGACTCCTCGTTTCCCAGATCTCTGTCCAGCGTTTCAATAAGCTGAAATCTGCGGAACAGGCTCAAAGCATTCCTCATTGTAGTTTTATCGATCATTTTTTCCCGTATCTGAAGACTCAGATATTTATCCTGGATATCCCCCAGATTAACGATCACCTCATCGCTGACTGATAATTCCCGCTTTTTCTCATCGTAAAGAATCCTGAGTATCAAAAGGATTACCGACTCGTACAGTTTCAGGTTCAGCCGGTTATAGTTATAAGCATTGGTAAGCTGGATCACGCCCAGCTCCTCATTTATCTCCAGACGATAACCGAGAATCTCCAGATATGTTTTAAACTCACTTCTGTATTTCAGGACAAAATAATAATCCGATTTATTTGATGCGTTTGATTTGCAGAGAAAACAGCAGGAAAGAAGGCGGCTGCAGATTCTCCGAAAATTTTCTTTATCTCTTTGAAGCATTTTATCCAGCAGTTCCACACCTATTTCCTCCTAATCTTAAAATCCCGGAAGCGGAACCCGTTTACTTCCGTCATCTCTCCCGGCTCCACCTTATATTTCAGATTCTTTCTCTGTCCATACAGGCGGACATATATGATCTTCACAAAATCTTCACTGCTGCCTAAAGGCAGCTTCGAAGCCTGCATTTCCCGGCGGTCTCCCATCTGCTCCAGAACATAGCTTTCAATTTTTCCGGCGCTTAGAACTCTTTTCATTTTCTCCATCATTTTCTGAAGCTTTCGCCGCCGCGCCTCTTCGTCTATCTCGTGTGCCTCCAGCTTCTGAGGAACAAATTCCTTCCGTCCCTCTGTAGGCGAATAGAAGGATTTCTCGTCAAGAAAACTGCAGGAATACAGGCGTACCAGCCCTTCCAGAAAACTGATCTCGTAAATACCGCCCAAATTCATCTCTTCTTCATTGATCTTTTCGTGAATTCCCAGAAGAATCTCCTTTAATTGTCCCCGCACATCCTCGTCTCCGGAAAGCAGGAACTTTGCCCTGTTCACCGCGGCCTTTTGATACTGGGTATTTTTCTGATTGATCTCATTGAGAATATCGTCCATATTCCGGAAGGCTTCTATAATTTCGTGCAGGTACTTAAATACCAGTTCCTTCGCTGCCTCTTCCGTAATCTCCTTCATCTCCGCAAGCTCCGCCGCTGCCATCTGCAGATAAGACCGGCTTCTGCTCCTGCTCTCCAGCCTGTCGATGATCTCAGGCCGGAATTTTGACACATTATCCGAAGTCAGAAGCCGGTGATATGCCTTGTCCACAATATTGGTGATATAATCATTAAACAGGGCGTCCATGATCTCTGCCACCGTCTTATGCCGTGTCAGATCGTCGATATAACGTTTGATATTGGAATTCAGATTTTTCAGCCCCGTGATAAGCAGGTCTGTATTTTCCAGAATCTGCATCAGTACGATTCCCGGGTGATCCGTATTCGACCGGACCAGGCTGTAGATTGTATAGATATATCCCTGATACTCGATCTGCTTTCCCTCCGAAATATCCAGAAGAGTACGGATCAGCTTCACAGAGTAATCTTTAAAATTCACCCTCTGTACATAACTTTTGTCCGTCTCAATTTCAATCCAGCCATAAAATTCCAGCCGCCTCAGGATTCCGTTTGCTTTCCCTCTGCTGTCCGCCCCGGAAAAGTCTTCATCCACGATATCCGCCGCTGCCGACTGTTCAAAATAGTACTGCAGTTCATCCGCCAGCACTTCTCTTTCCACGCCAAAGGAAAGCTGGTTTTCCATCACAGAATACAATTTGCATATGCAGTCCCAGTATACCGTTTTATTTGGCGATGACAGAGGAACAAAAAAATTCCCCGGAATAATATGAAACATAATATTTTATCCTTTTATATCTGTTTTTATACAGCCGGAGTTTTACAGCTCCGGCGTTGCGTTTTTAAATACAGGCTCCCGGCTAAGCGGAATGGAAAACGGCTTTTTGCTTTCCAGCAGAGCCGCCAGATCCAGAAACTGTATCTGCTGGTTTTCATAAGTCGTCCAGTACGCGCGGAGAGATTCCGCACAGTAAATGCTGGTATACACTGTATAATCGTAAGGAACCACATCCTTATCAAGCTCTGTCACATGGCTTTTGTGGCTTACGCGGACCATTCCCAGAGGGAAGGCTGCACTCTGAAAAAGATGGAACATCCGGCTGATCCCTTCTTCCTCGTTTTTTCCGGGAAGAGCATACTTTTTCAAAAAGGCAAGACGCACAAACCGGGACGGAGAACTCCAGTCTCCGGGAAGTCCCTGGCATCCGCTGCCGGAAAAGCACTGTTCCAGGGACTCTCCGTCCAGATCCACCGAAGCATAGTCCAGATCTCTGATGCCTGCGTAATTCAAAAGATTCAGCCTGTGCCATGGATATCCCGGACTGTTTGTCATGATCCCCAGCGTATTCCGGTAAATGTGAAGCCCCTCTTTATCAGGCTCCACTACAACGGTTTCCCCGGTTTTATCATGGAAGGCCCAATGCAGCGGAGATACCGTTCCCATCATCGGCACGTCCACCAGGGTCAATTCTTCTTCCAGACAGCGAACCGCTTCTTCCACAGTAGCGCACTGCGCCAGAAGATGATATACAAGGAAAGGCGGCTGAATGGGATCGGTGCCCGGACAGGACTCTTTCCCATATCCGGCGAATCCGCGGTAATAAAGCTGTCCGCCCATAAGCCCTTTCTCATTCATTCCCTCATAAAGTACCGGACTTGGGGATAAAAGCAGTCCCACTCCGGCGCAGGCATATCTGGAGGTGCATGAAAAATCTGTTCCTTCCGGACCATTTACTCCAAAATACGCCGTTTCCCGCGGAAGAAAGATCATTCCGCTTCCCTCTGCCAGACGGTCAAAATCATAATTGCGTCCCCAAAGATGCTTTCCATCCTGTGTTTCCCAGGAAAGAGCGCTGCATCCGGCTTCTATTCCCAAAAATTGTTTTTCTTTTATTTCCATGACTAACCTCCTTATTTTTCTTAGCAGTATAGTTTCAAAACAAGCCAACAACAGGCAAACCCAAGATCATGCGTGAGGTATGTTTGTATATTCGCTGATCTCCCTGCTTATCGTACACAGATCTTCCACGGAAAGATCATGCAGATTCTCGTGTCCCGTGATCCTCGCAAACATTTTCAGCTCTTCCAGCGAAACGTTCAGAAAGTTCGCAACTCTCGCCGCAGCCGCGTCTTCATGAAGACGGGCTCTGAGATCCTCGTCCTGCGTGGCGATTCCCATAGGACACATTCCTGTACCGCAGATCTTATACTGCTGACAGGCCATTGCGATCAGGGCCGCAGACGCAACTGCCACCGCATCCGCGCCCATGGCGATGGCCTTTGCAAAATCCGAAGAGACCCTAAGGCCTCCTGTAATGATCAGGCTGATGTCGGAATGGATGCTGTCCAGATATTTTCTTGCTCTGTGAATAGCATAAACTGTAGGAACACTGGAGGAATCTCTCAAGAGTTTTGGAGACGAGCCCGTAGCCCCGCCGCGCCCGTCTATGGTAATAAAGTCCGGCTCTCCGTAAACGCAGAAGGCCAGATCTCTCTCTATCCTTCCCGCCGCGATCTTTACGCCGATAGGACGGCCTTCTGAGGCGTATCTGAGCTGCGCGATGAGATTTTTCAGATCCTCTTTTGTGTTGATACCGGGAAATCTGGAAGGAGCGATCACATCTTTTCCCATAGGCTTATTTCTTACCTCGCTGATCTCCCGGGTAACCTTTTCTCCCGGAAGATGGCCTCCCATACCGGGTTTTGTACCCTGGCCAATCTTGATCTCTATAGCGTCGGCATTTCTGAGATTCTCAGGAGTTACACTGTAAAGATTTCCCACATACTCGAAAATATACTTGTCAGCCGCCTGCATCTCCTCCGGAAGAATTCCGCCTTCGCCGGAACACATGGCGCTTTTTGCCATGGCGGAGCCTCTTGCCAGTGAAATTTTCGCCTCTCTTGATAAAGCTCCAAAGGACATATGGGAAACATACACCGGATTCTCCAGAACCAGCGGCTTTTCCGCATGTTTTCCGATCACTGTTGTCGTTTTTACAGGCGCGCCCTCCTCCAGGGGCATAGGATCAAGCTGCGCTCCCAGGATGAGAATATCGTCCCAGGATGGCATAGGAAGCTCCGTTCCCATAGACGCGGAGATACTTTTTCCTGTCACGGCCATCTCATGGATCTCTTTCATGTATCTGCAGGATTCATCCTGACGGACAAACTCTCTTGGATACTCCAGCTTCAGCTCTTTTTCACGGGGCGGCTCCATACCATGGTCTTCCTCATAAACGATAAACTTTTCCGTGGACTGATGACATACCGGACATTCCTTCAGTTCAGAAAAAGGAGCGCCTTCCTTCTCCTCATCGTAAATGTAGCCGCATACACTGCATCTGTACTTTGCCATATTGTTTCGCCTCCTTTGAAAATAAAATTTAATTTCCCGGTTTTTTTAAAAGGAGCTGTTCTGAAATCTAACTTTCAAACAGCTCCTCCTGGTTTACGCATCTTTTCTATTCAGTTTATCTGAGTCCTGCCTGTTCCAGAAGAGACGGTACTTTGGACTCCCAGCCCATTGCCATGATATGTACGCCCTGGCAGTACGGCTTGCATTCTCTGATAATACGCGCGGCGATCTCAACTCCGGTGATACCGGCTTTTGTCTTTTCTTTATCTGCTTTCAGCTCATTGATCATATCCTCCGGAATGTGGATTCCGGCAACGTTTGCGTTCATGTAACGGCACATTCCCACAGATTTCGGGATTACGATTCCAAGCTGAACAGGTTTGCCAAACTGTTTTGCTTTTTCCATAAACTGGATAAATTTCTCCGGCTCATAAACAGCCTGTGTCTGGAAGTACTCCGCGCCTGCGGCAACTTTTCTCTCCATCTTCGCAAGCTGAACATCTACAGAATCGCTGCAGGGGGATACGACAGCGCCCTTGGCAAACTTCGGCGGCTCGCCTACCAGCTCGTTTCCGCCCAGATCCACGCCGGATTCCAGCAGCTTCACTGTATGGAGAAGAGATACGGAATCCAGGTCAAAAACAGGTTTTGCCTGAGGATGATCTCCCAGCTTCGTGTGATCTCCTGTTAAGATCAGAAGGTTCTCGATCCCGAACATTGCTGCGCTTAAAAGGTCGGATTCCAGAGCGATACGGTTCCTGTCACGGCAGGTCATCTGGAAAATAGGAGTCAGTCCCTCGTCCTTTAAGGCTTTGCAGGTTGCCAGGGAACCAAGGCGCATAACAGAAGACTGATTATCTGTTACGTTTACTGCTGTGATATCGCTGAGATAGGTCTTTGCCTCCTCCAGCATATGTTCAATATGAAATCCTTTCGGCGGTCCTACTTCCGCCGTAACTACAAATTCTCCACGTTCAAATGCTTCTGTAATTTTCATTTTATTTTACTCCAATCATCTTAAAATCATATCCCGCAGACTGCCGCGTCTGCCGCGGCAGACAGGAGATTCCTGAAAGGTCTTTCACACGTTTCTCATCACTTGGAAACTTCTTCGTCAGTGGCGAAATTACGGATCTGAGTGGGACATTTCAGCACATCGAGACGGCCTAACTGGGCCAGGCGTCTGTAAATGCGCTCCCATCCGCATTCCATACTGCTGTCCACTTCGCATTTGCCGTTTTTTGAACCTCCGCACTGGCCGTTGACAAGGCTCTTGGAACAGGCGGTGATGGGGCAGATCCCTCCGGTCAGGTTCAAATAGCATTCGCCGCACTGATCGCAGTCGTATTCAAGAGGAGTCACTCCCTGATATCCGGGCAGCGGATAAGTATCGCAGGCTGCATATACCGGTTTATCCTCCAGATACTCTGAAATGGTCTGAACGCCCACTCCGCAGGAAAGTACAAGCACAGCGTCAGCGGCTTCGATTTCCGCCATATGTTTCTGGAGACGGAGCTTCATATTATCCGGATTACATATGTAATCTGTCGTAAGGACCCCTGTTACCTTTCCTTCGGCAGCCATTTCTTTCTCCATCGCTTCCGCTTCTTTTTCCGGGAAATGAACCTCTTTGCATCCATGACAGTTAATGATAAAGACTTTTTTGCCCTCTGTCAGAGACGCGATGGTTTCTTTTTCTTTTAACTGGGTAATCAACATATCACTTCATCCCCCTTACTGCATTTTTGCCGGCTTTGATCTTGCTGACCAGCGGAATCTTGGAGGAACAGATATATTCGCAGCATCTGCATTCGATGCAGTCCATTACGTTCTTTTCCTTCATTCCCTGCCAGTTCTCCTCATCGGCATACTTGGAGAAATAGAGAGGTGAAAGTTCCATAGGACAGACGTCCACGCAGCGTCCGCACTTAATACACGGCTGCTCTTTTGTCTCATCTGTATCGATAACGATGATTCCGTTGGAACCCTTCATGATCGGCACATTGGGATCCGGAACGTCAAAGCCCATCATCGGCCCGCCTGCCTTGATCATATAGTCGTCGTCTGTAGTGCCGCCGCAGTAATCGATCAGATCTTTTGTATTGGTACCGATCTTCACAATATAGTTGCCCGGCTTTTTCAGTTTCTCTCCCGTAACTGTTACAACACGCTCGATCAGAGGCATACCCTTCTGGATCGCGTCGGAGATTGCTTTCGTAGTGCTGACATTGGCTACCACACAGCCTACGTCCGCCGGCAGACCGCCGCTTGGAACCTGTCTTTTCAGAACGCGCTTGATCAGCATCTTCTCAGCGCCCTGAGGATATTTCGTTTTTGCTGTCACCACTTCTATATTGTCATACTCTGCGGTTTTCGCTTCCAGAAGTTCAATAGCGTCCGGTTTATTGTCTTCAATTACGATAATACCCTTTTCCGCGTTTACAGTCTTCATCATGGCTTTAAGTCCATAGATCACGTCATCCGCATATTCCAGAAGCACTCTGTGGTCCGCCGTCAAAAGCGGCTCGCACTCGCAGCCGTTCAGAAGAATGGTATCCACCGGCTTCGCAGGCTTTAATTTAACAGAAGTCGGGAATCCGGCTCCGCCCATACCCACAATTCCGGCTTCGCGGACGATATCTACGATCTCGTCAGGAGTCAGGCTGTCAAGATCCTTGTGAGGCTGTACAGATTCGTGCAGAGTGTTTTTACCGTCTGAACGGATGACAACAGACATGCACTCGCCTCTTGTTGCATGTTTACGTGGTTCAATAGCAATAACCGTACCGCTTACGCTGGAGTGTACCGGACTGCTGATGAAGGCTGCCGCCTCGCCGATCTTCTGGCCTACTTTTACAGTATCGCCTACCTTTACCGTCGGTTCCGCCGGAGCTCCCGCATGCATAGAAAGCGGGATCACAACCTCTTCCGGCTCAGGGAATCTTTCCAGGGCAAGATGCTCGGAGAATTCCTTGCGCTCTGAAGGATGAACGCCGCCGTAGTAGCCGTCAAGCCGATTTTCACGGATAGCTTTTACATAATCGTTGACCTCTTTGACGTTCACCTTGGAGTAATCTCTGATCTGTACCGGCTGGTTTAAGAACTCCTCAAGACGTCCCTGTTTTTCCAGTCTGTAATAAATTTTTTCCCATGCGCAGTCCTTGCTGCTGTCCACTTCACATTTTCCGTTTTTCGCGCCGCCGCACTGACCGTTTACCAGACTCTTGGAACAGTCGACGATAGGACAGATTCCTCCGGTAATATTCAGATAGCACTGCGCGCAGGCATCGCAGCTCTTTTTCGTAAGAGCCATTCCGTGATGTCCTCTGTAATTCAGAGAATTGCTGGCCGCATATACTGGTTTTCCCGCTAACTCCGCGGTTGTCTGGATACCAAGGCCGCAGGAGATCACGATCACATTCTCCGTACCCTCCGGGATCATATCCTTAAGTTTCTTTTCTGTCAGCGTTTTGTTGCACAGAAAGTCCACCTTGGCGCTGCCTGTAATGGTCTTTCCCTGTTCCGCAGCAATTTTCTCAAACTCCCCGCAATCCGGTTCATCAACGGTTTCAAATTCCTTGAAGCACTTGTTGCAGGCAATGACAAACAGATGATCTTTGTCGGCCAGCAAAGATTTCAGTTCATCATTACTTTTCAACTTATACTTGGTATAGTTTTCCAATTGCTCACCTTCCTTACACATTGTTTTACAAACCCTTTAGCAAATCTAATTGTACCATAGTTTCTGTATTTTTATATATAGTTTTTGAAGAATTTTTTTAATTCTTGTGTTTTTTTCGCCGCACATCTTTCCATTTTTAACAAAAAAATCCTTTTACGATTTTTTTATTCATAATAACTCTATTGTCTTTATCTTTTATTGGTGTTTTAATAGAAAATAAAGCGTCCGGTTATCTCACGCTGGCATCAATTTCATACAGGAGGCAGCAGCATGAACACATTCTTACCATATACACATACCGTTCAATATTACGAGACAGACAAAATGGGAATCACTCATCACTCCAACTACATCCGCTGGATGGAGGAGGCCCGCGTCGATTTTCTTGCCCAAATGGGGTGGGATTACGCAAAGCTGGAATCACTGGGCATCGTTTCGCCTGTTACCGCCGTGGACTGCAAATATATGATCAGCACCACCTTTGCTGAAAAAATCACGATTACCGTTTCTATCGCAGAATTTAAGGGCGTGCGGCTGAAACTTGCCTATACCATGAAAAATACTGAAGGAAAAGTTGTCTGCCAGGCACATTCCGAACACTGCTTTCTGGATACTTCCGGAAATCTCATCCGTCTGAAAAAGGACTTTCCGGAATTTTATGAAGCGCTTTGCGGATATGCCGGCAGCGCCCCTGCATAAATCTAAGAAGGCTTCCCCATCCATGACTGTTATAGTCACAGATGCCGGAAGCCTTCTTTATTTATCGACCTTATTGTCCCCTTGTACATTAGCGCTGTCTTCTGTCACAGTATTCCTTCAGTTTCTTTTTCAGATACTCGTATCTCTGTTTTTTTTCTTCTTTGGCAAAGTGCACCTCCCGGAACTGCTCTGGATTGTTCTCATACACAAGAACTTCATCTCCGAACTGTTCGCTTGTCAGGTCGAAGCGGCAGTCTCCCACTGCATTATAGCAGTGAAAGTTTCCGTCAGGACGGGGTACGCCGTACACCTTCCCTCCGAAAATATCCTGTGCCAGAAAAGCGGTTATGGAACACTGTCCCAGTGTTCTGTTCTCCCTGGTCCAGTTCTGCCGCATCCTCGGCGCGCAGGTATCCGCGCACCAGATCTCCGACAGAGCGTCATACAGATCAACCGGGGTGCATATCCCCTTATACTCGTCTGTTACCGCCGGGGCGTCCGCATGTTCCCATCCCCAGAATCTGTAACCCATATGATCTCCTCCTCTTTCCTCTTAAAAACAAACAGGACAAATCTTCTTCAATTCCATGAATACCTCATTCATGAGAAACCTGTCCTATTTGCACGCCAGATGCATATGAAATCATCACCTCTCCATCATACTGATGGATTCGATTCCCACGCTGCCTCCTCTGACGACCTCGATAGTCTTAAATTCTTCCTTCATCAGCTTCACAACCGCGTCGTTTTTTGTGGCCGTCTGGACAAATTCCACAAGCACGCTGTCTCTTCCGTAGTCGATCACCTTGGCTTTAAATGTCTCCGCGATCTGGAATACCTCCACCTTATCCGCGGCGGTGCACTTCATCACTTTTACATAGAGGATCTCTTTCATCCTCACAAAAATATCCGTAAAGTCAATAACCTTGATAACCTCCACCATACGGTTAAGCTGCTTTTTGATCTGCTCAAAAGTCTCGTCGTCACTGACAGTAGCGATGGTCATTCTTGATACCGTAGGATCTTCTGTCGTCCCTACCGTCAGGCTGTCCAGATTGTAGGATTTTCCGGAAAAAAGCCCCGAAATCTTGGAGAGCACACCTACCTGATTCTCTACATAAAGGGAAATCCATCTTTTTTTCATATTGTTGTCCATATTCCAGCTCTCCTTTCTGCTAACAATCCATAATCATATCTTCCAGAGTTCCGCCCGGACGGATCATCGGATAAACCATTTCCTCCGGATCTATGATAAACTCGATCAGAGTCGGGGTCTTTGTATTTTTCTTTGCTTCCTCAAATGCCGCGGCGATATCTTCTTTTTTCATAACGCGGATTCCCTTTGCGCCGTAGCTCTCCGCCAGCTTCACAAAATCCGGCGTATATTCCGGCATCTCCTCCCCGTTTGTACGGCGGAAAAGCGCGCCTGCTCTCATATTTGTCATGCTGTATCGTTTGCCGTAAAAAAGCTTCTGCCACTGACGCACCATACCAAGATATTCATTGTTAAATACGCAAAGGATCAAAGGAAGTTCCTCCAGCACCGCCGTGGCAAATTCCTGGATATTCATCTGCATTCCGCCGTCCCCGGAAACCGCGATAACTGTTTTGTCCGGATTTCCCAGCTTCGCACCGATTGCCGCCGGGAAACCGTATCCCATAGTTCCCAGACCGCCGGAGGTTACAAGCTGTTTTTTTTCGTTAATCTGAATATACTGGGTAACAAACATCTGGTGCTGTCCTACGTCTGTAGTAATGATCGCCTCGTCGAACTGACGGTTTATCTCTTCGATAATATCCATCGGCGTCATATTTCCCCTGTCTTTTATCAGAAGCGGATGCTCTTCTTTCCAGCCTTTGATCTGTCCCATCCACTTCTCCGTATCGCATTCTTCTACATACTCGTTCATCTTCGTAACCGCCTCGAGAGCGTCCGCCACGATCGGCACATGTACCTGGATATTTCTGGAAATAGACGCCGTGTCAATATCGATATGAACAATCTGTGCATTAGGCGCAAAAGCGTGGAGTTTTCCTGTAATACGGTCGTTAAATCTTGTTCCAATAGAGAACAGCAGATCACATTCTCCTACCGCCATATTGGCCGCGTACTGGCCGTGCATACCAAGATTTCCGATATAAAGAGGATGGTCTGTGGGAACGGCTCCCCGTCCCATGATCGTAGTCACTACCGGTACTTTTGTCTTATTGACTACTTCTGTAAATACCTTATTTGCCCGGGCAATATTCACGCCTCCGCCTGCAAGGAACAGAGGCTTCTTCGCTTTTTTAAGCATCTTGAGCGCACGTTTGAGCTGTCCCATATGGACGCTGGTATTTGGCTTGTAGCCGCGGATGTTTACTGTTTCCGGATATTCGGCGCTTCCCAGTTCACACATAACATCCTTCGGAAGGTCGATCAGCACCGGTCCCGGCCGGCCTGTTCTTGCGATATAAAAGGCTTCTTTAATGATCCTGCCCAGATCCTCCCTTTTCCTTACAGTTACGCCGTACTTTGTAATGCTGCGGGTAATTCCTACAATATCCACTTCCTGAAAGGCATCGTTGCCGATCAGATGTCTTGCCACCTGACCAGTGAAACAGACAAGGGGCACACTGTCATAATTCGCTGTAGCGAGACCTGTGACCAGGTTCGTTGCTCCCGGACCGCTTGTTACCAGACATACTCCTACTTTTCCCGTAGTTCTGGCATAAGCGTCCGCTGCGTGAACAAGCGCCTGTTCGTGCCGCGGAACGATAATCCTGATATCATCCTGCTTGTACAGTTCATCACTGATATCGATGGTACATGCTCCCGGATAACCGAAAAGCGTATCCACACCCTCTTCCTTCAAAGCCCTTACCAGTAATTTGTTTCCTGTAATCTGTCTCACGCTTCTACCTCCTTTTTTAATACACAAAACATTTTCTATGAAATAAAAGCCCTGAGCATCTAATGCTCAGGGCGAATTTTACATCCGTGTTACCACCTAAATTCAGAGAAATCTCTGCACTCTGCCGATACGGGACTTCCGTCCGATACCGCCTCCCTGTAACGCGGGAAACGTTGAAGCCTACTTGCATCCGCCGGATGTGTTCAGTTCACTGCTCAAGGGCTACTTCCATAATCTCTTCACAAAGGCTCGCACCTGCCGCCTTTTCTCTGGGCATCCGAAGACTATGTACTCCTCCCTGTCACTGCATTTGAAAGATGAAATTAAATATATTATAGTGGGTATCACAGATCATGTCAATGAAAATTTAACCGATCAGCGCCACTGTCTCAGCAGAAAAGATGACATTTCAAAATCATAGCGCTTCTGTATATTTTCCGCCGGAAGCACCGGACGGGACGGCTCCGGCCTGTTTCCGGACTTCCGGTATTCTTTCACCGTCATTCCGAACTTCTCTATAAACATCCGGTTTAAATACCTGCTGCTGGAGAAACCTGTCTCCATACATATATCAAGAATACTGAGGTCGGAATCCCGCACATATCCCAGCGCCCTGTCAAAACGGATATTGTTCAGATATTCCTGAAAGGAAATACCCAGCATTTTCCGTATAAAATGCGAAGCATGACAGACTGTAATGTTTTCCAGCCTGGCTATTTCATTAAGCGAAAGCTTTTCTTTATAATGCTCCGCTATATAAGCGGTGATCCTGTTTAACCGGAGCGTATTGTTCTGGGCGGACATATATTCCTTTTCGTTTCTGAAAGAGCAGTCTGCGCCGCTTAAGATAAGATAAAGGGCCTCCAGCATCAGTCCCGCGCATTTTACTTCACGGAAGGGAAGAGCGCTGAAATAAAACGAAGCGCAGGAAACCAGCATGTCCCTCGTCTGTTCATACAGGTTTCCCGTCTGCATAACAGGATTATCAAAATGCAGAAAATTAAGCTGATAACAGATCCTGCGGTAAAAATCCGAATGTACCTGGAACGCGAGAACAAGATTTTTCTCTCCGGCGCTGGAAAAAGAATGGATCTGGAAGCGATTGATAATATAGATGTCCCCCTCCCGCAGTTTATATTCCTTCCCGTCCATGAACAGGCAGAGCGCGCCCTTCAGAAGAATCCCTATTTCCAGATCGTCATGGCCGTGAGGACAGCGGGAAGTCATTTCCACAACAAAAATTTCCAGATTATTCATTACCGTATGGGTTACGATCTCAAACTCTTTTTTCTCCTCCATTCTGCTTCTCCTCCTGCCTGTTTTTTCTTTATTTTACCACAAACGCACAATAAAGCCATCTGCAAACCGCAAGATTATCATTTTTTAAAAAATGGCTTTTGTTATAATATTTTCAGAAAACAAAAAAAAACATTAGTTTAAGGAGGTGACATACTTTGAAAAAGAAAGTAATCGCCGCAGGGCATATCTGTCTGGACATCACACCTGTTTTTCCTGAAATGAAAGCAGAGTCACTGGATCAGGTATTATCCCCGGGCAAACTGCTGCAGATGGATAGAGCCGACGTCCACACCGGGGGCGCGGTGGCGAATACCGGACTGGCCATGAAAAAGCTGGGAGCCGACGTCCGGCTGGCCGGTAAAATCGGAAAGGACGCTTTTGGCGAGCTTATCCTGAATATACTGAAAAAATATGACGCCCAGGAAGGCATGACTGTCAGCGAAGGGGAAAGCACCTCTTATTCTGTTATCCTGGCCGTTCCGGGGATTGACCGCATCTTTCTCCATAATCCGGGAGCCAACGATTCCTTCTGCGCAGACGATATATCGGATGAGCTTCTCAAAGACGCCGCGCTGTTTCATTTCGGGTATCCGCCGTTAATGAGATCCATGTATCAGAACGACGGACAGGAACTTGTGAAACTTCTGCAGAAAGTAAAACGTGCCGGGACGGCGGTTTCCCTGGATATGGCCGCAGTTGACCCGGGTTCGGAACCGGGAAAAGCGGACTGGAAGACCATACTGGAGAAAACGCTTCCCTTCGTGGATTTCTTCGTGCCGAGCGCGGAAGAACTCTGCTATATGCTGGACCGGGAACGGTTTTACCAATGGCAGGAGAGAGCCCGGGGCGGCGACGTTACTCAGATCCTCGATCCCGAAGAAGACATACGGCCTCTGGCAGAAATGTGCATGGATATGGGATGCCAGATTCTCCTGATCAAATGCGGCGCTCCCGGAATGTACTTTAAAACAGCGGACAGCCGTCATCTGGAACCGCTCTGCTCCAAGCTGGAGATGGATCCCGCACTGTGGGGCGGCAGGGAGATTTTCGAGCGCAGTTATATCCCGGAAAGAATTCTTTCCGGTACCGGGGCCGGAGATACCAGTATCGCCGCTTTTCTCACGGCGGTTCTCAAAGGCTGCGGACCGGAAGAGTGCCTGCATCTCGCCGCTGCGGCCGGCGCGTCCTGCGTCGCGGAATACGACGCTTTAAGCGGTATCGGAACTCTCAGGGAATTAGAAGAGAAAATAAACAGAGGATGGAAAAAAATATAAAGGAGGAAAATCATGCTGGTAAATTTAAATGATGTTCTGCTTCCCGCAAAAAAAGCAAAATACGCGGTAGGCTTATTTAACGCAGTGAATCTTGAACTTGCAAGGGGAATCATCCGCGCCGCTGAAGAGACACAGTCTCCTGTGATCGTGGGGACTGCGGAAGTTCTGTTTCCTTACGGACCGCTGGAGGAAGTATCCTATTACCTGCTTCCCATGGCGAAAAGGGCCGGGGTGCCGGTGGTCGTTCACCTGGATCACGGACTTAACCGTGAAACCTGCCTGAAGGCGCTTGAACTGGGTTTCAGTTCCGTTATGTACGACTGCTCCACCGATTCCTATGAAGAAAACGTCCGCAAGGTAAAGGAAATGGCGGAAATCGCCCATTCTTACGGAGCGACCATCGAAGGAGAGCTGGGACATGTCGGCGACAATGAGGATATGACAGACGACGGAACGTCTTCAAAGGATCCTTCTATGTATTATACAGATCCGAAAATGGCTCTGGACTTTGTGCAGAAAACCGGCGTGGACGCCCTGGCGGTAGCTGTAGGGAACGCCCATGGAGCATATAAATTTCCTCCAAAACTGGATTTCGCCAGGATCCGGGAAATCGCCGCAACTGTGGACGTGCCTCTCGTGCTTCACGGAGGCTCCGGACTTACCGATCTGGATTTTAAGACAGCTATCAGAGAAGGTATCAGCAAAGTAAATATTTTCACCGATATCAATGTGGCCGCCGCAAAGGCCGTATCTGAAAGATATACCGACGCCGGCAAGGGACTTACCGATCTGATCCCATCCGCCGTAGAGGCAGTACGCCGGGAATCCGAAAAGAAAATGTGCTTATTCGACAGTGTCGGTAAAGGATAAGATCCAGTTTCTATTTATTTTATAATGTATAAAACAAAACGCCGAAAACTCTGATCACGGAAAAAATTTCTCACGATCAGGGTTTTCGGCGTTTCTATTACGTCCCGTGCGGGAATCGAACCCACATCAGACGCTTAGGAGGCGCCCGTTCTATCCATTAAACTAACAGGACGGATAAGCGCGAAGGCTCATCACAGCGATAATTTTACTATAACTTAATAAAAAATACAAGAGTAAAATATCCAAAATCACTCCGTAAAGTCATCTGCCGGACCGAAAAACAAATTTTCCCAATCTGTATTTATAATGAGATACAACAAAAGGAAACAGAAACTATTTATAAAAGCAATAAACCACGCAAAAAGGAGGGCATATTTTGAGCACCAGTCAAATCACCGAAATGATCTGCATTCTTGACAAAAGCGGTTCCATGTATGGGAAAGAATCCGACACTATTGGAAGCTTTAATCAGATGTTAAAAGAACAGAAAGACCAGCCCGGAGAAGCTTATATTACCACTGCTCTTTTCAGCGACTGCTGCCGGGTCCTTTACCGGCATATACCTGTACAAAAGGCGGAAGAGCTGACGGAAGCCACTTATTTTACAGGAGGAAACACTGCTCTCTTTGACGCCATAGGCGAGGTGATCAACGAAGCTGATCAGGTCATTTCCGGAACCGGGAACAATTCTCAGCCAAAGATTCTTGTATTTATCATCACCGATGGGATGGAAAACGCCAGCAGACATTATGATCTACATACGATCCGGAAACTGATCCAGGAAAAACAGTCCAATGGCTGGGAATTTCTCTTCTTCGGGACAGATATGGAAACCCTGGAGCTGGCGCAAAGCGCTGGGATCAAAAAGAAAAATACGCTTCAATACACCAGAGATTCCAAAGGTATCCACACCGGATACCAGACGGCGGGGCAACGTTTTTCACAGATGCGCCGCCAGACAAAATAAACCAAAAACAAATTTTCCAAACCTGCTGCTACAATATAATCATAAACAAAACAACCTGATACGGCGCAGTCGAAGGTCAGAAAATAAGCTGGTTAAACTTCAAATTTTATTTCCGCTTACAAAAGAAAGCTTATGGCCGGCATTAAATAACTATCAACAAATAACAAAAAAGGAAAACACGAAAGGAAGGAACAAATATGAAATCAGAATTCGCAAAAATCACAATGGCGGCAATTATCGGAATCGGCATCCTCGCAGCACAGGGCTGCGGCTCAACCTCCATCGAGGGAAGCTGGAGCGTTACAAAAGTCCAGATGGACGGCATGGATAAGCCGGAAAAAGTAGAAAAAGTTGTAAAGGAACTGGCTCAGAATTACGAAGGCGAAGTTTCCGAGGAAGAAATTCAGCAGGGCGTGGACATGCTTTCCGGCATCGGACTTACCTTCTATGAAAACGGCAGCATGTCCATGAGCCAGAGCGCATACGGCCTTAACGTAAACGGAACCTGGACAGAAGCGGGCGACAATGTATATGCGATCCAGACTCCTGTGGAAAATGTAGACGTCACTCTGGACGGCAAAGAACTGATCATGGAAGATGTTTCCTCCGGAAATATCTGCGTATTTGAAAAGAATTGATTACAGAAAGGCGGGATCATTATGATAAAGAAGATAGGCAAAAAATTGTTTTTCATCGCGGCCCTTACAGCAATGCTGCCTGCGACTGTATTTGCAGGCAGCGGCGATATCCTTCCAAACAGCGGTACAGAACTGATCTCCCAGGAAACAGCAGACGCTCTTTCCGACTGGGATCTCCGGGCCGCAAGATACGAGATCACAGCCAGACATGGAAAAGAAGTATACTCCCAGGATATGAAGGATTACTTTGAAAGCACAGGCTGGTATCAGCCTTCTGATTCCTACGACATATCCAGCCTTTCCGATACGGAGAAGACAAATATCCAGACACTTTATAATGAGGAGCTTGAACGCAAACAGCAGACCGCAAGAGAGCAGTTTGAAGAAAACCAGCGGATCTCCGCTTCCGGAGACGTACAGGTCATGTCCTCCTCCTTTGTTTATATGGACAGTCCCTATGCCTATGAAGATCTTGTGGGAATCTGGGTATATGATGCGGATCCCACTTACCCGCATGTGCTGGAAATCCGGGAAGAAGGCGGGCTTTTCTACTATGAATATTATTCCATAGCTCCCGGCAACGAGTCCGGTATCGGCTTTGCAAACACCTATACCAAATGGGGAAGATTTCATGGACTGGCGGAGCTGAACACGGAAACCGGATATCTCACCTGCTACAACGATGATACAAAGGATTCCGGAATTTTTGAAAGCTATGTTTACGACGTAATGTCCGATACCTTTGTTGAGGCCACCAACGACCAGTACCGGAAATCTTTTTCCAAAAATGATGAATTTGAATATGTGCTGTAACTCCGGCAGCGCCGGAGACAGCCAGGAACTCCTACGGCCAGTAATACGACTGGCCGTTAAATTTTGCGGCGGGAATAATATGTGTGGCAATTCCTGTGTCCTCATATTCACTGTTCATAAACATCACATTTTCCACAACAAAAAAATATGTTTTATCTTCTTCCTCTCCGGCAGCCTTCTGCGCATCCAGAATATCCGCCGCCAGCTCCTCTTTTTCTTCTGGCTGGAACTCCCCTGCCAGTATTCCCACGTCAGCCGCTTCCTGCTGGATCTGCGCGCCGCTTCCCGCCTTCCGGTATACCAGCATCTGCATCACATCCTCATTGACAAGATCCTTTACAATTGCCAGATATACGTTTTCCTTCATCTCATATCGTTCCACGATATTATAATTTGTAAGGATTGCCCCGTATTTCTGGATTTCCACAGTATTTTCCCGCTTTTCGGATATTTTTTTCATCTCATATCCCTTTTCCTTCAGACCTTCTATAATCTCCCCGGCCTTCATAAAAAAACGGAAATTATTACAGGGCTCTCCCCATTTAAGAACGTCCTCTTCTTCCAGCGTATAAACAGTTCCGTCCCTGCTGTCCAGACTGATAGAATCCTCTCTTGTCTCTGTTTTTTTCTCTGAAACGGCATGTTCCGTCACATAAGCGGTAAATTCCTCGTATCTTTCGCTTCCCCGCTCATAGTTTCCTGCATAAACCGTTTCATTCTCCCCATAATCCAGATAATATCCATACCAGTCCTGTAAAGTAAGTCCCTGGGGACCGATTTCCACCTCGTAGATTTCCCCGTCCCCCTCCTGGTAATCGTCTCTGTGAGAAATATGGATTTCATGCTTTGCGCTGATTCCAAGAGACACATAATCGTCTTCCTCCGGCACTGTCTCCATCAGTTTCTCTGCTTCCTCACCTGTAAGGTAGGTCTCCGGAGCAAGAAACGGGATCATCTTTTCCAGAAAACGGGCGCACCGCTTCCGGGAACCCTGAAACTGGATACCAGTCAGCCGTTCATCCAACACGTCATATGTGAATTTGATTTTTTCCCCAAGAGAACGTACTTTATAAGTCGTTTCGTTATGAGAAAACAAAGCGACCGCAGCCTCCTCGTTCTGATCGATACAGCCTGTAACATAGAAATCTTCCTGAGCTAAATCCATCTTTCCGGAGATATCCATATAATACTGCACCATATTCTTCACTACGGGATAATCCAGATAAAAGCTTTCTTTCGCACTATGCTTAACCGGACAGTATTTCAGATCTTTTTCCTCTAAATCATAATAAATATTTCTTCTTTCAGAGGACTCCTCAGCATCTGTTTCCGGTTCGCCGTATTTCAGAATAAAATCTTTAACTTGTTCATACTCAGGATCATCCTTTCTGAAAATCCCCTGATCAGAATGAATATCCACCTTTTTTTGAGCCTGTTCCAGCTTCCACTGAAAATATTCCGGCTGATGGGTTTGAATGTAAGCATAGATTCCTGCTGAACCCGCCGCCGCCAGACAAAGCGCCCCGGCTCCTGCCGCAGCTATCCGCTTCCATACATATCCTTTTATCCGGCGCTTTTTTTGCTGCTCCCTCGTCCTCACAGCAATTTCCAGCCACGCTTCTCCCCAGAAATTCCGGATTGCTCCTGCATCTTTCTCTAGTTCATCAAAAGGAATTCCCATGCTTTCCAACAGGTTTCCCAGATAAAAAAAACGTGTCTGAGGCTCCAGGGACAACGCCTGCAGCAATGCTTTTTCTGTCTTCTGACTGATTTCTGTATATCTGGACGGCGTTCTCAGCGTATCCTTTTTCTTTCTGGATACACTGTCTTCGGGCCTATGCCCTGTAAGCATTTCATACCAGACGGCTCCCAGAGAGTAAATATCTGTCCAGGGGCCGAAAATTCCTTTTTCATCAAACTGCTCCAAAGCCCTGTACGGTATGCCCGCTTCCGCCGCAGTTTTTTTCTGATTTTCTTCCGCTTTCTCCGCGCTTTTAACCGACCGGCAGTCTGCCAGAAGACAGAGCGTTTCCTCCTCTGTGACAATCAGATGTGAGGGAGTGATATTTCCATGAATCAGCCCGGAAGCATGAAGGGCGTTTACCGCCCGGATCACAGGAAGAAGCATTTCGACCGTCTTTTCTTCCGGCACACGTCCCTGAACTTTCAGATACTCCGGCAAAACCGCGCCTTCGGCAAAAGAAGTGACTATAAAGCCCTTATCCTGTTCTGAAAAATAGTCTTTGACTGCCGTCATCCCTGAAAAGTCAAACCGTCCAAATAAATTTTCCGCATCCTTCTCTTTCTCAGCTTTCCAGATTTCCACATCATAGGCGTACAGAAAAACCTTCTGATCCAGCACCGTATCGTATCCTGTGTAACGGATCATCTCCCCTGTTTCTTCCAGAGCCGCTCCCACCAGATATTTTTCCTGAAGCATCGTATATGGCTCCAGATAATCTTCCTTCCATCGGTACTCCCATATTCCCTTTTTACATGCCGGACAAATCTGATCCTGCCCTTTTATCTCATTCATACAGAAAATACATCTGTTTTGTTCCATCTTTTTCTCTCCAGAAAGCCTTACGGCCAGTAATACCATCCATAATCCGTTATCCTTTTATTCGGGCCAAACCCCCAGGCTGTGGTCTCGCCGTTATCGTTGTCAAGCGCTGACAGCCAGTAATGAAACTGTGTGTCCATCCATCCTTCATCCTGTGTCCTTCCTTCCAGCCTGTCAATATCCTTCCGGATTTCTTTTACTGAGGGAGAGTATTCCCGCTCCAGAAATTCTCCGGTAAGCGTCATCATTTCCCTGATCCGGCTTCTGTTTTCATCTTCCACTCCAAAGTAGATACGGAAAAGATCCTGGTTTACACTGTCATATTGTGTGACAACTTTGTCTCCCTGTTCTGTACGGTAGGTGGTAATCCGTGAAAAATCCGTGATGACCGCTCCGTACTGATAAATCTTTACAGCGTTATTTTCTTCCTGGCTGACCTGCTCCAGAGGATAACCTTCGTTCTCCATCCATTTCAGGAACTCTCCGTTTTTTTTCTCCAACCGGAACTGATTGCAGGGTTCTCCCCATTCCTGAGCAGCTTCCGGATCCAGTGTATAAACCATACCCTTCCCCTGATAAGGTGAGAGCAGATATTCCAGGTCTTCCTCTCCTTCTTTAACGGAACTGGCATGATCCTTTACAAATTCTACGTATTCCTCATACTTTTTCGTCTGCCGTCCATAATTCCCCGCATAGGAAACCGATTTTTTCTGTTCCCCGCCCCGGAACAGAATGAAGAATATCCCGCCGCCGATCACAAGGAGAAACGCCGCCGTACTGATCCCCAGTATCCGTACAAAACGTCTTTTTTCCTTTTTACGGCTTACCTCCCTCTCCGGTTCCAGCGCTTCTTTCAGCTCCTCCATGTTCCGGTATCTTTTCTCCGGTTCCATCTCCAGTCCCCGGCAGAGAACTTTCTCCTCTTCAGGCGAAATTTCCGCTCCGTAGGCAGAGGGCAGATACAATTCGTCCTTCTGCACCCGGTCCAGGGAGGATTCCGGCCGGACTCCTGTGATCATTTCATAAAGAGTGGCGCACAGCCCGTAGACATCTGACCAGGGTCCCTGTTTGCCGTTGTTCATATACTGCTCCGGCGGCGCATATCCCTTTTTTATCAGGATCGTCATAGTCTTTTCCGTATCCAGATATTTTCTTGCAGCCCCGAAATCAATGATTTTCAGATTTCCCATTTCCTGAACGATCAGATTCTCCGGATTCAGATCCCTGTGGATGATTCCTTTTTTATGCACCTTCTCAAGAGCTGCGGCCACAGGCCTGATCATTTCCCATGCCTGACGAAAAGAAAGAGGCATGTCCAGTCTCTGCAGATATTTATTCAGAGTGATTCCGCGTACAAACTCCATGACAAGATATGCCGTTTCGTTTTCTTCAAACCAGTCCAGCACCTTCACGATTTCCGGAATATCAAAAAGCTGAGACAGCCGTCTTGCCTCCATGAGAAAATCCTTTCTGCCCTTCAAAAAACGTTTTCTGTCGTTTTTCTCTCTTGGGAGCAGAACTCTCATTCCGTCTTTTTCTCTTCCCGCAATCTCCCGCGGGAAAAATTCCTTGATCACAACTGCCTGTCCAAGGGTTTCGTCATCCGCCAGATATGTGATTCCAAAACCTCCGGTCCCCAGTATTTTTCCTGTGCGGTATCTTTTCTTCAGGATAACTCCCTCTTTTAAATAATCTTCTTCCATGCTTTCTCCCTATGTCACGTTTATACTCACAGAAAAATTATCCTCATAATCCAGATCCATACTGATCTGACATTTTGCATTCAGATTGACAGAAATATATTCCCCTTCCCTTTTTGCCGTCTCCAACAGCTCCATGATCTCTTCTTCTGTCAGGAAAGCTTCCGGCGAAACCACAGGTATCATTTTATAGAGAAATTCCGCCGCCCTGCCGCTGTCCGCCGACAAAAACATCACACTTTCCACATAATCTGTCACGTAGTCGGACTCTATCCACAATCTGTCCTCCCCATAATAGCAAAAATCTGTCCATTCCAGATGGATGGAAAAAGGATCCAGTTCGTCATCATGATATACCTCTACATATCCGTTAAAACTCCGCTTTTCCTCCTTCCCCCTCTGTCCGGTAAAAAGATCTGCCGCCCTTTTTGCGGTATCTGTTTTTATGGGAAATCTTCCTGCGTCGCCGGAAGGGTATTTCCAGTCTTTCAGAGCGTCGGGTGTGATCCGGTATGTACTGATCGCAGTGTCTTCATCCGCTTCATAAGAATTTGTTTTCAAATACTCCACTGCCTTCTGAAACTCCTCTGTATCCTGATTCCAGATTTTTTCCGCTTCAAAGCTTTCCGCTTCCTCTCTGTCCCTGTTTATCCAGTATTCAAGTACCTTTTCCGGATGCGTATCGCAGTAGATCCAAAGCCCTGCTGCCGCCAGCGCCAAAGCCGTTCCAAAACCCAATAATATTCCCGCGGCAGTTTTTACATATTTTCTGAATCTCCCTCTTTTTTTATCTGAGGCGGACCGCCTCTCCACCTCCGTGGTAATGGCGATCCAGAGATCTCCCCAGAGTTTCCGGGTATTTTCTGCTATATCAGCCATAGATACGTCTGTAAGGCCAAGACCGGAGAGAAGGTTTTCCATGCTGAAATACCTTCCCTGAATATCCACGGACAGCCCTCTCATAAATACCTGTTCCATCTTTTCCGGAACCTTTACATAATCCCCCGGTTCCTTCAGACTGTCCTTCTTTGCTCTTCCGGGAGCCGGCGGAACCTTATGTCCTGTCACCATCTCGTACCATACGGCGCAAAGAGCGTAAATGTCGCTCCACGGTCCTATTTTTTCTTTATCCTGGTACTGTTCTACAGGCGCGTACCCTTCTTTCAGCTTCTTCTCTCTTCTTGTCCTTCCTTTCTGCAGAGCGGCGCCGAAGTCGATCAGTTTAAGAGAACCGTTTTTGTCAAAGAGAAGATTGTCCGGGCTTATATCTCCATGAAGAATACCTCTGCTGTGAAGATGCATAAGGGCTTCCATAACCGGCACAAGCATCTCCTCTGTTCTTTCTGCCGGAATCTGACGGTGTTTTTTCAGATATTCCTTCAGACTTCCCCCCTCCAGATACTCCATTACCAGGCAGACTTTTCCGTTTTCCACAAAAGAGTCTTTCCACCTGACTACTCCCGGAATATCCGCCGCTTTTTTCAAAACATAGGATTCCTCTGAGAAATCTCCATCCGGATACACTTTCACCGCTGCAGTACATTTTCCTTCCTCATCATAAGCCAGGTATGTAACGCCAAAGGCTCCCTCTCCCAGGACCGCACCTGCCATGTATCTGTTTTTCAGTACTGTATATGGCCTCAGCCATCTCTCTTCCCATTGATATTCCCAGAGGGCTTTTTTACAGAAGGGACATCTTTTCTCTCCTGCGTCCGTTTCCTTCATACAAAAAATGCATCTTCTCTTTTCCATTCTGCTCCCCTGTCGTCCATATGACGCGTCCTATTTCACTCTGAGATACTCCGCCAGCTCATCCTGATGGCAGTAAGCGTCCCTGTAAACCTTATAAAGATAAAAGTTTTCTCCTTTTCCTACCTGTCTGTCCACATATTCTTCCATTACTGAGAAAGGTTCCTGACTTCTGAGGAAATCTATCACAAACCGGTCAAATCCGATCCCGGGACGGAGTTGGGCAAAACCGCAGTTTGTAAGGATACGGTTCATGCGCATCAGCGTAATCTTGCTGTCGTCGTCCAGGGATATCTTCATCTTAATGAACAGCAGAAAAGCAATCAGCGTCTCTCTGTTTATATCCCTTTTTCCGGTAATAAATTCCCGGAAAAAGTCCTCGCCGGATCTTCCTCTCTGGTAAAGCTTCGCCGCTTTTTTCTCATCTCTTCCGTACTCCCGGTTCAGCTCCTCTTCTTTTTTTAGTTCTTCCTGTTCTCTTTCCTCCAGTTTTCTTAAAGCTTCTTCCCTTTCTTTTCCATCCGGATTTAAAGAACAATATCCAAAAGCATGTGCAATACGGACTTTCAGATTGTCCGGCCACTCCCTTACCGGGCCGTAGATTTCAAATACAAGCTCGATCCAATCCACCGACACATACCCAAAATAGAAATAATTGAATTCGTCAAATATACCTCCGGGAGTCAGTGCAGTATTTTCCAGAAGCTCTCTTTTTTCTTCCAGGCTCATCCGTCCCCGGCTCTTTTTTGCGTCTTTTTTCAGGGCCGTAAGAGGCTTCAGAAAGTTCAGTTCCTCCAGCGCAAGACTTTCCAGATATCCTCTCTCATCTTTTTCCAGAGCGTTCCCGTACTGAGAAAGCAGCCTCTCTGATTTCTCACAGCTTTCATAATAGCGGTCGCATTTGCTTCGTATATAAAAATCCAGATATTTGCAGAAATAATACCTGGCTTTTTCCCTTACGGCGGAAAAATTTTCCACATTTTCATCCATAAACCGGAAAAAATCCTCTTCTGAACGGCTCTCCACAATTTCTCTCTCCATAAAGCGGGTGAGCATTTCCGTTTCCATATCTTCTCCGGAAGAGTTTTTTCTCACATACTCCTCCATCTGTTTCAGAGTGATCTTTCCTCCCGGAAAAATCTGTTTTTTCGGATCCGCCACACCATCATACTTTTCCATATACTTCCGGTAAAGCTCTTTCCAGCTTTCATAGTCAAGATGATGGCTGAAAGCATAGATCAGTCCCGCCTCATAAAGGCTTCTGGCATATAAAGTCTCATACCCCTCATCCTCAAGCCTTTCATTAACTTCCTTTAAATCCATTTTTCTGGCAAAACCTTCCGCCAGAACAGAAAGTCTTCCAGGAAGAGAATATTCGTCGCTGTCCGGCAGAAAACCTTCCTCCGCATTCAGGAAATTCAAGGTAAGATCTGTTACCATTTCTTCAAAAAGATGACTCTTATTTTTCATAATCCCTCTCCCGATTTTCTTCTTTTATCTTCTTTTTTATTTTTTCGGATACCTCATGCCTGCCGATCTCGTTTTTATAATACAGATTATTCTAATTTTACCGTCTTTTCTTTTCCAGGACAAGCGTTATCTGTTTTTCAAAGTATTTCGCGACTTTGGCAATATGAATCGTTTATGATCTCTCGCCTGAGATTTTACATAACAGAAAAGCTGGCATATGAAAAAACTCTCATACGCCAGCCTGAGCCTAAAACTTTGTTTCTGATTATGTCCTCTGTTGGATTACAAAACCTGCATTTGACTTTTTAAAAGTGAAGCTGTCCCTGAAGCCAGATCACAGCCCGCAGCCTTCTTCCTATCGCCGGTTCTCCCAGCAGATCCTCTCTGTTGATACAGACATCAAACTGCATATTATTGCTTTCGATCGTAAGCTGGACAATCTCCTCTCCTGTCAATACATTCCTGAAAGAATGCAAATCCAGAATTTCTCCCATAATGCTGTACTGATCGCACTGGATTCCATACGGCATAAAATAGGAATCCACAATGGTAAAAATGTCTTCTTTTACAATTCTGTGAGAAAGCATGGAATAAGTGTCCATGTCCTCCATTGTCAGATTCTCCATTGCCTCCTCATCGCCGTTTCTTGCGGCAGCGATAAGATTACTTCTGTTTTTTGTCAGCTCCTTATCTACTTTGACCGCCTCTTTATCCTTCTGTGCCGGAAAAAGGATTCTCCCCTCGCTGGCCAGACCGGATAGGGTCAATGGCTGATGGTTCATATTTCCCTTGTATTTTTCCAGAAGAAACTCCGCTGCGTTCTGAAGATAAAAAATCAAAGTAATTCCGATTCTCAGATCGTCACAGGCCCCGGCATACGATTCCTTGTCCAGGTGTTTCTCTACGGTTACCTGCTCCTGTGTGGTGACTCCCGTACCTCTGAAAAAAGGAAAATAATAATCCACATGAAACCGGTTATCTTCACCGTACTGTCCGCAGACTGTGATTCCAAAATTGCTTCCGTAATTTTTGGAAAACTCGGCAAAAACGCCTTCCGGATAGTCTTCTACTACGGATTTTTCATCATAATTCCTGACAACGTCATGAATGATGCGCTTTATCTCATCTCTGGTTTTCAGCTTTGAAAAACCCACTGACCTCAGATAACTGTGCAAGACAACACCTCCATGCCCTTTCTATTTGCGGGTCTTTTTTTCAATTTTTTTCATTCCGCCCATATAAGGCTGCAATGCTTCCGGAATATTTACAGAACCGTCCGCATTCAAGTTATTCTCCAAAAATGCGATCAGCATTCTCGGAGGTGCCACTACTGTGTTGTTCAGTGTATGCGCCAGATATTTTTTGCCGTCTTTTCCGTTTACACGTATTTTCAGTCGGCGTGCCTGAGCGTCCCCAAGATTGGAGCAGCTTCCTACCTCAAAATATTTTTTCTGTCTTGGAGACCATGCCTCGACATCCACTGATTTCACTTTCAGATCTGCAAGATCGCCGGAACAGCATTCCAGAGTTCTTACCGGAATATCCATAGAGCGGAACAGATCTACTGTGTTCTGCCACAGCTTATCAAACCACATAGGACTCTCCTCCGGTCTGCAGACAACGATCATCTCCTGTTTTTCAAACTGGTGGATACGGTAAACTCCTCTTTCCTCCAGGCCATGTGCTCCTTTTTCCTTACGGAAGCAGGGAGAATAACTGGTAAGCGTCTTCGGAAGCTCTTCCTCCGGGATGATCTGGTCAATAAACTTTCCGATCATGGAATGTTCGCTGGTTCCGATTAGGTACAGATCCTCGCCCTCGATTTTATACATCATGGCATCCATTTCCGCGAAGCTCATAACTCCGGTCACTACATTGCTGCGGATCATAAAAGGCGGAACACAATAAGTAAAGCCTCTGTTGATCATAAAATCACGGGCATAGGAGATTACCGCGGAATGAAGTCTGGCGATATCTCCCATAAGATAGTAAAAACCGTTTCCTGCCACTCTTCTCGCACTGTCAAGATCAATACCGTCAAAGCTTTCCATAATATCAGTATGATAGGGGATTTCAAAGTCCGGAACTACCGGCTCTCCAAATCTTTCCACTTCCACATTCTCGCTGTCATCCTTTCCGATAGGAACAGAGGGATCGATGATATTAGGAATTACCATCATATCTTTCAGAAGCTCCGCTTCCACCTCTTTTTCTCTGGCGGAAAGTTCTTCAATACGAGATCCGGAAGCAGCCACCTGTTTTTTGACCTCTTCCGCTTCCTCTCGTTTTCCCTGTCCCATCAGAGCGCCGATCTGCTTGGAGATTTTATTTCTCTCGGCCCGGAGAGCTTCCACTTCCTGTTTGATCTGTCTGTTTTCTTTATCAAGCTCCAGAACCTTATCAACCAGTTCCAGTTTGCTGTCCTGAAACTTATTTCTTATGTTCTGTTTTACGATTTCCGGATTTTCTCTTACAAATTTAATGTCTAACATATACTTCCCTCCTGAAAATTTTATTCTTTTCTGTCTGTTTTATCATTTTTTTCTTTTAATTCATCGTCTGTATTTTCCAGTTCAAGCCCGAAATTTACGGCCTTTCGCAGCGCCTCTACTTCCTCCTGGCTTAGCATCACATAGGATTCTCCCTTTACGATCTCCTTCAGATAAAGGAAACAGTTGTCCCTGCTGTGTACCGCGTTTAATATCAGGCCGGTATTTTCTTTATCAAGCAGCGCCAGGGCAAAACTCAGTTTTCCTCCTACATCATCAAAAGCGTCATATTTTTCCACGCCATACTTGCTGAAAATGATCCTGAAATTTTTTATAATAGAATTGATAGAACGTTCATGATCTTCCTTCGCCTCATAAAGACGGTCAATCTGAGCAAATTTCCTGACGAATCTTTTCTCCAGTGTCTGAGCGTCGCTTCCCTTCATGAACATCTTGTATTTCCGTTCCAGACGGCTCATCCTCATACTCATGCTGACTGCGGAGCCGATCAGTATAAGAACGATAATCAGCAATACAATGATAATAATGCCCGGGTCAATCCCTATATTATCAAAAATCATGCTCATATACCATACTCCTTTTATCTTATAGATTCAAATAAATCTATAATTCTTTCCAGATCGTCTCTGGAATAATATTCAATCTCTATTTTCCCTTTATTATTCTTCTTTCTGCGAATAAATACTCTTGTCCCTGTGATTCCCTTCATTTTTTCTTCCAGGCTCTCATAGACAGCGTCCTCCGCAGTATTGGATACTTTTTCCTTTTTCTTTGAAGGATTCAGTATTTTTCTCACCAGCTCCTCGGTTTCCCGGACGCTTAATTTGTGGTCGAATACTTTCGCCGCCACCATCTCCTGAGTATCCGGATCGGATATTCCCAGTATCGCACGGGCATGGCCTGCTGTGATCATCTCTTCTATTACCATATTCTGAACACGGGGATCCAGTTTCAATAGACGCAGGGAGTTTGTCACCGCTGTTCTGCTTTTTGATACACGTTCCGCGATTTCATCCTGTTTTAAATGAAATTCATCAATAAGACGCTTATACGCCATTGCTTCTTCAACAGGATTCAAATCTTCTCTCTGTATATTTTCTATCAAAGATATTTCCACTGTTTCCTGATTGCTGAATTCTCTTATAATAATTGGAATTTCTTTTATTCCAGCCAGTTTTGCTGCTCTCCAACGGCGTTCTCCTGCAATGATCTCATAATAATCCTTTTTATCGGACACAAGAAGCGGTTGCAACACACCGTACTGTTTTATGGACTCTGATAATTCTAAAAGAGAATCTTCATCAAACTTTTTTCGCGGCTGCTCACGGTTTGGTTCTACCTTTGAGATTTTTACCATCATCACGCCATTATTTTTACCTTCTTTTTCCTGAGAAATTTGACTCTCTGTTATATTGTTCAGCTTTTTTATCTCCTGATGCTTTGACTGTACTGTTTTCTCAGGGAAAAGAGCGTCTAATCCTCTCCCCAGACCTGATTTTTTCGCTGCCATCACTCATCCTCCCTGCTTATCACTTCATCTGCCAGAAGCCGGTAACTTTCTGCCCCTGATGATCTTGGATCATAAATATTGATCGGCTGTCCATAACTTGGAGCCTCTGCAAGTCTTACATTTCTGGGTATGATCGTTTTATAAATATTCTGCTGAAGATTATCTTTTACATTTTCCACTACCTGTAAAGACAGATTTGTGCGGGCGTCATACATAGTGAATACAACGCCTTCCATTATCAGGTCTTTATTTAATCTGTCTCTGACCAGATCTATTGTATGTATTAACTGGGAAAGTCCTTCCAACGCATAATATTCACACTGAATCGGAACAAGGACAGAAGTAGCTGCTGTCAAAGCGTTAATTGTAAGCATATTTAAAGAGGGGGGACAATCCATAATTATATAATCATAATTATCACGGATTTTTTCCGTAATTTTTCTTAAAATATATTCCTTGTCTTCCACACCAATTAATTCAATCTCTGCTCCTGAAAGATTTATATTAGATGGAATCAGGTCTACATTTTCCACTACATCTTTCAGGATTGTATCCTCTGCTCCTGTTTCTCCTAACAGTAATTCATATAATGTATTTTCTACATTATTTTTATCAACGCCTAATCCACTGGTAGTATTCCCCTGTGGATCCATATCTATTGCCAGTACTTTCTTCCCTTTTTCTGCAAGGCAGGCAGATAAATTAATTGCTGTTGTTGATTTACCAACACCGCCCTTTTGGTTTGCAACTGCTATAATTCTTCCCAAAACATTGCCTCCTTTTAAGGAATTTACGATTAGGTACATTATATCACTTTTATATCTATTGTTCCACACAATGTTTCACGTGAAACATGAAATTTTCCAATGAATTCTTGGAACTCTATAGGCAAATTTTACTATTTAAGTTTAAAGTTTTTTGTCTTTCTGATTCTCTTTTGCAGTTTTTTCTTATAAAGTACTTTACCCTTATCCCGTAAGTTGTAAACGAAAGTTGTGTTTTTCTATAGGTATCTGACTGCTCTTCACAGAATATTTTTATTTCATAAGAAGTCTTTTCATTTTACACTGCCTTGATCATATGCAGATTTTTCTAAAAACATCATTGATTAAATAATTTAGAACATTGAAAATACAGATAATCTACTTTTTCTGGTTATTACACTCCAGCTACAGAAATTACAATAAACCATAAAAGATAATGAAAGAACATCCTACTTTCTGATAGTCTGAAATGAGTTTTCTCCTCTATGCCAATACAAATATGTTTTCATATTTTATTATAATATTTGTTATATATATTGTTATTTTATATATTACTGTTTCTTTGTCGTTATTTCTTTGTTCAACACTTCTATAGCGTTAATGCACAAGGAGACAATACAGTCGATAAAGGGCTGATTTCTGCCTTTTTTGCATTACTTTCATTCCGCGTACGTCCTGTACGCGTCAATCAAGTGCCTTAAAGAGGCAGAAATCAACTCCTTTTCGACTCAGAGACTCAACCGAAGGAATTTCAGCGATTTACAAGGCAGACGATGGAAGTGTACAGGGCGTACGCTGACTGAGGATAACGCTGAAAATCGCTGAAATCACGCGGTTTGGAGCGTGTTGCCCCTTGTACATTAACGCTAATGTTTCACGTGAAACATTATGGAATTTGCAAATTTTGGATTCGTATATACACCAGCCAGTCTACATCATCACCCTGCTGATGCGAAACAATATCTTTCTCGAAAATGTTCAATTTTTATATTCCATTCTCTCGAATTCATTTTTCGATTTTCTTCTAATGTCTTATTTATACAAATATACAACGTCAGTGTACAAGAGACAATTCGATAAAGGACTAATTGCTTCTATCGTTTTGCCTTTGTAATTACACATACATTCCTTATTTCTTATACATGTCAGTCAGGTGTCTTTAAGACACAGAAATCAACTCTTTTTCGACTCAGTAGACTCCACCGCAGGAATTTCGGTAATTTACGAGGTAGACAATGAAAACGTATAAGACAGAGCTGCACTGACTGGAAATAATACTAAAAATCATTGAAATCACGCGGCTTGGAGCGTGTTACCCCTTGTACACTGACGCTAGAGTTCAAACATTGAAACATGATTTGAAGTATGTTTTCTCTTGGTAATAACACTAGCATTGATGAACAAGTGGACATACTGATAAAGGCTTAGTTTCTGTCCTTTTTACGTCACTTTCATTTTTTCTGTGTCCTGTACATGTCAATCAAGATTTTTAAAGAGGCAGAACACAACTCTTTTCAACTCAGGAGACTCTACCGCGGTTTCAGTGATTTACAAAACAGAAGCTGAAGCAGCACACAGAAAGGAATACTCTGACTGAAGATAATAACTCTGAAAATGACTGAAATCACGCGGTTGGGACCATATTACCCTTGTACATTAACGCTAATGTTTCACGTGAAACATTAAAGAATTTAATTTTTCATACATATATAATATATTTCATTATTTCATTGATTTACAAAGCAATATCTTCTTACAATTATCTAATTTTCCTATTTTTCCAAGCCACTTTTCCAATTGTATTCTGACAAGTTCTTTGTGCAAAATACACATCTTTTTCGCAAAACAGCAATAAATGTTTCACGTGAAACATTTATAAAAATATGGTATACTAATTATGTCAATATCAAAGTCTCACATTCTACTATCACGTTCTACAATTACAACTCACCCATAAGTTAATTGTTCCTGATAAGGTATTGGACTTACAAATATTTTACTGACGACAGGAGGAATTGAATTATATGAAAAAACTATTGCAGCGTTATCTCTTCTTTATTCTTGGTCTTTCTATAAACTCTTTTGGAATTGCCTTTGTTACCAAAAGTGCTATGGGTACATCTCAAATATCCAGTATTCCATATGTATTGAGTTTACAGTTTGATAATCTCAGTTTTGGAATGACAACCTTTCTCATGAATATGGTTTATATTATTCTTCAGATTCTGATTTTAAAAAAAGACTTTTCGCCAATCCAATTTTTACAGATTCCCGTTAATTTAGTATTTAGTTCATTTATCGATTTGGGAATGTGGGCTCTTTCCTGGTTCTCGCCGGAAACACTTATTACAAGAATTATTAGTCTTTTCATAGGATGTATTATTCTTGCCCTTGGAATAAGCATTGAAGTTGCCCCTGACGTTATTATGGTTCCAGGAGAAGGTATCGTAAAGGCAATCTCTCAGGCTAAACATGCAGATTTTGGTAAGATCAAAGTTATTTTTGATGTAACTCTTATTATCATTGCCTCACTTTTATCTTTCATCTTTTTCCATAAATTAAACGGCGTCGGCATCGGAACAGTAATATCCGCATTAACCGTAGGAAAATTTGTTTCTATAATAAATCATCACGTAACACTGATACACAAAATACATCGGCTCAGCACAATAAAATAATGTTACGGCTGTATCAATACAAACATCATCAATGAAAATAAATATTTTGCATTAAATTTGTCATAATCAAATCAGCTTTGACCCGACCTATAAATAGAGGAAAACCGTAGTGTATTATATTATTTAAGATGCTCTACGGTTTTCTTTGTTAAATGTACATTTCACGTTCAGCCAACACTGAAATAATAAATATAACATTCCTTTCACATAAAAAATAGGCTCCGCCTATTCAGCTCCCTTGCCCCTCAATCTTGAGGGATTAGGGGTTTTCTTTTGTTACATTTTCCTGCATAATAGTCTTATGAATATCTTACAAAAAATCTTTACAGACCATTACGAAGAAATGTACAAAAAAGCAGTCAATCCTAAGATCAACTGCTTTCCCTATCTTTAATAAAACTTACGCTTCCTTTTGCATTATGCCCTGTAACTGTGAATTTGTAAGTATTGTCCTGAGGTATCACAATCTCAAAATCAGAGGTAGGAATATCTTTCTCTAAATAAATGATTTCTCCTCTGCTGTCAATTTATGATCTATCATCCCTTTTCCATTTTTCTCCTGATAAGCCACATCGCCTCATCGTAATCATCTTTATGAACAAACACTTCATAGATCATAGAACTGGAGGTTTCTTTAAAATTTCCGCCCAGACTTCTCGTAACTCCCTTTTCTGGCCCCAGATAAGAATTGTGTTCAAGATCAAGAGTTGTGTACTTATAAGGAATCTTATTTAATTCCAATATATTTCTCACAGCATTAAAATCTGCTATAGACATGCCGTCATATACTGATTTCCTGTTAAAAACTGAAATAATTTTCCCCATACCAGCATCTCCTCTTTTTACTATTTGTTTCTTCCTGTTTTCCCTTATAAATTGGAGTATATTTCTCTGCGTCTTAGGTTTTCAAAATCTCTTTAATTTCAGGGACGGATTTTCCCTCATTTCTCAATGCTTTTATCTGATGGATTCTATTTACCGTTTCTTCCCGTTTATATCTTCTGGTAAGGTTTTCTCCTGACTGCTCAAAAGACAGCATTCCTTCTTCTGTATAAAATTTAAGAGTGCTGTATCTGACATCTGTAAGTCTCACCAGTTCTCCTATTGTCACATATTCTGATTTTTCTATTACTTCCATACTTCTCTGTCTTGACACCTGACTCATCCTTTTTAATTGTATTTTACCCTGTGTTCACACAGGTGTGAAATAAAAACCTTACATTCGTCTCTTCTCTATAAATCACTGAATCCTGCAATTGGAGTCTCCAAGTCAAAAAGATGATGATTTTGCCTTTTTAATGCACTTGATCGGACGCATTATTGTCTGTACACTATCATGTACAGATTTAGATGTAGAAGCCCATAAGCACTGTCATCGTATATATCATATTTTCTATATGATCTATCATTTCCTGTACCATGTGTCCGTCCGCTGAATTCAGGATTTCCTTCAGTCGAAGTTTCATTTCCTTCTGCTCGTATTCTGAAAAATACTTCTTTATAATTTTCCCTTTCGCAAGAAGAATTGTCAGAAGAACAATATCTTCTGTAATTTCTCCCTCCTCCAGAAGCTCTGACCGGATCATATCTATCACATAATGTACAGCGTCCTTTGTTGGAATATAATATTTCCTTTTTCCTAAAATACCTTTCTCTATTTCTTCTGCCATATTTATTTCCGCCAATGATTTTCCAACAGAATCTACAAGTTCATAAAATCTTTTATCTGTGAATGTATAAGTATATTCTTCAATTATTTTCTCAATTTTCACAGACTCGTATCTGTTTATGTAGTCGTACAGTGGTTTTAAATGTGCCAGCTTTTCGGGAAGGTCTGAAATTACGCAGACCTTTTTCTTTTCCATCGCTATGCATCCTTCAAGCTTCATTTCCAACAGCCCGGAAGCCACAAAGCAGACGATTTTCTCTACTCCCAGCATTTCGGACATCTTCCCTTTTTCATTTAAAGCGCAGATCATATATTCTTGTGTAATTGTTAAATCCTTCATCAGCATTCCCTCCCGTAATATCTGAAATTTTCAAAATTCTTTTGAACCTGGTTTTCCGGCCCGGTTTTTCATAATTTACCTGTGTTGCCGCATCTGTGGATTTCTTTTATGTTTTCCTGATATCCTTCTTACGTTTTCTTTCAAATATTTTCCGGAAACCGCAGGTTTCCGCTTACTACTTACTACTTACTACTTACTACTTACTACTTACTACTTACTACTTACTACTTACT